>Ga0315298_1004291_pt1 | contig 21474 bp, 17 predicted proteins | sample WHS_1_MG_FD_203077 | JGI IMG/M metagenome (GOLD analysis project Ga0315298, IMG submission 203077) | Extremophilic microbial mat communities from Washburn Hot Springs, YNP, Wyoming, USA - WHS_1_MG | ecosystem: Environmental > Aquatic > Thermal springs > Hot (42-90C) | place: USA: Wyoming...
GCTATGGCGTCCAGGGGCTGGGGGCGAGCCGCGACGAGGCCAGGGCACGGGCGAGCGAGGCCCTGGCCGCCCTGCACGGCACCCTGGCCAACTTTGAGCAGTCGCGCTTCGTGCCCCTCGACCTGGCCCGCGCCGAGTGGTTCCGCAGGGCGTTCAGCGAGATGCGCTACGGGCTCGTCGGCATCGGGCAGCCGGACCCACGAGAGACGGCGCGCGGAATGACCGGCGACAGCGCCCGCTCGCCTATCGTAGACGAGTACACCCTGCAGCAAAACGAGCTCCTGTACCGGGGCATGGCCAGGCTGCGGGAAGAATTCGTCAGCGTCGTGCTGGCCTGCCGCGTGCGCCAGCGGGACATCTACCGCCTGCAGGCCGCCAACGCCCGCGAGGCCTCCCGTTGGGCCTCGATGGAAAAGGGCACGCGCGCCATCAGCGTCGGCATCTCGATCCCGGTGATCCTGTCGGGCGCGTTCAACGCCGGCGCCAGCACCGGCTACGGCGTGTCCGACACCAAGGGGGTGAGCCAGAGCCGCGGCACGGCCGACGGCACGACCCAGACCGAGGGCTACACCCATTCCGTGGCCCAGGGCCAGGCGCACACGGAGGGCAGGACGCATGGCGTGACCGAAACCGTGGGCGAGGCCGTCACCACTGGCCACACCGTGGCGCATGGCCAGGCGCAGACGAGCGGCCAGAGCCACACCGTGGGCCAGAACTGGAGCACCACCGACACCCATGGCACGGCGCAGACGGTGGGCGAGAGCCACGCCGTGGGACGGGCGCACACCGAAGGGTTTGCCCAGACCCAGGGTCAGGCGCACACCGTCGGGCACGCCGAGACCGCTTCCTCGGCGCAGACGGTGGGCACGGCCCACAGCACCGGGACGATGGTGACCGACGGCAGCTCTCAGGCCACCAACGCCGGCCTGTCCGTAGGAGAGTCGCAGAGCCACTCTACCGGCGAGTCGCAGAGCCAATCCCTGGGCCTCTCGGCGACGCAGAGCCAGGAGGTGGCCCAGTCGGTGCAGAGGGGCGAGACCGCCGGCCACTCTGTGGCGGACGGCACGAGCCACGCCACGTCGCAGGGGCAGAGCCAGACGGTCGGATTGCACGGCTCGACCACCCTCGGCGTCTCCGGCACGGGCGGGGTCGCCCTTGGCGTGCCGGGCACGCTGGGCGCCAATCTCGGCCTGGGCACGCAGGCCAGCGGCACCCTGGGCGGATCGCTCACCAGCGGCCATTCCACGGGCGAGGAGATGGGCACCTCCCACACCGAGACCGCCAGCCAGTCGGACTCGCTCTCCCTCGGCGCGAGCGCATCCCACGGCGCGAGCCAGGGCGTCAACGTGGGGGTGACCCAGGGCACCAGCGTCGGCGACACGGCGGGATCGAGCGTCACCGCCTCGCTAGGCGCGAGCCAGGGCACGCAGCATTCCGTGGGCCAATCGGTCGGCGACACGCAGAGCGTGGCCACGACGGCCGGCCACGCCTCGACCGACAGCGTTGCCGACACGGTGAGTAGTTCACAGACGCACTCGGTCTCCGACACCGTCAGCCGCCTGGATGCTACCATGCGCTCGACCACGGAATCGCAGGCCCACTCCGTCAGCCGGGGCGGCTCGGTGGCCGACGGCACCTTCTCCAGCAGCAGCACGTCGCAGATGGAGAGCGACTCCGTCGCCTATACCCGCTCCAGGGCCACCAGCGTCTCCGACTCGCACTCCGTGGCAGACACCGTCTCTCGGGCGGAGGGTGACGCCTGGTCGCAGTCGCAATCGCGCAGCCATGTGGACTCGGCGGGCGTCGCCGAGTCGCAGAGCACCGGCGTCGTGCAGGCGCGCAGCGTGGCCTTGGCCTCGGGCATGGGCATCGGGGCGGGCCTGTCGCCTTCCCTGTCCGCCTCCAAGAGCTACCAGTGGGAGGATCACCTGGCCAGCGCCGTCGCCGACCTCCTGCGCGGGCAGGAGCGCCTGCTCACCCAGGCCGCCGCGGAGGGCGCCTTCTGGGTGGACAACTACTTCCTCTGCCGCACCGAGCGCGGCAAACGCGCCCTGGCTGCCCTCTACGCCCAGGCCTTCCACGGCCAGCAGGAGGTTGTCACGCCGGCGCACACGCGCGACCTCCGGCCAGCCGAGGCGCGCTACATTGCCTACCACGCCCAGGCCTTCACCCCCTCCACCCGACGCGAGACGATCCCCAGCATCCTGGAGGGCTACCGCGACACTTCTTTTCTCACCCTGACCCAGGCCGCGGCCCTGGTGGCCCCGGGCTGTTTTGAGGAAGGCGAGGCACTGACGGTGCAGGAAAAGATCCCACCCTACGCCTTCCCCGCCGATATGCCCGGCGACGTCGTCGTGGGCAACCTGGTCTCCTACGAGACGGGGGAGACGACGCCGGCCCAGTGCCGGCTGACGCGCGAGCGCATGACCAACACGGCCGCCTTTGCCGATACCCGCTTTGGCAAGAGCGTCGTCATGACCTGGCTGGAGAAGGAGATTGCCCTGCAGTGGCGCGATCGGGTGGTCGTCCTCGACTTTGGCCTCGGCCACCGTCAGCTCATGAACGTCATCCCGCGGGAGCGCTTCACCCTGTACGGCCTCTACCAGGGCTCGCCCCGGCCCATTCGCTGGAACCCCATGCAGATCGGCCGGCGCATCCCGCCCGACCTGCAGCTCGACGCCACCGTGGACCTCCTGTGCAACGCCGGCCGCATGGGCGAGCGCCAGGCCGGCTGGCTGTGGGAGGCCATGCGCGGGCTGTACCTGGAACACGGCGTGCTGACCGAGGATCCGCAGGTGCTCTACCCCGAGGTCTACTCACAGGTGGTACAGGAGCGGCCGGAGAGCCCCGAGGCGCGGCGGGCCGTGGCCCTGTCCTTCGTGAGCGATGCCGAGCGGCGGCTGCTGGACCGCGAGCGGGCCGGCCGTGGCGAGGCGCCCTTGCCCGACACGCCGGCCAACCTGGCCGGCCTGCAGCCCTGGGAGCGGCAGCGCCTGGCCAGCGAGCGTTCCAAGGGGGTGGACCTGGGCCAGGTCTACGATCGCCTGGAGGGGCTCTACGGTCGGCTGCGCCACAACGTGACCGACCAGACGGCCATCAAGGGGCTCCTCCTGCGGCTCAAGGTGTTCCGCTACGGCCAGCTCGCCGCCATGTACGGGCGCGGTGAAGGCTCGATCGCCATCGAGGACCTGGCTTACCCCGACGGCGTGGCTGTGCTGGAGGGCGGCACCATGCCCGAATACGGCAAGGCGGCCGTCCTCGGCCTCATCTCCTGGCACCTCTACAACGATGCCATCTTCCGCGCGCGGGAGAGCATCGGCCAGGCCGATACGCGCAGGCTGCTCCTGGTCTACGAGGAGGCCAACAAGATCATCTCCGGCGTGGGCGAGGGGGCGCGCGAGGAGGCCGGCCGGCAGATGACCAGCGACATCTACGCCACCATGTTCCGGGATGCGGGCAAGTACGGGGTGTGGATGGGCGTCATCGCGCAGAGCCCGGCGGAGCTGCCGCCGGAGATCGTCAGCTCCTGCAACAACCTGTTCATCGGCCGGCTGAAGAACCCGAAGGACCGCGACCTGGCCGTCGCCGCCATCGCGCGCTCGGAGAAGGGCTTCTGGTACGTGCAGGTGGCCAACCACATCGCGCGGCTGGAAGTGGGCAGGTTCGTGGTGCTCCTGGGCCTGTCGCGCGACAGGAAGGATGTGGAGCCGATGCTGGTGGAGACGATCCCCCTGCCGGCTGCGGTGCCGGGAGACGAAGTGCTCGCCCTGCGAGGCGGCGGGCCATGGCAGGCGGGGTGATGGCAGGCTCCGCCGGCCTGCCGGCCGTCCATCCCGGTCATCGCAGTATTGACATAGAACAAGCGTTCGTGACACAATGGCCGCAGTGGCCAGAGAAGGGAGCATGAACCATGGGCCTGACCCGGCGCCAGCAGGCAGTGTTGGAGTTCGTCGAACGACACATCCGCGAGAATGGCTACCCGCCGACGTTGCGCGAGATCGGCGGCGAGGTGGGCATCAGCTCGACATCGGTTGTCAACTACAACCTCAACGTGCTCCAGAAGAAGGGTCTCCTCGTCCGTGCCCAGGAGACCTCGCGTGGTTTGCGGCTCGTCACTCGGGAGGCAGTGTCTGCTGCGGAAGCCGAAGGAGCGGCATACCCGGTGCCCCTGGCCGGATTCATCGCGGCCGGCGAGCCCTTGCGCTTGCCCGAGACCGATTTCTCGCTCACCGACGACGAGGCGATCCCCCTCACCCGGGACATCTTGCCCCCTGAGCCTGGCCTCTTTGCCCTGAAGGTCAAGGGCCACTCCATGGTCGATGCCCTGATCAACGATGGGGACATCGTGATCCTGCGCCGGCAGAGCCAGGCCGAGAACGGCGACATGGTGGCGGCCTGGCTGATCGGAGAAGGCGAGACGACGCTCAAACGCTTCTACCGGGAGAGCGAGGGTTGCGTGCGCCTCCAGCCGGCCAATCCGAACGTGGCGCCCATCCTCGTGCATCCCGCCAATCTGGAGATCAAGGGCAGGGTGGTCGCCGTCATCCGCCACTACGCCACACGCCACTTGACGATTTGACAAGAAGAGTCCTCTGAGCTATATTTCTTTCATTATTTTCGGAGCGACACTCGGCATGGAAAAGCTCACCCATCGGCAGCAGGAATTCTTGAGCCGATTCCTGGATCTGTACCGCGAAGAGCGCGATAATCTGCACTACACGGTCGTAGCCAGGCGTCTCGGTGTGGGCAACGTGACCGCTTACGAGATGCTGCGTTTGCTGGAACAGCGTGGCCTGGTGGAGGCAACGTATCAGCTCCCAGAGGAGCCGCGAGGTCCAGGGCGAGCTACCGTATTGTTTCGTCCCACGCCCCTCGCTGCCCGGTTGCTGGACCAGTTGGCCGGTGGCAACGCCGATGCAGAGGAGTGGGAGACGGTCAAGGCGCGTATCCTGAGGCAACTCGAGGCGGGCAAGCCGAGGGGCTACGAGACGCTACTGGCGGAGTTGCTGGCCCGTGCACCCGACCAGTGCTCGGAGCTGACGTATGCAGCGGAAATGATCGCGACCATCATCCTCACTCTCTGCTCGCTGCAAGAGCGGATCAAGACGCAGGGCCTGCTGCGCCGGCTGAGGGCGCTGCTGGGAGCGGGCGACCTCGAGCTCAGCGTCCTGGCAGGGCTGAGCATGGGGCTATCGATCGTCGAAGGGGTCAATCGACAGGTTGCCGATCTTCTGCTGACGCAGTCTGAGCGCCTCCAGTCCACGGTCCTGGCGCTGAGCGCTGAGAATCGCCGGCGCCTAGCTTCCTTTACTAGGGAGGCTCTGCGAATTGTCGAGTGGTAGGCTGTCCGTTGGGCAGGCCTCTTTTTTGGCATATATTTTCGTTTCTTTTGGCTCGCATGAGATGGATGGCACAGTGGAAAGGAGGAGATTCCATGCCCGACCCCAAACGCCGGGTGGCCATCGTGACAGACAGCACCTCGTCGCTGACGCCGGCCATGGGCTCTCAATACGGCGTCCACGTAGTCCCCATTTACGTTGCTTTCGGAACGGAGGTGTATCGCGATGGGATCGACCTCGACTCCGAGATATTCTATCAGAAGCTGCGGCGTAGCGAACAACTGCCCACAACCTCCCAACCGACAGTCGCCGACTTTGCGCAGGCGTACACTGCCCTCTCCAAGGAGGCCGAAGCGATCGTTTCCATCCACATCTCACAGCAGATGAGCGCGACACTGGATTCGGCCAGGGGGGCCACCAGGGAGCTACCCAACATACCTATCCATGTGATCGACTCACGCTCCGTGTCCCTGGGCCTGGGCTTGATCGCCATCGCTGCTGGCCAGGCAGCTGTGGCTGGGCAGGACGCTGCTCGGGTCGTCCGCCTCGTGGAGGGGATCATCCCCAGGATGAACATTCTCTTCACGGTTGATACTCTGGAGTATCTGCGCAAGGGCGGCCGGATTGGCGGGGCGGCAGCGCTCCTGGGCCTCGCCCTGCGCATCAAGCCGGTGCTTTGTGTGCGGGAGGGGCGGATTGAGCCATTGGAGAAGCCACGCACCAGGGCGCGGGCGGTAGGGCGCCTTCTGGACCTGATGGCGGAGCGGGTGGGACAGGGGCAGGCCGTACACGCGGCGGTGCTGCACTGTGCTGTGCCCGACGAAGCGCAACAGTTCGCCGGGCGGATAGCCGCGAGTTTCCGCTGTGAGGAGCTCATCACGGCTGAAGCCGGGCCGATCATCGGCACCCACGCCGGCCCGGGCACGTTGGGCGTGGTGTTCTACACTTGAGCGGCAACAGTCAAGCACCTGGAAAGCAAGAAGTGCCATGGAACGACGTGGAGATGAGAACGCTGGGGTGACCATATCGGTCGTCATCCCTGCTTTCAATGAAGAGGGCTACCTGGAGCGTTGCCTCGCTGCTTTGGCACTCCAGGACTGTCCAATGGACCCATACGAGATCATCGTGGTGGACAACGGCTCGACGGACAGGACGGCGGAGATTGCCCGGAGGTACGGCGCGCGCTTGGTCGTCGAGCCACGCAAGGGGGTGGCGCGCGCCCGCCAGGCTGGTTTCGAGGCGGCGCGGGGGGTGGTTATTGCCTCCACTGACGCGGATACCATTGTGACCCCCTTTTGGGTGAGCCGTATCGCCTGGCACTTCCGAACTGTGCCAACTCTGGGCGCAGTGTACGGGCCGGTCTGGTGGCCCGAGGCTCGTCTGCTGGAGCGGCTGGTATTTCGCTACCCGATCACCTGGGCACTGTGGGCCAGCAACCGTCTGGGGCGCAGCCTCTGGTGGGGGAGCAACTTCGCCGTTCGCCGCCAGGTGTTCCTCGAGGCAGGTGGCTTTCCGGTTGACTGGCTTTCAGATGAGGACACCGACCTCTCACTGCGCGTGAGTCGCATCGCGGCGGTGCGTTTCGACCCGAGCCTGATTGTCTGTGCGTCTGATCGCCGTGCGCGGGAAGGCTGGCAACGGGTCATGGGGCGCCTGGGTGTCAATATCGTGAGGCGCTTCCTGCTGCAACGCTCACCGCTGGCGATGCCGGACATTCGGTGAAGCCAGTTGCCAGCCATGGAGCCTGGCTGGTTAGCTGAGGTGGGACGCGAGCTTCAGACGAGGAGACACTGGATATGCCCGGTGCCGACATGACGGATGTATGTTGTGTGTGCGGTTTGGAATTGAACGCGAGGGGGTTGACTATGGCTGAAGAGAGGAAAACGTCCGTGCGCCTTGAGATCGAGGAACGGCCTGAGGGTCCCTTTGATGTGTTGCATGTAGCCCTCCCCTTGCCGCGCCTCCCGTCTCTGGCCAGAGAGACACGGCAACACCTGCGAGCTGCTCGCCGTGAGCGACTACTGGCCTTGCGCAGCCTGCTCGATGCAGTGATCAAGCGGCTGGAGGAGGGTGAGCAACCCTATCGCGAGGCCAAAAACCCCGAGCTCCAGTGACGCTGTGACATGGTCCAACTTTGGGTAACGCGCACTGGTTAGCGGTGCCCCGCGCCTGGTATATCGGCGACTGGCAAGGGGCAGGCTGCGATGATGGGGAACGATCTGCTGTATGCCTGACGCGGACAAGCGGAGACGGGTGCTCCTGGTCGCGCTGGGATGCCTGGTGGTGCTGGAGTGCAGCACGCTTCCGAACGCATCAAGCTACTGGGCAATGCGCAACAGGATAGCCTGCTGTCTGCTCGCGGCGCTCATCCTGGCGGCAGTGATCTGCTGGCCTCGAGACAACTGAATGGGGGAAGGATGCTCCCATGGAACCAGACGGGAAAAGGACGCCGCATCATTTGGCGATCATCATGGATGGCAACGGGCGCTGGGCCCAGGCGCGAGGGCTGCCCCGTTCGGCCGGGCACCAGGCCGGCCTGGAGGCGGTTCGGCGCGCGGTCACTGCCTGTGGCGAATTGGGCATCCCTGTGCTCACCCTGTACACCTTCTCCACCGAGAATTGGTCCCGCCCGGCTGCCGAGGTGGGATTCCTGATGCAGTTGGCGCAGCAGGCGGTGGCCCGCGAGTTCGCGGAATTGTGGCGGCAGGGGGTTCGTTTGCAGCTCATGGGGTGCCGCGAGGGCTTGCCGGCACCGCTGCTGAAGGCGCTGGATGATGCGAGCAAGCGGACGGCGGGCAACACTCGCTTGATCTTGAACCTGGCGCTCAACTATGGCGGACGCGCCGAGATCGTGGATGCGGCACGGGCCATCATTGCGGCCCAGCGGCGCGGGGAGCTGGATGCTGCGGGCCTGGACGAGGCCGCCTTCGCCCACTACCTGTACCTCCCCGGGCTACCCGACGCTGACCTGATCATCCGCACTGCCGGGGAGCAACGGCTGAGCAACTTTCTGCTGTGGCGCGCTGTGGGGGCCGTGTTCTGGATCACACCGGTCTTCTGGCCGGACTTTCAGCATGGGCATCTGGAGGAAGCCATCCAGGTGTACCGCGAACGCCGCACTGACGAGGGCGAGGAGCAGTTCTCCCTGTCCCTGGCTGCCGCGGCGCAGCACGCAAGGAGAAGTGGCCCATGAAAGAGTTCTGTCAGTTTATCAAACTGCAGCTTGCCACGGCGCCATGTTGTACGGCAGGCGTCAACTTTGGCTCGGTAGGTAGCGACCGGGCGCTTTGCCGCCTTTGCCCCCTGGCCGATTTGGGGCAGATCCCCCTTTGTCCCTACGTCGATGTCCATACTTGGCTGAGAAACGGTCCTTCCGGCACGATCATCGAAGCGGAGCTCGTTTGCCGCGCAGATGCCGAGGTGCTGGGCCTGTTGCGCTGCCAGGATTGTGCGGTGCGGCCATCCCTGGTGTTGAGAGGGGCATGAAGGGCATTTTGCAGACCGTCATCTCATACTCATCAGAGCATATTGGGGAGGTATAGCATGTCCGTGACCAGTACCCTTCAGAAGACAGTTTTCGCAGCAGGAGCAGAGGTGCTGGAGCATGCCGGGCCCGCCCTGACTTCCGTGCCGCCCCTACGGCGGGCTGCGGTGCGCACAGGCGAGGCGTACATCCGCCACTGGCAGCAGAAGGCACGGACCGATCCGGGCAACCTGGCCGGCATCGTCGATGATCAGGAGGCGATGGGCCTGGCCCTCCTGCACACAGTAGAACGCGCTTTCCAGCGCCCACTGTCTTCCGCTGTCCGCCAGGCGGTGGCCCACAACTTGGTCCGAAGCATCCTGATTGAACAGGGCGACCGCAATGCGGCAGATCGCTTCTATGCGCAGCACGGCGCTTACCCGCCGGGCTTTCTGACCATCAGTCCGGGCAAGGCGTGCAACCTGCACTGTACGGGCTGTTATGCGGATGCCGGGCCAGGCGCCGGCAGGCTGGACTGGGCTGTCTTTGACCGCATCGTCAGCGAAGCGCGGGGACTGTGGGGAGCGCGTTTCTTCGTCATCAGTGGCGGCGAGCCCCTGGCCTACCGCTCGCAGGGCAAAGGGATCCTGGAGGCGGCTCAGAAGCATGCCGACTGCTACTTCCTGATGTACACCAACGGCACGCTGATCGACGACCAGGTGGCGTGGCGGCTGGCTGAATTGGGCAACCTGACCCCGGCGATCTCCGTCGAGGGCTGGCGCGAGCGCACCGACGCCCGTCGTGGCCCGGGCGTGTTTGACCGGGTCCTCTCAGCCATGGCCTCTCTGCGGGCAGCGGGGGTGCCTTTCGGCATCTCGCTGACCGCCACCCGCGACAACGCCGAGGAGATCCTGTCGGACGAGTTCATCGATTTCTTCTTTGAAGAGCAGGGGGCTCTGTATGGCTGGATCTTTCACTATATGCCCATCGGGCGCTCTTTCACACTGGACCTGATGCCCACACCGGCCCAACGCCTGTGGATGTGGCGCCGTAGCTGGGAGGTCGTCCGCCAGCGTCGCCTGCTGTTGGCTGACTTTTGGAACCATGGCACTGTTTCCAAAGGCTGCATCGCTGCGGGGCGCGCCCAGGGCGGTGGCTACCTTTACATCGATTGGAACGGGGCTGTGTCGCCCTGTGTCTTTGTGCCCTATTCGCCGGTGAATATCAATGAGGCCTATGCCCGGGGCAAGACGCTCGACGACGTGTGGAGCGATCCCTTCTTCGCCGGCATCCGCCGGTGGCAGGTGGCTTATGGCAGAGACAAGGGGAACTGGGTGCTACCCTGCATCAACCGCGACCACCATGCCGCATTGCGCCGCTTGCTGGCCCAGCACGAACCGGATCCAACCGACAGGAATGCGCGCGAGGCACTGCTCGACCCCGCCTACGCTCAAGGGCTGGAGGGCTACGGTGCTGCCTGCGCGGCGCTGATTGACCCCGTCTGGCAAGAGTACTACAAACGGTCCGTATCGGCTGCGAACCGCGGCCATACCGAGGCTCTCGCGCAGGAAGAAAGTGTGGCTGCTCCGAATCGGCAGGCGCGTGTCTAGTCTGCTCGTTGGCTCCAGTCAGGTGACAAAGGTGGAACAGGTGGTATCGGCTGCCACTGAGGGGCGTGGTGAAATGGCTTCATTGTTGCCCGAGATCTCCACTTTGGTCAGTGCGCTGACGATTGCCCTGGCACTGGTGCTCGCCTGGTATCTGGCTTGGTGGCAGCAAAGGCACAAGGGACACTGAGGGAGCGATTGCATTGAGGGGATGGTTCGACGCTGTCATGCGCCTGGCGCGGTGGAGGGAATATCTCTGTTCCGTTGTCGTCACGACTCTGTTGGGCGCATCCGCTGGCCAGGGCTCGCCCGGCTGGTTGTTGATGGTCGTCCTGCTCGCCAACTGGCTGGCGGTTGCGTTTGCCTTTATGATCAACGACGTGGAGGATGCCCCTGACGATGCCCTGAACCCAGCCAAGGCCGATCGCAACCCGGTTTCGGCCGGCGATCTGTCGGTGCATTCGGGCCGGGCGGCTTCCTTCGCTGTGGCGATCCTCTCAGCCGCTCTGTACATGCTGCTGGGGCTGTGGCCGTCTGTGATGGGCATGGCCAGCCTGGTGATCGGTTTCCTTTACTCATGGCGACGCGTTCGGCTCAAGACCATACCCATCGCGGATCTGATCTCGCACGGGATGATGCTGGCCGGCCTGCAGTTCCTGGCAGCCTATTTCACCTTTGCTCCGCGCCTTGCCGGAGGGTGGGCCTCCGCCTTCGCGTTTGTGGTTGTGATCAGCATGTATGGCCAGTTGTTCAACGAGCTGCGCGATCTGGACGGCGATCGCATGGCCGGCCTCACGCATACGGCCAGCCTGTGTGGCCCGCGCGTGACCCGCTGCCTGATGGTGTTCTTTCTGGTTGCCGGAATTAGCCTGGGCTTTATCACCGTGTTTGTCGGCCGGCTCATTCCGATCCGCGTGCTTGTCACGTCGGCGATGCTGGCGATGGTTTTGTTGACGCTGCGGCTGGCAAGAGCCCGCGATAGTGTGTCGATAGCGCAGGTTCAGACGCTTTTCCACAGGCCGCTGGAGATGGCGGCTGCACTCGCCCTGACAATCTGGGTTGTGGGGCCATGGGTGGAGTCGATACCGTTTCTGAGGGCTGTCTGGACAGCTTTGTAGAGCGCTGCGTTTGCGAGTTGGTCAGAGGAGCGCCGATTGGGGGTTGCGGCCTTGCCCTGTGTACGGGTGTCTTGTCTGCTTGCGTACCGGGGGCGGGCGCTCCAGAGGGAAACGCCAAGTCCTGAAAGGGATAGGGAATCGGGGAAACATGTCGTCTGCTTTAGAGTCGAAGCCACCTCGTAGGCTGAGGCTGGGACTGGCTCTCAGCGGCGGGGGCGCGCGGGGGCTGGCCCACATCGGCGTGCTCAAGGTACTGGAACGGGAAGGGATTGCCGTGGACTGCCTGGCGGGCACGAGCATGGGCGGCGTGATCGCCGCAGCCTATGCTGCCGGCATGAGCCCTGGCGAGTTGGAGAAGGAAGCACTGGCCGCCACGCGCCTGCGCCACCTGGTCAGCCTGGCCGATCCCGGCCTGCCTGAGGGCGGCTTGCTGCGGGGCGAGCGCCTGCGGGCCTACTTTGAGCGCCACCTGGGCCAGTGGACCTTTAGCGATCTGCGGCTGCCGCTGACACTGGTGGCGGTGGATCTGAACACCGGGCAGGAGGTTCTCCTGCGGCAGGGGTCGGTGGCCCAGGCGCTGCGGGCTACGGTCGCTATTCCAGGGTTGCTCGCACCGGTTGAGCTGGACGGCCAACGGCTGGTCGACGGAGGAGTGCTGAACAACCTGCCGGTGGATGCGGTGCGGCAGATGGGCGCGGAAGCCATCGTTGCCGTCGACGTCACGCCGGAGGTTGGCCACGCCACCGGTTATTGGCTGGGCAACCTCCGCTGGGTGCCCGACGGGTTCCAGGAGACCCTGGCAGCCCTGAGTGACACTGTGGCTGCGATGATGGGAACTATGGCGCAACAGAAGGTACGAGCGGCCCAGCCCGACATCCTCATCCGCCCACGGCTCCCCGCTGGGGTGGGGGTTTTGGCCGGCTACGGGCGGGCTCGGGAGCTGATTGCCGCCGGGGAATTCGCCGGCGAGGAAGCGTTGCCGCTGATCCGGGCCCGGCTTGGCACAACAGCCTGAATGGAATGCTGGAGTAACGATGGCTGTGCGCCCCGTTCGCCATTTCCGTCGCTACCGCCAGGTCACTGACGTTCTGCTCAGGCACGGTTTCGCCCTCGCACTGGAGCGGTTCGGCTTGAGGCACCATCCCTTCGGCCGTATCCTGCCTGGGAGGGAAGCGCCGTCTGCTACTGCCTGGCCGGAGGGCCTCGCCCTCCATTTGCGCCTGGCGCTGGAGGAGTTGGGCCCAACCTTCGTCAAGCTCGGGCAGATCCTCTCCACGCGGCCTGACCTCCTGCCGCCCGCCTACATCGCCGAATTGAGCAGGCTTCAGGATGCTGTGCCACCTGCGCCATGGGATGAAATCCGTCAGGTGCTCAGCGAGGAGCTGGGTCAGCCGCCTGAACAGGTCTTTGCCACGATTGATCCGCAGCCGCTGGCGGCCGCCTCACTGGCCCAGGTCCACGCGGCCACACTACCGGGCGGCGAAGAGGTAGTCGTCAAGGTACAGCGGCCGCACATTCGGGCCACCATTGCCGTTGACCTGGAAATCCTCTCCTACCTGGCCAAGCGCGCTCAGGCGACCCGATGGGGCCAGATCTACGACTTTGTCGAGATCACGGATGACTTTGCCTCCACCCTGCAGGGTGAACTGGATTACCGCCGCGAGGGCCGCAACGCCGATCGCTTCCGGGCCAGTTTCGCCCACGAGCCTTATCTCTATGTGCCACATGTGTATTGGGAGCTCGGCAGTGGGCGTGTGCTGGTCCTGGAGCGCATCCGCGGCATCAAGATCGACGATATCGCAGCGCTCGATGCGGCCGGGTATGACCGCCACCGCGTCGCCCTCCACAGCGCGCGCATCATCATCAAAGAAGTGCTGGAGGATGGTTTCTTCCACGCCGACCCTCACCCGGGCAATTTCGTCGTCATGCCCGGTGAAGTGATCGGTGCCATGGACTTTGGCATGGTCGGTTACCTCTCCAGAAACGACCGCCTGAACCTCATCCGCCTGTACACGGTCGCCATCCAACTGGATGCTGAAGGGATTGTCGAAGAGCTCTTGCGCCTGGGCGCCGCGAGTGTTCAGGTCGATCGCCAGGCATTGGGCCGCGATATCTCGCGGCTGCTGACCAAGTATCATGGGTTGCCGCTCAAGGACATACGGGCCAGGGAGGTGGTGGAGGAGGTGATGCCCATCGCCTTCCGCCATCACCTGCGGCTGCCGAGCAACCTGTGGTTGCTCGGCAAAACGTTGATCATGATGGAGGGTGTGGGCCTTCAACTGGACCCAGATTTCGACATCTTTGCCGTTTCCGAACGGTATGGGCCCCGGCTGCTACGTCACCTGGTGTGGCCGGACGACTGCAGACAGGCCCTCCTCCGCCAGGGAGTGCAATGGGGCGAGCTCATCGGAGCGCTGCCCAGGGTGGGCAGCCGTCTGCTGGAGCAAGCCGAGCGCGGCGAGATCTTCCAACTGCAGCTGAAAGGCCATGACCAGATCAGCCATGGGCTGGATCGGCTGGGAGGGAAGCTGGCGTTGAGCCTTCTGGTGGCTGCGCTCACCATCGGCTCGGCGATACTCCTCTCTCTTGGCGCCAACGATGGCTCGGGCCGATGGCTGGCGCTCGGCGGCCTCGTTGGCGCGGCTGGTCTGGGCGGCTGGCTGCTGCATTCGATCCGACAGGCTGGCTTATGAACAAGGACGGCCGCCGGTGGTTTCGACCAATCCCTGGGATTGGCAGAGCGTCGCGACTATCCCCGACGCGTGGCGCTACATGGCCGCTGCGGAATGCTCATCAGTGTGCGCATCCGCGTCTCCATGCAGCCTGTAGAGGACGACATCACGCGGCTGGGCGCCAGGTGCCTGCGGTGTTGAAATACAGGTAGCCACCGGCAGGCCCATCCGCATGGTGCCCTTTGCCTACGAGTTTGGTGTGCATCGACGTCCCCAACGCAGGGCCGGTGGCTGGCGCGGCTTGGGCACATCGAATACGTGGTGAGCACTACCTGGAATGTGGGAGGCTGGTGGCATCGGCTTCGTACAATCGGCCGATCGGCCGCGAGAGGAGCAGCCCGCTGGCCGTAGTGGGGTTCACACAATGCGCTCTGGATGAGTGTAGAGACTGAAGCGCTTGCGCCGAAGGTAGCCGATCAGCGTCATGCCCGCCTTCTCTGCCAGCCTAACTCCGAGTGAGGTCGACGAGGAGAAAGACGCGACCACTGGGATCCCTACTCGCCCTGCCTTCATAACCACATCCGACGAGGCGCGCCCAGTGCAGATCAGGACTGCCCCTGGTAGCTGCCCGCCGAGTGCGGCAAGTCCGATCACTTTGTCAACCGCATTGTGGCGCCCCACGTCCTCTGCCAGCGCCAGCAGCCTGCCCTCGTGGTCAAAAAGTGCCGCTGCGTGGATGCCGCCACTGGCCCGGTACGCCTCTTGGGCGCTAACGACCGCCGGCACCATTTGAAGCAGGGCTTCTCGTGGCATACGTGGCCCCTCGCGATTGACCGCGATCTCCTGCCCAAGCGTCTCGACATCAACCCCGCCACAACTCGAAAACACCCAGCGTGTCACCTGCGTCTGTGCCGGCGGCTCCTCAGCCACAGGAGCGAGGAGCAGGCGCACCCGGTTTCCTGCCGCGGGGAGCGGCCCGCCCGCACCGGGCATCAGCGGCAGCAGCTGGTCGTCCAGACCCGAGCCACAATGGTGTATGACCGCAACGTCGCGCACTGAGCGCACCAGCCCCTCGCTCAGACAGTAGCCGAGGGCCAATGCCTTCTCTTGGCCGGGCGTGCGCATCAGGACGGCCACCCGCTGGCCATTGAGCTCGATCGCGAGCGGCTCCTCGGCGGGCAGTTGCGTTGCTGCTGTTGCAAGCGCAAAGCGCAGCGGCGGCCCAGCCGAGACCGCGCCCGCATGTCGCGCGTCCTTGGCATCAACCGATACCGCCACACTCGCCTCCTTCACGACGGGGACAACGGACGGCCAGGGGTCTCCCCCGGCCCGGGCAAGCCTGAGCCGGGGGAGGAAGGACTTTCTCACAATGGAAGGATGGCGGCCCCCATGGCCTGCATCGGCTCCATGGCAGCGCCGCTGAGGAACAGGTGCCGGATGCCGAACCAGCCCAACAACGAAGCAACACCAGCAGCGAGGGCCACAACTGCGCTTGCCGGCGCCAACGACAAGATGACCAAAGGCAGGATCACGCCAAGCAGCACACTTGGCCAGAAGGCGGCATGGCGCACAAAGGCAGCCACGGAACGAGCGCCCGTTGGCGTCGCCCGCAAGAGCACCAAGTTGCTGAGGACGATGAGCGTGGCCGCGGCGACGGCCAGGAGCGTCCACTGCGAGAGGGTGCCCAGCGACCCCAGCGGGCCAGCCAGGCCCGCTCCTGCCAGGTGCAGAATCGCTGCCAGGGTCAGGTATAGGCCCAGTCCGCTGGCGATGGCAGTGGCGGCAAAGATGACCGGCAACAGCGAACTGCGCCACAGGGGCACGCCTTTGCAGACGCCGAGCACGAAGCCGGGGTAGAGGACAACCCCAGCGGCAAAGACCGATGCTAGCGCTGCAACGATCAAGTAGAGCCCGGTCTTGGGCCAACCAAAGACCCAGAAGGCTCCTGTCAGGACACCGAGAGCTGCGAAGAGCAGCAGGGAGTACGCGCCGAGCGACATGGGCGAGCGAGGATTCAGGAACACGAAGGGAGCGCGCAGCGGCATGCCCAGGTCGAAGATCAAGACCAACGTGGCGAGTGCTATGCACACCAGGCCAGCGATCATGGCGGTGAGAGCCATCACCGAGCCGCCCACCCGCCCAGCGAGGACGCCTAGCACGAACACGACTCCGCCCGCGCCTTCCAGTGACATCTCGATCGAGATGGGGGTGCCCCACGCCCTTTGGAGTCCGATGGGTTTGCTCATGATGCTCACCTCCGACTCAAGTACCACGTGGAAGGATCGGTGCCCATCTCTGGGAAGATTCGGAACGCGTTCCGTTCACGCAGGAGACGAGAGACCTCGCTTTGTGCATCTTCGAGATCGCCGAACACGCGGGCCCTGGTCGGGCAGGCTACAACGCAAGCCGGCTCGAAACCTTCATCCAGGCGATGGACACAGTAGGTACACTTTTCGACGGTGCCCGACTGATGGATCTGGTGGGGCAGGTGGGGCTCCGGGTAACTGCCCCCTGGGAAATAGGTAGCCCCGCCCTCATAGAAGTAGCGAGCACCATACGGGCAAGCTACCATACAAGCCTTGCAGCCCACGCAACGCTCTGCATTCACTAGCACCAGACCATCGTCGCGCCGGTACGTCGCCCCCGTCGGACAGGCAGCCACGCAGGGCGCTTCTGCACAGTGCATGCACGGTCTGGGAAGGAAGACCCGCTTGACGTTAGGATAGGTCCCGACCTCAACGTCGTACAAGCGATTCCAGAACACTCGGGGAGCAGTGCGGTTCTCCTCCTTGCAGGCGACGGTGCAGGCCTGGCAGCCAATGCAGCGTTCCAGGTCGATCACCATTCCATAGCGCATGTTCCCTCACCTCCCGGCCTTGTAGACCCGGACCCTGACGTGATCTGAGCCGCTTCCGGTCTCGTCGGTCATCTCATGTGGCATCGGGGTAATTGGGTTCATGTTGGGCCAGCCAGTGTCGCGGGCGACAGGCATCACGTCGTGGCCGAACTGCTGCATCATCAGGACGCAGTCCGGCCGGATGCCTTGGCGGAGCAGCGCACGCGCCTTGACCCGGCCGATTGCCGACTCGACCCACACGGTATCGCCGTGCTCGATGCCTCGTGCTGCAGCAGCCTGCGCGTTCATCACCACTCCGCCGTGGTCGATCAGCTCGCTTGCAGCCTCGATCATCCAAGGCACGTCGGCATTGCCGCCCCAGTAGAACTGCATGCTGCGGCTGGTCATGAGCCACAGGTCGTAGGCTGGGTCGGTGTCGTAGACCTTGGCAAAGTCCTCGCACTGAGGCAGGGCCTGGTATTCATGCAAGGAACGATCCCACCAGTCGATGCCCTTACTGTGGAGCCGATCCGCTAACTGCCTGCCTATCCTCATGACGCGCTCCTGATAGGGCAATTCATAGCGCAGGCCGAGGTCCTCCATCTGGGCGTACTTGTACCATTCCAACTTGGGTACTGGGAAGAAGATCCCCCCGTGCTCCTTAAACCAGGCCAGGCCGTGTTCGCCGTCTGTCACTGAACAGGCCATCTGGTCATAGATCTCGTCGACTGTGTACTTGTGGGCTGGATCGAGAGCGTAGTCGTCCTTCAGTTGGAGGTATACGCCGATCATGGCGTAGTATTGTGGCAGCATGCCGAGTCGGTCAGCCAGCTCAGTAAAGATATCGGTCATGTCGCGAGTATTGCATACCGGCTTTACCACCGGCTGTCGTACGTGGAAGCCAGCATACTGCCACTTGATGCCGTAACAGAAGGTGATACCCCCCATCGGGAAGAGCTGCGTCCCCTCCAGGTCGATATTCTCCGGCAGAAGCAAGTCGGCGTACCAGTTGCTCTCGTCGAAGGAGTAAGCAAAGGAAACATAGAAGGGGATCTGCTCGAGCACCTTGCGCACCCGCTCGCTGTCCCACATCGAGATCACCGGGTTGGACTTGTGGGTGACGAGAATGTCGGGGATGCTGGCCTTCGGCCAATTCTTGGGCGGGTCCGTCATGTTGCGCCAAGCCAGGTGGTTGGGGCCCATGGCAGCAGCAAAGGTCGGCACAGCACCAGAGGCCAGCGGGGTCAGCGATGTGCGGCCATCCCGCGAGTCGGGCGGCCACTGCCAGTACTCCTCTTCAGTGGGCAGGAACGGGTAGTCGAGGAAGCCATCGTCGCCCAGCGTGATGGGGCCATTGAGCAGGGGACCGAAGGCCAGGTGCCCGCCGGGGACATCGAGGCCACCGACCAGAATCGCCAGCATGTGGCAGGCCCACACGGCCTGGTAGGCGCCGAAACCGTTGTTGACCGACTTGCCCAGGCTGACGTGCACCGGTCGGTAAGGCAGCACGCGGCCCTCGATGGTGACCGTCATGCCAATGTGAGCGTGATCTACATACTCTCTGGTGAGGCGTCGGATGGTGTCGGCGGGCACGTCGCAGATGGCTGCCGCCCACTCGGGCGTGTAGCGGGCCATATGCTCCTTCAGACAGGCAAATGCTGGCCTGGCTGTGACGCCGTTAACGGTGAAGGTACCTTCGAGCGCGACGTCACAGAAAGCGGCATCGTAGGGTTTCGCGCGACCTTCGACAGGGTCCCACATCAGGGGGCGCCCCAGCTCAGCGTCGCGCACGAAGAGGCCGTCAGGCCCGACCAGATAGGGGCTATTGGTCCGTTCCTTGAGGAAGCGGATGTCGAGCACCCCGATTTCGTGCAACATGACGTTGATCATCGCGAAGAGAAAGGCCGCGTCGGTCTTGGGCCTGATGGGTATCCACTCATCGGCAGTCGCTCCGGTTACGGAAAGGTGGGGCTCCACCTGCACAGTCCTCATACCACGCACACGGGCATCCGCTTCTCGCGAGGTGCCTACCACGCCGTTGGACGCGTTGTAGTTGCGGCCGAAGTTGATCTGGAATTCGGTATACTCCAGGTCGCCACCGCACGTGAAGGACCGGTGCCACAGCTCCCCATAGAGGTGCTCGGCGTGGTAGCATTTGACGCCACCTCCGCCGCCCAGAGTGCCGTCCACGGGCCCCCAGGCCATCCAAAAAGGATACCAGGTACCGTTGAAAGCCGGCGGTGTGCCATCTGCGCCCGCGGTCACCGCCACACGCGGCAGGCCCTTTTCGTCGACCAGCCCTTTCTGCCTTACCTCGTCCAGCTTGCTGGCAAAGAGATCAAGGGCCTCATCCCAGGAGATCTCCACCCAGCCGGGGTCCTCATGACGGCCCTTTCTAGGGTTCGTGCGTCTCATCGGCGCCTTGACCCGATTGGGGTTGTAGAGCTTTTGGATCAAACCCTTGACTTTCACACAGGCCCGTCCCCCACCCGGATGAATCGATGCGAAAGCGGGATTGCCCTCCGCCTTTACGGCCACCCCGTCGCGAACAAGGATTCGAATGGGGTCGGGGCCCATGTTGCACTGGTTACAGTACGTAAAGACCCATCTCTCGTTTGGCTTGGCTTCTGTTGTCATGGTACCCTCCTGACCGATGCGAGACGCCGTCCGTTCACACTCCCGGCTACTTCCCCGCGAGCGGCACACCTACCTCGATGCAGGCCTTCTGATAGGCTTTTACCAGCAGGGTCAACGCAGGGGCGAATTTCATGCCCAGGGCCACTGGGGCATCCAGTGCCAAGCGGCGGCGCATGAGCAGGGTGCTCGAGCTCATGGCACCCGAGTAGAGGGCATGCATATCCTCCAACGTGCCTCGCATCTTGACCTTGGCGTGCTCGTCAGCAGGGTAGCTCACCTCCAGGTGAGGAAGGCCCGCCGGCGTGAGCGTCACCGTGGTGGTATAGCTCATATCCGTGTCGGTGAAGACCGTGCTCACCCTGAGGGGCAACTCCTTCTCAATGCCGCGCAGGAAGCTGGCGTATTTGGGTGCAAGCGCGGCGTCCTCTCCGAGGATCCTTGCCTGCGCTTCCACTACCTCCTTCACTTTTGCTGGATGCTCCGCAAGATAGCTAGCCATTGCCCGGCCCCTCCTTTCGACTGCAGCAGTCCCCTGGGCTTCCGAAGGCTCTTGTGCCACACCTCACATTCTATCCCTCATTCGTTGGTATGGTCAAGACGATTCTTGCTATTTTTATACAGTTCGGGTATCATGATCAACGTTGACAGCGATAGTTTCCCGTAGCCTGTGAGGAGAGCGCCTGTGAGCCAGTTCATGACCGTCCAGGAGGCCTGCCGCTACCTGGGTGTCAGCCGCACAACGCTGCTGAAAACCGAGAGCGAGGGGCTAATCACATCGGTGAGGACAGTGGGGGGGCATCGCCGCTACATGCGGGAGACCTTGGACCAGTACCTAAGGGCTACTACGGGTCTCCAGACGCGTGCAGTTACGGTGCCCCAGGACCTGTTGAGGCCCGCGTCTCTGCCCAGTATCCTGGAGCGAGTAGCCTGTAGTCCAGCACCCTTGGAGGATACCCTCCGGGAGACCCTGCTGGACTTGGTGCGCGTGCTGCAAGCGGATGTTGCGTTTCTTGCGCTGCTCGATGAACAGAGGAACCTGTGGCCAAGGCTACATGTTGGGCCCGCCGGCAGGACTCCGGGCGGGCCGCCTCAGCCGCTGGCCGATGCAATCTCCACAAAGGTACTTGATGCGCGTCGCCCTCTGGCGTATGACGGCGGCGATGTTTTCGGGCTCGAGGAGGCAACGGAGGGCATCTGCGCGCCACTGCTCTACCGGGGCAACCTGCTCGGCGTCGTGCACGTTCTCTCGCTGTCGCGCCACCAGTTTCTGCCTATCGAAGTGTCGTTCCTGTCTGTTGTGGCGGTTCAGCTTGCCGGCCTCATCGTGGACAACGAGCAACTGGTGGAATCTCAGGGCCGAGCAGATGCATTGGCTTTCCTCAATCGCCTCAATTCGGCTATGCAGGGGCAATCGGACCCCGACGGAGTGGCCCGAGTCCTGCTGGCTGAGGCGCGGCAGCGCAGCGCTGCACAGGGGGGTGGCGTGTGGCTCTGGAATGAGGCGGAGCGTGGCTACCTGGCTGCTGTGCATGGCCTGCCGAGCGATTCGGCGATGTCGCTCCACTCTGAGATGGAGGCTTTGCTCACAAGAGCCCTGGACAGTGAGACAGGCTATCTGCTCGTTCCTTCCTCTGACCCATGCGGTCAGAACGATGCGCCCAGGCTGTTGAAGGGCGTGGGCTCCGTTCTAGTGTTGCCTCTGCGTTCCCCTGAGAGCAGGGTGGGGGCGCTCGTATTGACCAGCTCCGAAACGCGTAGCGCAGCGCAGTGGCCAATCCAGTTGCTAAGGGTGGCCTGCGATC
>Ga0315298_1004294_pt1 | contig 21461 bp, 14 predicted proteins | sample WHS_1_MG_FD_203077 | JGI IMG/M metagenome (GOLD analysis project Ga0315298, IMG submission 203077) | Extremophilic microbial mat communities from Washburn Hot Springs, YNP, Wyoming, USA - WHS_1_MG | ecosystem: Environmental > Aquatic > Thermal springs > Hot (42-90C) | place: USA: Wyoming...
GCGCCGGGCAGGCTAAAAACGAATCTCAAACCGCTGAAACTCCCCGGTGGCGGGCAGGACCTTCTCCTCCGTGTGCCGAATGCAGGGGCCCATGGTTTCGGCGACCTCGCCGAGAAAACTACCGACCTCGCCAGGCTCGCCCTCCACGACGATCAGCACCCGGCCATCGGCAAGATTCTTTACATAACCAGTTACCTGATAACGAGATGCAATCCGCCGTGCGGTGTAGCGGAACCCCACGCCCTGCACGGTTCCGCGGTAATAAACCTCGCGTCGCTGCATGGCCCGATCTCCACGAAACGCCGCGTGTACCCCCGATCGCTCACTGTTTGCTGCATGTGCCGGGTGCCTCGCCCGCGTGGCCTCGGGGCCCCCGGTGTGATTTTACCCATCGATTGAGGTTCTGGCATCGCCAACCGGGCCAAAAAGCCGATTGGCCCGGCCGGATCAGGTCCCCAGGGCCCCACCGCGGCTTATAATAGGGGATGGAACCGCCGAGTCCCGGTTGGCCGTTTTATGGTTGAGCGGGTCCGCCGGAAAAGCAGGTTTTTCCGGCGCGGACGTGGCGCAGGAGTGTAGTCCATGGCTCAGGGTACTGCCCCTTCGGTGCAACAAGCGGGTGGTGTTGCAGAGCGGCTGGCTCGGGCCGAGCAACTCATCGACCAGCGCCTGGAAGAAACGCGCAAGCGCGTCAAGAGCACCGATTTTGCAGTCGCCCTGTTCCTGCTGGCCCTGGGCATCTGTGCCTATCTGTTTGCGGCGGCGGTGGTGGACCACTGGGCCATGCCCCTGGCGCTGGGGCTCGACGAACTTCTGTTGCCCGAGGGGACTCGCGGCCTGTCGGGCCTGCTGCCGGCTCTGGGCTTGTTCGAGCAACCGCCGCCGTTGGGCTCCGGGGGGCTTAGCGCGGGGGGCCGGCTGGCCATGTGGATGGTGCTTGTTGTCGCCGTGGCTTGGGTGGTGGTGCGCCGGCTGCTGCCCCTGGTGCTGTTCCGAATCAATCCGGTGTTCGCCGCGTACACGATCGAGCAGAGCCGGCCCTCACTGAAAAACAGCCTCATCAACTTGCTGTTTCTCCGCCGCGAGAAGGACGAGTTCCTCCAGGATGACCTCGCCCGCCGGGTGTTCGAGGGGCTGGAGTACCGCACGGCGGGCGAGTTGGCTCAGGTATCGCCCGATACGGCCGTGGACCGCTCACGCCTCATCCGCCTCGGATACGCGTTGATCGTCATGGCGGCGGTCCTGTGCCTGTACCTGATTTTTTCGCCGAAAAATCCGATTGTTTCCATGCGGCGGGTCATGTGGCCCTGGGCCGGACTGCAAGCCCCTACCCGCGTCACCATCCGCCACGTGGATCCCGGCGATGTAGCGGCTTATCAAGGGGATACGTTAATCGTGTCGGCCGAGGCGCGGGGGCTGAGGGCCGGTGAAACGCTCACGCTGTATTTCACCACGGCGGATCGGCAAACGGTGGACGAGGCGATCCCCATGGCTCCGGCCGGGCCCCACCGCTTCCAATGTGAATTGCCCCCGGGCAAGCTCGGCTTGAGCCAGAGCCTGGAGTATTTCATCTCGGCGGGCGATGCCACCACCCGGACCTACGCCGTCGAGGTGCAGGTGCCGCTTTCTATTGTTGTCGAGCGGGTCGAGTACCAGTATCCCGCTTACACGGGCAAAGCCCGGGAGACCGTCGAAGGAACCGGCGACATCAAGGCCCTGGAGGGCACCGAGGCGACCGTGTACGCCCGGGCCAACCAGCCCATCGACAAGGCCACTATCGAGTTTGATGGCGATTCGCGCAGCGCACGGCGCATGGAAGCGCGGGGTCAGTCGGCCCAAGTGGCCTTTTTCCTGCGCATGAACCCGCAGGAGCCTACCCAGCCCGAGTACACCTCCTATCAACTCCGATTTTCGGACCCCCAAGGCCGGGAGAACCGCCGACCCATCCGCTACCGCATCGAGGTGCTGCCAGATCTGCCGCCGGAGGTGCGAATCCTAGGCGAACTCCCCGACGAGATACGTCTGCCACGCAATGGGCGCTTGGATGTGCTCCTTCGGGCCGAGGACCCCGATTTCGGGCTCCGCAAGGTCGGCATCCGTGCCCAGTGTCAGGACAAGACGCTGCCGGTCCCCCCGTTGTTGGACTTGCCCCGATACGAAAAGGCCCATCGGGGTCCCCTGGAGGGCACTTGCCGCATCGAACCTGCGCGACTGGGCCTGAAAGTGGGCGATAAAGTGGTGTTCTGGGCCGAAGCCGAAGACAACCGCGAGTTGATAACCGGGCCGGCACCCAACCGGGCTGAGACCGAAAAACGCCTGATTCTTATCGTGCCCGATGAGGTGCCTAAAAACGTCCCGGCACGTCCGCCCGCCGGTGGGCAAAAGCCGGATAAGCGGAGTGGGTCACCCGACAAGTCCCAACAGCCTGGCGAGCCCCCGCAACCCTCCGATCAGCCACAAGTGCCAGAACAGCCGGGCAACCAGGACCGCCAGAACCCCTCTGCGAAGCAGCCCGGGGCCAAGCCCAGCGAGCGGTCGCAAGATGGCGAGGACTCAGCCGGCCGCAACTCCCAGCCTTCCGACGCCGAAACAAAACCAGCGAGGCCGAATCAGGATGCCGGCGGCGACGAAGCCTCCGAGCAGGCGGAGCCTGGCAACCAAGGGCAGCCCAAAGGTAAACCGGGCGCCGAACCGGGCGGTGCCGAGGAACCCAGCGGGGCCAAAGAGCAGCAGCCCGGGCGGCGCTCGGGCGGCCAAGAGGACATGTCCCCCAGCGGGCAGCAACCTGCCGGTGCCCCTTCGGAGCCCTCCCCGGCCGGGCAGCCTTCGGGCGCCGAGCAACAGCCGGCCGGCTCGCAGCCCGCGCGCCAGCCGGTCAATAGCCGCACCAACCCTGGGGATGCTATCGAGGAGATCCTCAGACACCATCAGCAGCAGCAGTCGCGCCAGCCGGGGGAGTCTGCCGGTCAGGACATGCGGGCTGGTGGGGCTAAGCCCGAGTCGCAGCGTTCCGCTTCTCCAAAGGCATCGCCTGCCGGGCAAGGCCCGCCGCCCGAGGACCAAGGCCAGGCCGAGCCTCAACCATCGACCGAGAAGCCCGATCGCTTGTCCGAGGCGAAACCGGCCACTTCGCCTGGCAAGCCGCAACGCGCCGGTGATAAGCCGCAGCCGTCCGCCATCCAGAAGCCAGGCCAGGGCGACAGCGAAGATAGCGATCGCTCCGGCCAGCCCGACGTGTCGGCCAAACCGCCCGATGGCCAGGAGAAGCCCGGGGGTGCCATCGCGCCTAAGCCTGCCGAGATGTCTAAGGCGCCCACAAAGCCTGAACGTGCTCATGGCGGCGATCAAGAAAAAGGCAAGTCACCGGGGACCAAACCGTCGGAGTTGGGCGAAGATCCCGGCCAGCGGCCCAAATTTGCCGCGCCCGAGGAGCAAGCCGCGGGTGAAAAGCCCGCTGTTGAAAAGCCGGCGGCGGCTAGCCCATCCGCCACGGCCGAAAAGCCTTCGTCCATGCAGAAGCCGGAAGGTGGGGAGAAGCCCGCCGCTTCTTCACAACTGTCTCCTTCGGAAGAACCGGAAATGCCCGAAGGGCAAGAGCAGCCGGCCGCGTCTTCTCCAACAAAAGGGCCGGGAGCCACTTCAAAACCCGGCAGCCTCGATTCGAAGCCGCCGGAAAAATCCTCTGCTGCCAAAGAACCGGCCAAACCCCAGGCACACCCCCCCGGGTGCACTTGCGAGCAATGTCGTGGGGGCGGGGGCCAAGCCGGCCAATCGCCACAAGCCCCACCACCTATGCCGCAAGAGGCGAATCAACCCCGAGCGGACCAACCCAAGCCGGCCGCCTCCCCTGCCGCTGAAAAGACACCGTCTTCTGAAACGCCTCAATCGCCCAGCACCAGTGCCAAGCAATCCAAATCGGAAGGGCAAGAAGGGGGCGATCGGTCGGGCGGTGGCAAGCAAGGGGGTGGGCAAGCTGCGGAAGACAAGGGGCCGGGTATGGCTGGCAGCCAAACGGATGCCCAACAAGGGAGCGACGCATCGATGCAGCCGGGCCAGGGGCCGACGGGCACGAAGCCCGGCCAGCAGGCTCCCTCCGACCAAGCGGCGGGCAAGCCTTCCGAGGAAGCACCGCCCAGCAGCGCAGAGCCGTCGGACCAGGGGGCGGGCAAGCTTGGGGCGAAGTCTTCGGCCGAATCCGCCGCTAAGCCGCCCGACGCGCAATCGCAGGGTTCGTCGCAGACCAAAGAGCCGTCTGGCACTCCAGGCGCCCAGGGGGGCGCTTCCGGCACGCCGGCCCCGACGCCGGGCGGCACTCCGGGCGGCAAGACCGGCGGGGGCGCGCAGAACCCGCAAGGGGGCGGGCTGCCTGGAAAGGGCGAACCGCCGCCCCCCGCAGAGCCTGTCAAACCCCAGGCGGACGACCCGATTTTGGAATACACGCGCCAGCAGACCAACCTGGCCTTGCGGCACCTCGAAGAGGAAGCCAGCAAGGGCCGCTCCGATCTGTTGGAACGGCTGGGCTGGACGCCCGAGCAAGCCCGCGAGTTCATCGAGTGGTATCGAAAGCTCGAGCAGGCGGCCCGTCAGCCGGGTCCGGAAGGGCAAGCCGCCCGCCATGAACGCGATGCCTGGCTCAAGAGTTTGGGGCTCCGGCCCCGCGGAACCGAACTCCGCGGCGGCACCACGCCGGCCGATAAGCTTCAAAACCTGAAAGACGCCGGGCGCATACCGCCGCCGCCCAAATGGCGCACCCAGTTCCGCGCGTTTACCGAGGGGCTGGGAAGCCAGCAGCCGTAAGGGCGCCTGCCGCGGCATTTGGAAACGCCGTGCCGGCTCGGGGGCGATCTTCTTGAGGCATTTTCTGGAGGACGGATGACACTTCCTGAACCGCGATACCTGGCCCAGTTCCATCCCAAGCAAGTTCCCCACTTTTTTACCGATGTGTTGGTCATCGGAGCGGGATTAGCGGGATTGCGGGCCGCCTTGGCGGTCGATCCTCGGCTTTCGGTGCTGGTGGTGACCAAAAGTACGATCGACCAGTCCAACAGCGCCCACGCGCAAGGGGGCATTGCGGTGGCCTGGGACCCTTCGGACCGTTTTGAAAACCATGTGGCGGACACGTTGGAGGCGGGTGGTCCTCTGTGCGATCGGGCGGTGGTCGAACACGTCATCGGCGAAGCACCGCGGCGGATCCGGGAGCTGATCGAGTGGGGGACGCGTTTCGACCGGATCGGCGACGCCTTGGCATTATCGCGGGAAGGGGGCCACAGCCACGACCGCATTGCGCACGCGCTGGGCGATGCTACCGGCAAAGAGGTCATGCGGGCCGTCATCGCACGGGTTCAGGCCGCGGAAAACATCGCAGTGTGGGAAGAGACTTTCACGATAGATCTGCTCACCTATGAGGGCGCCTGCCGCGGGGCGCTGGTATGGAACCGGCAGCACGGCAAGACCTTGATATGGGCCAAGCAGACCGTGCTGGCCACCGGAGGGGCGGGTCAGCTTTACCGCGAGACGACCAACCCGGAGGTGGCTACGGCCGATGGCATGGCCATGGCCTATCGTGCCGGCGCAGAACTCCGCGACATGGAGTTCATGCAATTCCACCCGACCGTGCTGTACATCGCCGGCAGCAGCCGGCATCTGATTACCGAAGCCATCCGGGGCGAGGGGGCGTATCTGGTCGATCGGTTCGGCCGCCGGTTCATGCCCGACTACGACCCGCGCGCGGAACTGGCTCCCCGTGATGTAGTGAGTTGGGCCATCGTCAGCCAGATGGAAAAGACCCGCCATCCGAACGTGTATTTGACGCTGGCCCATCTGGATGCCGAGCGGGTGCGGGCCCGGTTTCCTGGGATCGCGCAGTTGTGTGCCAAATTCGATCTGGACATCACGCGCGACCGCATTCCGGTGCGCCCGGGCGCCCATTACATGATGGGCGGCGTGGTGGTAGACCTCCGGGGGCGGACCACCGTGCCTGGCCTCTGGGCGGCAGGCGAGGTCACCTCTACCGGCCTGCACGGGGCCAACCGATTGGCCTCCAACAGCTTGCTGGAGGCATTGGTATACGGGGCGCACGCCGGCGAAGGGGCCTCGCAGGCGGCTTTGGCCATGAACGACTCGTTCCGCGCCCCGCCGCTGGCCAATCCCCCGGCCGAGCCAGACCGCAGAATGCTGGATCTGGCCGATATCCGCAATTCGCTCAAAAGCCTGATGTGGCGGAGCATGGGTGTCCGGCGCGACGCCGAAGGGTTGCGCGAGGGCAGCCAAAGCGTCGAACATTGGTGCCGATACGTCCTAGGGCGGCAATTCTCGCGCCCAGCCGGCTGGGAACTTCAGAACATGCTTACCGTGGCCCGGCTGATGCTCCGCGCCGCTTCCGAGCGGACCGAAAGCCGGGGGTGCCATGTGCGTACCGATTTTCCCCATCGCGACGACGAGCGATGGCTGCGCCATTTGACGTTCCGCCGCGACGAGGCCGCAGGCTAGGACGCCACGCTGAAGCGAAACCGTTTTTGCCTGCAGCGGCCAATCAGGCCCCCAGCGCACGGGTGCCCGGCGCGGCGACCTTAAAGGGCGGTCTCTCCGGAACCACAGGCCCGGGCAGCCCGATGCCCTAGGGCAGCTTCGGAGGCTCCACCTGAGGGATGGGCCCTGAGAGCGCTTTGAGGAACTCCACCAAATCCTTCTGCTGCTCTGGGGTGATCTTGGCCTGCCGCACCGTATCGAAATCCGGCGAACGATGCGGGTTGTCTTTCCCGCCGGCGGCCATCAGCGCAACGGCCTCCTCCAAGGTCTTCGCGCTGCCGTCGTGGAAGTAGGGCGCGGTGTCGGCCACGTTGCGGAGCGAGGGTACTCGGAACGCCCCCATGTCTTCGTCTTTTTTAGTGACCTCTTTGCGGCCTGGATCGGGATTGGGTTTGTCCATGCCCACGCCGGCGTTGTGGAATTCATAATCGCTGAACAGCGGCGGTGTGTGGCAGTCGGCGCAGCCCACTTTCTCGAACAGGGCAAGGCCTCGCTTTTGCGCCTCGGTCAGCGCGTTGGCATCCCCCGCCTTGAAGCGATCGTAGGGCGAGTTGCCCACCAGAATGGTCCGCTCGAAGGCCGCAATAGCCTTGGCGAATCCCTCCTTAGTTACCGGCGTGCCGAACACTTTTTGGAATCGCTCGTGGTACTCGGGGATCTTGCCGAGCTGGGCCACCACCTGCGACATCTGATGGCCCATTTCGATGGGGTTTTCCACCGGCCCGGTGGCCTGCTCTTCGAGGGTGGCGGCCCGGCCATCCCAGAACATCGACGTGGCGTAGGCTGCGTTCATCACCGTGGGCGAATTCCGCGGCCCCACCTGCTTGCCGATGCCGGTGCTGGTGGGCGTATGTTCGGCCCATGCCATCTGGGGGTCATGGCAGGTAGCGCACGAGACCGTGCCATCCTTGCTTACCCTTTTATCGAAATAGAGCATCTTGCCCAACTCGATTTTTTCGGGCGTCATGGGATTGTCTTTGGGGACAGGCACCGGAGGCAGGCCCAGCGGTACTTGAACCACCGCCGGGGGCGCCGATTTGCTTTCGGCCGGCTTGGCCGCGGGTTTTTCCTCCGCGGGCTTGGTTATGGGTTTTTCCTCCGCTGGCTTCGCTGCAGGCTTTTCCTCGGCCGAGGGAGGTTCGGCGGTTTTAGCAGCCGGCTTTTCGGCCGGTTTTTCTTTGGCCTTTTCTTCGGCCACTTGGGGCTTGATTTCTTTCTGGGGCGGTTTGGTACCTTCCAGGGGAGGCGTGGCGGCCGGCGTTTGGCTGGCCATGGCGGGCGGACCGGCCTTGGGTTTGGTCGGTGATGGCGATTTCTGGCAACCCAATTGAAACCCCAGTGCCACGGCGCAAACCGCCGCGCACCACCACCATCTGTTCGCTTTCATGTGGAGTGCTCCTTGACCCAGTAGCGCAATACCAAGGCGTGGCGACTGTGCCCCGGCGCAGGCACCCCAACATCTCTTGCTGGGTTGTCGGCGGGGCGATCGATTCTAGGCAAAAGGGTTCACCGAGGCAAGCGACTTACCCCCGGGGTACTGAACTCCACGGCGGAGTTCAATGCCCCGCAGCCGACAAAGGTGATCGCTTTGGGCGGTCGCTCCAGTTTGGCGGCCAAGTGTACATTTCCTACCGTCATCGCGACTTCGCCGCTGGACGGGTCAACGATCGCTTCCACGTCGTATAGGCGCGATTCATCCGCCTCGAATGTCTTGGGGGTAACTTTACCGCCGGAGATTGGTCCTTCGATGATCATGGCTTGCCGCAAGGCGTAGCGGATGCCGCACTTGACCAACCGGGCCTCCTCAGGGCTATCGCCGAACAGGAGAAAGGCGTTTTTGAGCTGCCCGCCCGGAGCCACGCGAAGGCGAACGGTGATTTTCACCTTTCCATCCAGCGGTGCGGGGAGTTTTTTGAGCGCCATGCCCAAGTTTTTGCCGGTGGCCGACAGGTAATAGCCCACTTCGGAGCCGAGGACCTGGGCCAGTACCACGCGGTCGAAGTCGCCGGCTTTGGAGGGACCGGTGGCCACGGCGGGCGGTACCGGCGATTCCTGCACCCGGGTGTCCAGCGGGGTGAGTCTAGCCGGCAGGGTGCGCAGCGGAGAGCCCTCCAGGCCCAGGCAAAGGACTCTGCCGCTGGAGGTGGCCAGAAACAGCCTTCCGCCTGCGGCTGCCATCCCGTCAAAGACGGGCATGTGTTCCAGGTCGTAGAAGGCCAGCACTTTTCCATCGTCGGCCGACATGGCCAGGAGTTGGCCGCCGAGCTTGCCGGCCAGGGCAGCGGCTTGGGCTTCAAGTTGGCGGCGAATGGCTGGATCGTCGGGATTGCGCAAAGCCGCCTCTTCGTCCAGCATATCGGGGGGGCCGGCCAAAAACAGCGTCCTTCCGGCCAGCACCATGGCGCGGGCCTGGATAGGCGGCGTTCCGGCTGCCCAATGGAAGCGGGCGGCCTGCTGTTCGCTGAGCGAAAACTTCTTGCGCACAGCCCAATCCGAGGATGCCGCGCTTTGCTTGCGCGACGCGGCGTTGATCCGCTCGGTGGCGCGGCGGACTCGCTCGATGCCTTCCGGCGGTACCTGGCGATCGGCGGCGTACACATAGTATTCCTGAACCGAGGCGTTGCACAGATATTCCGGCCTGCGATCGAAGCCGTACACGCGATCGGCATCCAGCACCATCAGCCGCGCGCACGGGGCGAAATGTCCCGGCCGCAGCCAGCCCCCGTAGTTGCTGTCTACCTGCTTGCCGTAGATCCAGTAGGAGCGGAAGAACCAGGAATCGTCGAGGAATCCGGTCCGCGAGAAGAGGTGGTCGCCCACTTCGGCCAGCGCTTTGGGATCCGCTGCGCCTCGGCCGTCGAGCTTCAGCGGGGCGATGACCCGCCGGCGGCCCTCCAAGTCGAAGGCCTGGGCCCGCATATAGATCGAGCGGCCGTCGGAGGAGAGGATGTCCGGCAGAGCGACCGGCATGTCCTGGCCTTTGACGTGCATCTGGAGGTTTTGGCCTGTGAGCGGGTCGCGGTCGTCGATCACGGTTTCCGACAGCATGCGTCCGGTGGCCGGATCGAGCCGCAGCAGCCGCAGTCCGCCATCGAGAAACGCCGAGCGGCCCGCCACGCAGTACACCACCCCCTTTTCGACCAACACGCTGCCGGACACGGGCCAGACCGATTCCAACTGTTCGTAGGCCATCAGGCGCCGGTCGGCAGGGGCAGCCCGGTAACGCCACAACAATCTGCCGTCGGCCGCCCGCAGCGCGTACACCCAGCCATCGGCGGAGCCGAAAAGCACCCGGCCTTGATAGACGGTGGGGGGCGAGTCGATCCGTCCGCCGGCCGTAAAGCTCCACAGCGGCTTTCCGTTGCCCGCGTCCAAAGCGTGCAGCGTGTGGGCGTCCACCTGGGCAACAAAGACTTTTCCCCGGGCGACGACTACGCTGGAGAGCCGGCCGCCCAACTCCGTTTCCCACTGGCGTTTCAGCTCTACGGGGACCGCTGCGGAGGTAGAGCCACTGCGGGCGGCGTCGTGGCGATAGGTGGGCCAGTCGGCCGGGTCGGCCGACGTGGCCGGCCCCTTGTCGGCCGCAAGGTCCGGCGATGGCTGCCACCGCCCCGTCTCAGCCACTTTTGCCGGCACCCGCCGCGACGCACTTTCAGCGGCCAACGCGTGCAGCCCGAACAGCTTCGATTCCAGGAAGCAACCGCAAGCGTGCGGCGGCACGTACGTCAACCCGTTTCCCGGCATGAACCCATACAGGCACCCCCCGCGGACCCAATGGTTCACGTCCCAGTGCTTGGCCGCAAGGTCGATGTACTCGATGCCCGTGCGCGAGGCGATGAAAAAGCGATCGGTGGCGCGGCTGCGGTAGCAGCGATGGTGGAACCAGTCGATATTCACATCGGGCAGGAATTCGCTTTTCACTTGGCCTGTGCGGAGGTCCCGGCCGGTCAGGACCCCGGAATCGGTACCCACGGCGATGGCTCCACACCAGACCAGGCCGCCGATGACCAGCATGTCGTCCGGTGAGGCGTGGCCGCCGCGATGGTGCGGGGCGGTCCAAAGCGTTTTGCCGTCGGCGGCCGAAAGGGCCGTCATCGATCGGTTTTCCACCGATACCAGCACTACCCCGTCGTGGACCACCAGCGTAGGGCCATACCCGGTCGGGAACGGCGATTTGCGCACAATGGGTTCCGAGGCCCATCGGGGCGCGCCGGTGCGGCGGTCGAGGGCCCGCACCTGCCGGCCATCGTAGAAATACACTTGGCTGTCGTCGACCGCCAGGGTCAGTGGGGCCACCGGCGATTGATGTTTCCAAAGGACCTTGCCGGTGGCGGATCGCAGGGCGACTACGTCGCGGGGGCTGCCGTCCCAGGCCCAGTCGCGATTGGCCCGCTGGGTGTTGTCCCACACATAGGTGTGTTGGGGGCGATACTGCTTCCAGCGGTGGGGCCCGCCGCCCGCCAGGACGAACAGCTCATCGCCCGCCACCAATACTTCGTCTGCATGTTCGGTGCCCGCATATACCAACAGCGTTTTGCCCGTTACAGCGTCCAGAGCCTCGACCGGCGCGTCGATGCCCAGAGTGACATATACCCGCTGGCCCACCGCCACCAGACGACGGGGAAGTTGGTTGGGGCCGCTTTTCAGGGGCCAAAGATGAGTGTTCCACTCGGCAATGGGGCGCTTCCATAGCAGCGTGCCACTGAACGCGTCGCGGGCCACCAGCGACCATTGGGGCGGCAAAAGGATGGCCGCCCGCGGCCCTTCGTCGATGATGTAAAACACCCGCCCGCTGGCCGTAACCATCGCGCTGAGGCTGGCCATGTGGTCGTGATGACGCGACCAATTGGGACCGCACACCCATTGAACATGCCGGGGAGGCCCCACCAGCGCATCGTGCGCCACCGCGTTGTTGGTGGGGTCATAAAGGTAGTGCGTCCACTGGTCCATTTCCTTGGGCCACGGTTTGACCAGACGGACCCACTGGCCCTGCTGTTTGAGACACGCCACCCCCTCGGGAGCCAGGACGCGGAGGATCTCTTCCCGCGAAACCTGTCCGAGATCCTCCACGAGCAAAAGGTTCACCAGACTGTCGATGTACGGGAGCGAAGGTCCCTCCCAGCGGTCGATCGAGACCCGGCCGTAAAGGCCTGATGCCCGGACCTCCTGACGGGCTTGCTGCACCCGGTCGGGGTCGCGGTCCAGCCCCTGCACGCAAAACCCCTCGCGCGCGCCCAAAGCCGCGGTCAGCCGGCCATCGCCGCATCCCAGATGAACGACCAGCCCGCCCCGCACACCGGCCAATTGAAGAAGGGCTTCGGCAGCGGCGCGCGCTTCGCCCGGCGCCGATGGGCCAGCCTGCAATGGTGCTGGCGGCCGCCGATCCGGTGCTGCCTTGCCTTCGGCCGCCGTCCCACGAGAAATCATAACCCAACCCAGCGTCGCAAGCGCCGTGGCCATCAGGATGCCTACGACCGCTCCACGTATGATCCATAGCCGCCGCGTCATAAGAGATACCCTCCGCAGACCAGAACTCCCGCTGAGCCGACGAACCCGCGCCCGGGCCACTCGCCCCCGACTCCGCACGCCATGCTGGGTGTAAGCGCGGGGGACTTTGCGCGGTGCCTGCGCACCCACCTTACGGTGTTGTGGGCGTGTAGAACACCTGGCACTCAACTAACCCCGGTCCGGCCGGTTGGTTCCGTCATAGCACAAGGACAGGCCCGGCGCCAAGAGATTAGGCTGGAGCCGAAGGGCTTCAAGCTGCCTCTTGCAGCACGCGCGGCCCTCCGGTAGTGTGGGGGCCAAAGAGCGATGCAGTCGCCGTGGACTAGCTTAGGGTACATCGATGGCCGAAAAACTTTGCAGCAGGGGGACAGCGATCAATCGGCGGAGGTTCCTGGGGCAGGGCGTCTTGGTCATCTCGGCAGCAGCAGCCGGGGCCGGTGCGGCCCCCTCCGCCACGGACCGGGCGGGGAGCAAATGGGTCATGCGGCTGTCGGCCTCGTCAATCAACTTTTCCCGATTGCCTATCGAGCAGGCTTGCCAGCGGATAGCCGCGTTGGGCTTCGAGGCCATTGATATCTGGTCGGCACACGCGGGATGCCCGCACTTGGACGACGTGCAAAAGCGGCTGGGACCGCAGGGGCTTAAAGAACTGCTCGCCCGCTGTGGACTGAAGCTCTATGCGTTTTCCGTCTATGCAGGGGGATACCCTCGATATGCGGAACTGTTAGGCCGGTCCGGTGGCGGGGTAGCCATCCGCGGCAGCGCGGGCCCGTGCGATCCCAAAGAACTCCGCGCGCGGATGAAAGATTTTTTGGAGCACCTCAAGCCTGAGCTGGAACTGGCCGCCAAGTACGAATCCGCGTTGGCCATCGAGAACCACGGACACGCCCTGTTGGACTCGATCGACTCGATCAAGATGTTCGTCGAATTGAACCGGAATCCCCGCTTGGGCATCGCACTGGCGCCCTATCATGTTCAAGCACGGGGCGAATCGGTAGAGGCGGCCATTGCCGAGGCGGGGCCCCAGTTGCTGTTCTTCTACGCCTGGCAACACGCGCCGGGGATGCAAGAGCTGCCCGGGCACGGGCCGGCCGACTTCACCCCCTGGCTGGCCGCGCTGGCCAAGGCCCAATATCGCGGCTACGTCAATCCCTTCATGCATAACGAGCCGGAGCCGGACACGATGTCTCAAGCCTTGGCCCGCTCGCGCGATTATCTGCGCAAGTGTTACGCCCGCCTGGACGCCCCAAGCTGACGCGCGGCATGCCCGCCAGCCGGCAGCAGCCGGTTGCTCGATGCATGGCACGGCTCATGGGCCGCCGCGGGATTGCTTGCGGCGGCCCAAACGATTGTTTAGAATCGAAGGTGCACGAGGGCCGGCCCCGATGGTTATGGTTCGGGTCGCTGGCCGGTCGGCTGCGGGACCAGAGCGACGGCAAGCGGAGGGTCTTTTTGGCGGGAGCGAGAGATATGCTCGGTGACCGGGTTCCCGACAAACGCATCATTCAACAGGTGAACAAGCGGCTGGCGCGTACCGGTGTGTCGCAGTGCAAGATCTCTGTGAGCGCGCGGAACGGATATGTGACGCTCTCAGGCACCATCCAGTTCGAGTACCAGCGCAAGGCGATGATCCGGGCGGCGCAAGGTGTGGAAGGCGTGCGCCAAGTGGTCGATCAATTGACCGTAGTGCCCCGGCGCACCCGCTGGGCCTAGCCCAAGCGCCGCATGGTGGTTTGCCGTGTGTTGCGCGCAAGCGCCAGTGCTTGCGGCGGCCGCTGTGGGCAATATCCCTCGTAACCTGGCTTGGCACGGCGGTTGCTGGATTCTTCTCTGGCGCGGGTGCCGACAAGGCGTTGCTCGATACCGAAGCGCGGGCTAGAGTGGAATAGGGCGGAGATGTCGCGCCGCGTAATCGGGCAACTCGTTGGTTCGTAGCGCTTCGGAGGAGTATCGGGACGTGCCGATCTACGAGTTTTACTGCGTCGACTGCCACATGGTCTTCAACTTTTTGTCGCGGACGGTCAACACCACCAAACGGCCTTCCTGTCCGCGGTGCGGCCGGCCGGAATTGGAGCGGCGCATGTCGCGGTTTGCCGTGTCTCGGCGCCGATCCGAGCCGGAGCAAAAGGCCCCGTCGGACGATCTGCCTCCCGGGTTCGATGAAGCGAAAATGGAGCGGGCCATGGAAGCCCTGGCCCAAGAGGCCGAGGGGATCGACGAAGACAATCCCCGCCAGATGGCCCGAATGATGCGAAAGCTGTTCGATACCACGGGGCTGCCGTTGGGCCCCCACATGGAGGAGGCGATTCGGCGCATGGAAGCCGGCGAAGATCCCGAGCGCATCGAGGAGGACCTGGGCGACCTGTTGGAGCAGGAAGACCCGTTCGGCGGCGAATCGGGCGAAGAGACGCCCCAACCCAAGGAAAGCGGGAGCGGTGGCACGCTTTGGGCCATCTCACGCAAGCTCCGCCCGCCCCGCGTGGACGAAACGCTATACGACCTGTAAGCCGACAGCACGAGGCGCGGCACCGCCAAACTTTTGCCGGCTGGGCGATTCGGCCGGCCGGTACGTCTTGTCGCATCTTCTGCCGCCTCTGGGCGCGAGGGGCAGGGGAGCGGACCGCAACTAGCCCGCAAACATGCGGAAGGGACGGCACAGAGTGGCGTCTATCTTACGAGCGGCGCCTGTAGGGGCCTGGTGCGACCATGATAGAGCGTGGCCCTGCACTCATCGGCCGGCACGGAGCGGGTTAGCGGTCCTTGGCAGCATCTGGCGGGAGCGGGCGCAGATAGGGCCGCATGGCCTGGAGGGTCTTCTGGCCGATGCCCGGCACCTGTCGCAACTCGTCGTGGGTGCGGAAAGGACCGTGCGTGTGGCGATGCGCTACGATCCGCTCCGCCAGTTTTTCGCCCACGCCAGGGATCTGGGCCAACTCGGCGGCATCGGCCTGATTGATATCCACCAGGAAGCGAATGGTCCGCCGCTGGCCGTGCTCGAACTCCACCAACTCGCCGCTGAGCCCGCCATGGGCTACCCACCAGCCGAGCATCGAGAGCAGCGAGGCTAGGACGAGCACCGCTATCGCAGCCTGATCGGCCCGACGCAAAATCCATCTCAGCCGCCCGGACGAAGCGGCCGGAGTTTGCTCGGAGTTACTCGGGGCGGGGGTGTTCGTCATCTGGCCGATCCGGCAGGGCACTGCACGATCGCGATCCATTATTTCGTGAGGTCGCCGCGATTGCCAGGCCGGCAGACGCCAGGCACCAACCCCGCCTGTTTCGCCTCTTGAGGCCCTACAGCGCAATCGCTGTGCTGGCAGATTCTGGACATCTTCCTGCCGCCGGACGTTTGAGCTGCTTCACCAGGCGAACTCTGACGCGGCCGCACTTACCCATGGTGTGGCGGCAGGGTATTCTTCACAGACGGGGTTTGAAAACGTAATGCCCGGGGAGGTAGCGATGCGGGACGTGGAGATGGCGAAGGACTTCGATCAAGTGGCGTGGGACGCCGCCCTGGAAGAGGCCTGCCGGCAGATAGTGCGCCTGGCGGTAGAAGAAGACCTGGGGGCGTTGGGAGACTGCACGACCGAGGCGCTGGTGGCCGAGTCGGCCACCAGCCGGGCCCAAATCACCGCTCGCCAGCCGGGCGTCGTAGCTGGACTCCGGGCCGTGCCGTTGGTGCTGGCGGCATTCGATGGGCGGCTGGAGTTTTTTCCCGGCATGGAAGACGGCAGCGTGGTCCGCCCCGGCGACCGCGTGGGCCAGGTCGAGGGTCCAGCCCGCGCCCTCCTGAGCGCCGAGCGGACGCTGCTGAATCTCTTGGGCCGCTTGTCGGGCATCGCCACCTTGACCCGCCAGTATGTGCAGGCGGTGGCGGGCACACGGGCCCAGATCTACGATACGCGTAAAACCACGCCCGGCTGGCGGCGGCTGGAAAAATATGCAGTACGTTGTGGTGGCGGCCGGAACCATCGCCTCGGCCTGTTCGATGCCGTGCTCATCAAGGATAACCACCTGGCGTGGGGGGCGGAGGCGTCGGCCGAGGGAATGCCGCGATTTACCCCCGCCCAGGCCGTAGCCCGCGCACGGCAGTGGATCAAAAAGCGCGTGCCAGGCTGGCTGTCGTCGCGAATGATCGTGGAAATCGAAGTCGACACCTTGGAGCAGCTTTCGGCCGTGTTGCCGGCCAGGCCCGATGTGGTCCTTCTGGACAACATGCCGCCCGCCGTGCTGGCCGAGGCCGTGGCACGCCGCAATGCCACCGCGCCAGAAGTCCAGTTGGAAGCCTCGGGCGGCATCACTTTGGAAACCGTGCGCGCCGTGGCCGAAACCGGTGTGGATCGCATCAGCATCGGGGCCCTGACCCACTCAGCCGGGTCACTGGACTTCGGCCTCGACTGGAGCTGAAAGCCAGCGTGCTGGAATCCCGCCCTCTACTGAGGGACCTTGGTCCCCGTTTGGGCCTTCGACCGCTGCCCTTTGGCCTTCTTGCCTTTCCCCTTGGGCTTTTGGAGCGGCGGTTTGGGTTTGGTCCAGCCGTGTGCAGCAGCCACCTCGGGCGGCTCGAACTGAGCGCCGGCATCGTGGGTTTCGGCCAGCCACTGGTCCAGGGCCGTACGCAACCGCGCCAATGCCTGGCGGTGTTCCGGTACCGACGAATCCACCAAGTTTCGGGTCTCATAGGGGTCGGAGTGGAGGTCGTAGAGTTCCTCGGCCGGCATGGTGGGGGCGGCCAGAACCGACTGCACCGGATCCAGTTTGCCTTGGGCTGCCAACTCCTTAATCAGGTTCCACACCGGATAGGAACGCTCTTTGTAGGCATTGGGCGACAGGAACGGCCGGTCGGGCGTGAAGTTGCGGATGTATCGGTAGCGCGCGTCCCGCACGGTGCGGATGCGGAAGACCGTCTCGTCGCAGCGGTCGCGGGCGCCAAAGGAGAACTGGCGCGGCCGATCGGCCCGCTCGGCCAGAAACACGCGCCCTTCCATCTTCGGCGGTTTAGAGACGCCGGCCCAGGCCAGAGTCGTTGCCGAAACGTCAATCATGTCGATCAACTGGTCGGACACCGCGCCGGGGCGATAGCCTGGGGGGGCGGGCAGGCCCTTGGGCCAGCGAATAATCAGCGGCACATGGAGCCCGCTTTCGTAACACCACTGCTTGCCCCGCACGTGAGCTTGGCCATTGTCCCCAAAAAACACCACGACGGTGCGGTCGGCCAGTCCGTCGGCCTCGAGGCGCTCAAGGACCAGGCCCACTTTGCGGTCCAACTCGATCACGGCATCGAGATACGCCGCCCAGTCCTGGCGCGTTACGGGATGATCAGGATAATAGGGCGGGATGCGGACTTTGGCCGGGTCCACCCGCCGCGGAGCTCGAAAGGGGCGATGCGTCTCCGTGAAATTCACTTGGGCATAGAAGGGCTGATGCCGGGTAAGGTCCTCCCAGCGATTGCTGTCGAACGGCGACCCCTCGTAACTGAAGTTCCAGTCGGTCTTGCCCGTGCCCCGAAAGCCTATTTCCTTGGGAAGCTCGACCACGTTGGCTGTGAAATACCCTACCGGCCGGAGCCAGTCGGTCAGCACGCGCACGCCCTCGGGCAGCCGATAGCCGTCGTCGCGGTGCGACCGATGGTTATGGGCCCCGATGGTGATCTGATACATGCCGGTCATGAAGGCCGACCGGCTTGGCGAGCATACCGGGCCGGTGGTGTACGCCCGGGTGAAGCGCATCCCTTGAGCCGCCAAGCGGTCCAGATGGGGCGTGGCGACCTCGGCCGTGCCGTAACAACCCAACTCGGTGCCTAGGTCTTCGGCAATCAGCCAGAGGATGTTGGGATGTTGTGCGGGCGCGGCGGCTCGTCCCTCCCGCACGCCCACCATCATCAAGGCGACCAATACCAGCGACTCAATCGCGGATTTCATCGCGATGCTCCTGCAGAAAAGAGGCTCCAGCAGAAAAAGCGAATCAGGCCTGGGCGGTCCTCCGGTGTCACCCCGCAGCCTTCCGGGCCAACGCCTGTACCATACGGCTCGGTCTGGCCGGGGGCAAGAGCCACCCCGGGCTTGGGCGCGGGGCCTGCTGGTATCAGGGACAACGGGGCTTACCCCCCGGGCGGTCATGCCGTGGCGATAGCAGGGACGGGCACAGCAGCCCCGCCCCGCGACGCCGACAGATACGCACTATAGATGGTCGCGATGGCCTCGCCGGCCAGTTGGCTATCGCTTTCCAGAGGATCGCCGTAAGCGATAGTGCGGTAGAAAGCCTCCATTTCCTGCGGGTAGCCGGTAAACCAGTCTTCGTCCGGCGAGGTGCAGGCCCACCCCTGCTTGGTGCCGATCTTCTCGACCACGTAGATATCGCGGAAGTATTCTTCGCGCGGGTTGTAGGTCAGCATGGCCGTGTTGGGATTGATGTTGCAGATCGTGCGGTGGTTGTTGGCGCACACTTCCAGCCAGTTGTGGATTCCCCCCAGCACGATGTCCGAGGCGAAAATGGTGGCGATCATGCCGTCCTCGAACTCCACGTGGATCATCGAGAAGTCGTCGATATCGTAGTAGTCCTTGCGGATATGCCCCGCATCGCGAAAGGTGGGCAATCGGGTCAGGGCGTGGGTGCGGGCGGTAACGCTTGCCGGGCGAATGGGGCGGCCTTGCCGGGTGCGGCCCTCCACCCGCTTCAGATACAACGCTGCCGAAAGGGGATGACAGCCCTTGCCGATCAACACGCCGCCCCCGCAGCGAGCCGCATAAGCGTAATCCAGGGAATGCGAACCGCTGTGGGCCTCTTCCCCATGAATCCACAGGATCTGGCCGCCGGTCTTCTCCAAAATCTCCCGCTCTTTCTGAATTGCCGGGGCGTATACCCAGTTCTCGGCGTACAGCAGGCGGCCGCGGCTGCGGCGCTCGCTCTGCAGGATCCTCCCCACGCTGGCCATCGCGGCATCGAGCGCCACCTCTTTGTCGGCCCGATCCCAATGGAAGTCGGGCGACCCGTCGCCGAAGTAGCCGGTCAACGGCTTTTCGCACACGACGAACTTATCCTGGGCCAGAGCGGCCACAGCGATAGGTTCATGGAACATGGGTGGCACGCACACATGCACCACGTCCACAGCCTCGATGAGCGCCTCGAGCGAGTCGAATTGGCGGATGCCCCGCTTGGCGGCGTACTCGGCCGCCTGTGGCCGATTGGCTGCATACACGCCGACCACCTCCACATCGGCGCCATGCACCTTCAAGAGCGCTTCGTAGTGGAACGTGGCCGAAAAACCCGCCCCCACAATGCCCGACCGCACTCGCTTCTTTTCCCGCATGAAACCACTCCCGCCAACTCAAGATGCGGGCCCCTGGCGGGCCCAAAGACCGCCGCCCCCTTTGCCCCCGTGCCGCCGCTAATCCATGCCGAACGGTAAACGTCCCTGCGCCTCGCTGGGGCATTGGGGATCGAGTTCTTTGAACAGGAGGCTCGGCTGGATATCCGTGTTGTTCTGGTACTTGTTGCTGGCGTAAGGGATGTAATCGCCGCGAATATCGTGATAGAAGATCTGACAGATCGCCACGCCCGGGTAGATCCGCACCGGTTGCACGGCGAACATCTCCAAGGTCCAGTAGCCGCAAAACCCCACATCGCCGAAACCCGCCGTCACGTGCACGAACAGTCCCAGGCGGCCGATGGACGACCGGCCCTCGATCATGGGCACGAAATTGTGGGTCTCGGTGCGTTCGGCGGTTCGGCCCAAGTAGAGTTGGTTAGGACTGAGCACCAGCCCTTCGGCGGGGATCTTGATGCGCCGCGTGCGGTTGGGGCGGCGCATGTCCAGCACCACCTCCTCGTATACCAGCAGCTCGTCGTGCAGGGTCAGATTGTAGCTGTTAGGGTTCAGCCGCGATTCGTCGAAGGGCTCGATGATGATGTTCTTGCCCAGATTGGCCCGGATTTCCTGGCCGGAGAGGATCATCGGTGCGACAGTCTCCTTACGATTTGGCCACGCCGATCCGCGGGCAGAGCTTGCCCAGGGGACAGGCCTCGCAGTTGGGTTTGCGCGCGGTGCAGTACCGGCGCCCGTGATGGATCATCCGATGGCCGAACGCGATCCACTGGTCCCGCGGGACCAGGGCCATCAAGTCTTTTTCGATCTTGTCGGGGTTCTTTTCTTTGGTGAGTCCCAGACGGCGGCTGATGCGGGCCACATGGGTATCGACCACCACCCCCGAAGCGATGCCGCAGGCGGTCCCCAGCACCACGTTGGCCGTTTTCCGCCCCACCCCGGGCAACTGGACGAGGGCTTCGATGTCCCGGGGCACCTCTCCCCCATGCTGGTCGACCAGCTTCCGGCAGCAGGCTCGGAGGTTCTTCGCCTTGTTCCGGTAAAAGCCCGTGCTCTGAATAGCCCGCTCCAACTCTTCTAAAGGGGCCGAGGCATAATCGGCCGCAGTGCGGTACCGGGCAAACAGGTCCTTCGTGACCTCATTGACGCGTTGGTCGGTACATTGGGCCGAAAGGATCGTGGCCACCAACAGCTCCAGCGGCGTGCGAAACGCCAAAGCACAGGTCGCATTGGGGTACGCCTCACGGAGGGCCTCGACCACGCGCGCAGCGTATCGACGATCCGGCTTCCCACCAGCCATCCTAAAGACCCTAACGCAGGCAAGACCCCCAAAAATCGCGCGGAGAAGCAAAACCGAGGTGGACAAGATTGTTTCCGGTAGCGGGGGCGGTGTCAAGAGGCCGCAGCGCGCCGAGATACCGCATGCGCGTGGCAGAGTCATTGGAAGGCGCGGGCCTTACGGGGTGGGCCGTGGCGGAGGGATGCGGTAGGGTGGCGTCGGCTTCCGGAGCTGGGGGCGCAGGGGCCCCGGTCGACCACGGGCAGAGCGTGCCGCCCGCCGAAGCATCCGCGCCAGAGCGTGGGCTTCTGGCCTCGGTGAGCCTTGGCGGGCGCAAGTAGATACCCGCTTGGGTGTTTTGACGCGTGCAGAGTATAATGGGCGTTAACCGCCCCGGTTGTTCGGGGGGTGGCGTGGCAGGAGGCCGCTACAAGCGCGCCCAGCGGCGACGGTGCCACGGCGTGTACCGTCTCCCGCCCGTAGGATGCCGGGTCCGTTGCAGCCTCGGTGGCGGCTGTGGGGCCTGGCAGCGGGGGCGGCGGCCGGACGGATGTCATAACTTTCGACAGGTCTTAGTGTTATGCTCGATGGCCCCTGGCCTTCAGGTGGTACTTGGGTCGGGGGTTTCTCAGGTTCCCTCGGTGCCGGCCGCTGGTATTTTCCGATAACTACCGCATGAAGCTTCGTGTAGGTCTTCTGGGTGTGGGAGAGGCGTGGGAGCAACGGCATCGGCCGGCACTGCACGCCCTGGCCGACCGTTTCGAGGTCCGGGCGGTGTGCGACCAGGTCGGCCGGCGGGCACAGCTTGCGGCCGCCGAGTTC
>Ga0315298_1004296_pt1 | contig 21459 bp, 17 predicted proteins | sample WHS_1_MG_FD_203077 | JGI IMG/M metagenome (GOLD analysis project Ga0315298, IMG submission 203077) | Extremophilic microbial mat communities from Washburn Hot Springs, YNP, Wyoming, USA - WHS_1_MG | ecosystem: Environmental > Aquatic > Thermal springs > Hot (42-90C) | place: USA: Wyoming...
TGTTTTGAAAATAGAAAATGTCTGAATAAAATCTTTTTCTTTATAATCAACTTTATTAACGAAATTCTCGGTAATGCCTCTTTCTCTAAAAAATTAGCTCTTACACAATTTTAGGAACTTTATTTAAATTGCTTAATTCACCGCAAAGCAATGAAATGTTATTAATTCTTGAGGCATTAAAATCAGAAACTGACTTTCAGACAACAAAAACCTTATTAGCAGATAAACAAATTTTACAGAATTTAAAAGTTAATGTAAAAAGACTTTAGAATTGAAGGAGCATTGGCAGAAGTATGTTAGAAAAACATTTTCATTGTCGTTTATATTGGAATGAACTAAGAGATACACGAAATCTGAAAGGCAATAAAACAGGTGCAGATTTAGTTAGTCTTATTGAAGTAGATAATGAAATATTGTTTTTATTTGGAGAGGTAAAACTTCATCAAAAGTTAAATGTCCAACGCAAGTATGATTAACCAAACAGCATTCTTGCAATTCAAAGATGCAGGAGTGGATTTTAAAAGTGTGAAAATGGAATAAGTTATGTCCGAAACTCAAACCATAGAATACAAGGAAAGCTGGAGAGATGAGTATCTGAAAATAATCTCTGCTTTTGCTAATTCTAATGGTGGTAAGTTATATATTGGGGTAAACGATAATGGTGAGCTTGTTGGTGTAAAAAATTTTACAAAATTACTCGAAGATTTACCCAATAAAATAAAAAATCTTCTTCACATTACTCCGTTAATTAATTTAGAAACTGTAAAAGATAAGAATATAATACAGATAGAAATTTTTCCAGCGTCATTTCCAATTTTCTACAATGGTAAAATTTTTGTAAGAAGTGGAAGCACAACTCAAGAATTAACGGGGCTTGAATTATCATCATTCCTTCTTGAAAAGACGGGACAAACATGGGATAAATTATCAATCGATGCAGTAGATAGTGAAATTGACGATGAAACAATAGAGAAATTTATTTTTTTATCAGAAAGCAGATTACCCTTAATCAAAGAACTAAAGGATAAAAAACTTTTATTGCAAAAACTTCAACTTTATACTAAAGATGGAAAACTTACCCGTGCAGCAGTAATGTTGTTTGCAAAGGCTCCTCAAATATATTTTCCTTCTGCATATTCTAAAGTAGGAAGATTTAAAACAGAAACAGAGATTCTTGATACGGTTATAGTAGAAGGCAATTTATTTCAACAGTTAGATGGCATTATAAATGCTATAAAGAAAAATATTAATGTTCGATTTGATACTTCTGTAAAAGATTTAAATGTTGAAGGGTTGTCTCGTAGAGATATCTGGGAATATCCGTTAGATGCTTTGAGAGAGGCTGTTATTAATGCCTTGATTCATCGTGATTATCTTGGTACAGCTCCCATACAAATAAAAATTTATGACAACAAAATTAGTATCTGGAATTTAGGTAAATTATTACCTCCATTAACCATTGAAGCGCTTAAACAACCTCATTCTGGCTACCAGAGAAATCCACTAATTGCAACCATATTTTACTATGCAGGTTTGATTGAAGCATGGGGTTCCGGCACATTGAAAATGTCACATTTGTGTAAACAACAAGGTTTACCTGAACCACAATTCATAGAAAATAGAGAAGGGATTGGAGACTTTACAGTAGTTTTTAATAAAGATATTTACACAGAAGAATATTTACGTAAAATGGGATTAAATGAACGACAAATTAAAGCAGTGATGTATGTGAAAGAACAAGGGAAGATAACAAATAGAGAGTATCAAAAAATTAACGGTGTTTCAAGGCAAACAGCTACTCGAGAGTTATTTAATCTTACGCAATTAAATATATTTTTGAAACACGGAATAACTGGGAGAGATACTTTTTATACTCTAGGTAAAAAAATATATGAAAATAAAAACGACTCATAAACGACTTAAACGCCTAATAAATGACTAACAAACGACTCAAATGTGACACAAAAAAGAAGCTATAAGAAGAGTCATGCTATTTTTATAAAATTGCAGTTTATAAAATAAAATTTGAGAAATGGGATTAAATGAACAATAAATAAAAGCAGCGAGGTACTTTAAAGTGAAAGGAGAGATAACGAATAAAGAGTATCGGAATAAATTATTACTTCAGAAATTTAGCTACTTAAGATTTACAAGAACTTGTTCGAAAGAATATTTTTCAAGAATTGTGAGAAAAAGGGGCTGAACCCTTTTATATCATTGCACAACTAAGCCGAACTTTCAGTAAAGAAAAACATGCAACGGATGAACCTTAAGGTTTTAGAAGAAAAAACTTGATTAGAAAAATTACGTGTTAAAGGTAAAAAAATTTTATAACTTATAATCTATACAACTCCTTCATCAATTCTTCAAATTGGTTGAAATAGAGTGCCTGGTCAGGGTCGCTTAATGCATTTGGAGGATCAGGATGAAATTCCACCATAATTCCATGAGCACCTACAACCTTTGCTGCTTTTGCAAGTGGAATTACTTTGTTTCTTTCACCAATTGCATGAGAAGGATCAACTATAACAGGCAAGTGAGTTAATTCTCTTAAAACAGGTATTGCACTTAAATCTAATGTGTTTCGTGTGGCTGTTTCAAATGTTCTGATTCCTCGTTCACATAAAATAACCTGTCGGTTACCTTGAGACAAAATATACTCTGCTGCATTCAACCATTCATCAATTGAAGCACTTAAACCTCTTTTAAGCATAACTGGCCGATGTGTTTTTCCCACTTCTTTTAGCAGTGCAAAATTTTGCATATTTCTTGCACCAATCTGAAGAATATCTGCACTTTTAGCTACTTCTTCAACCTGGTCTGTATCCATAACTTCTGTGATAATAGGCAAATCGTAATACTTTCCAGCATCAGCAAGTAATTTCAGTCCTTCATATCCAAGCCCTTGAAAACTATAAGGTGAAGTTCTGGGTTTAAAACATCCTCCACGAAGTATATGTGCACCATTTTCTTTTGCTTCGAGCGCACACTTCATAATCATTTCTTCATTTTCAACTGAACATGGACCAGCAATTACTACAAAATTGTTACCGCCAATTAAAACATCTTTTATTTTTATTATAGTATCTTCGCTTTTGTATTCTCGACTTGCAAGTCTGTAACTCTTAGATTTTGATTTAATAATTGCAGGAGCTTCGGGCTTTGATTTTGTTTCTTTTTTATTTTCTTCTCCAATTAACAGTTTTGAAAATTCTAATTTTGTTCTTTCGAGTTCCTGTGAAGGATAACTTCCTAAGACTTTCATGAATCTTGTGTATTGTCCTAATTCATCAAGAACTTTTTGAATTGTTTCACTTGCAATATTTCCTTCAAAGTCGAGATAGAACATTTCTTCCCATGGATTTCCAATAATAGGTCGTGATTCAAGTTTGGTTAGATTTACATTGTATTTTCTAAAAACATTCAAAGCTTCTACAAGAGAGCCAGGTGTATGAGAAGTAGCCATTACAATTGATGTTTTGCATGGTATTCTTTCATCAATTATTTGTGGTTTTCTTGATGCAATTAAAAATCTTGTATAGTTTTCAGGTTGATTGGCTATATCTTTTTTCAAAATTTTTACATGAAATAATTTTGCAGCTTCTTCGCTGGCGATTGCAGCATGTGCAATATTTCCTTCTTCTTTAATTTTTTGCACTGACATTGCAGTATCATCAAAATATTCAATTGCAACATGAGGAAGAGATTCTAAGAATTTGCTGCATTGTGCTGCTGCTTGATAGTGAGCATAAACTTTTTTGATTTTTTGAAATGGAACTTCATCAAGTGCAACAAAACAATGTTTGACCTGAAATTTTTCTTCACCAATTATAGATAATGTTGTATGAAGTAGTAAATCATAAACTTCGTTTATTCCTCCAGAAGTTGTATTTTCAATTGGAAGGACTGCAAAATCTGCTTCCCCTTTTTCTACTGCACTGACTACCTCATCAAATCTTCTCTTAAATAAAAAATTAAGTTTGAAACCTGAGTGAGCAAAAAATTTTTGACTTGCTAAATAACTGTAAGAACCTTCTATCCCTTGAATTGCAATTGTTATGGTTTTCTTTTTTTCATCTTTTTTGTTTAAGATAGATTGGACATAATTTTGCTGAAGTCTAATTGAGTCTTCTATTATTTCATAATAAACCTTAGAAAGAAAATTAGAATCAAGATTAAATTTTTTCCCTAATTTAATTAATCTTCTTAATAATTCTTCTTCTCTTTTTTGGTCTCTTATTGGAGAGTTACTTTTTTCTTTTGCCAATGCGACTTCTTTACTTAGCAAGCGTCTTTCAGAAAGAAGTTTAATAATCTTTTCATCAATATCGTTTATTTTCTCTCTTAATGATTCGAGATTCTTTACATTTTTCTTTGCCATCTTAAAGTGACTTTTATTTTTAATTTAATTGCGAATCTATAAAAATTATTAACTTAAAAAAAGACTATATGACATATTACATAAGAATTCCAGTTAAAATCTCACAATAAAGTTTAAAATTGTTTGACATAATAAAGGCAATCAACTAATTTAGAAATGGATAAATAACTCCATTTAGGAAATAGTCTTATAATCTTATTTATTGACATACCGATACTGGAGGTCAAAAAAATATGGCAAAACAAACCCGCCGTGAATTCTTAAAAACCTCAACATTAGTTGGAGCAGGAATTACTGGATTAAGTACAAACAAATTAAAAGCTGCACCAAAAAATATTCTTGATGAAAATAGGATGGGAGTTCTGGTTGATACTACAGTTTGTATAGGTTGCAGAAAATGTGAATGGGCTTGTAAAGTAGCACATAATCTTCCTACACCACCACTCGAAGCTTATGATGATAGAAGTGTATTTAAGAAAATGAGAAGACCCGATGATAAAGCTTTAACTGTAGTTAATGAATATCCTCCTTCAAGTGCAGATGGATTTCCAATTGATGTTAAAGTTCAATGTATGCATTGTGACCACCCTGCGTGTGTTTCAGCATGTATTGTAGGTGCATTTTCGAAAGAAGAAAATGGCTCTGTAATATGGGATACGAAAAAATGTATTGGATGCCGATATTGTATGGTAGCGTGTCCATTTCAAATTCCTGCATTTGAATTTGGTAAAGCAATTCAGCCTGAAATTCGTAAATGCGATTTTTGTTTCAATCGAACAAAGGAAGGAAAACTTCCTGCATGCGTAGAAATTTGTCCAATGGAAGCTTTGACTTATGGTAAACGAGAAGATTTAGTAAGAATTGCTCACGAAAAAATTAAATTATACCCTGAAAGATATATTAATCATGTTTATGGTGAATATGAAGTTGGTGGTACAAGTTGGCTTTATTTAGCAAGTAAAGATTTTTATGAACTACAATTTCCTAAATTAGGTAGAAATCCTGCCCCTGGTGTAACCGAAGCTATTCAACATGGAATTTTTGCCTACTTTGTTCCACCAGTTGCACTTTATGCTTTGCTTGGAGCAGTAATGTGGATTAATAAAAATAGAAAGAAAGAACCGGAGGAAGAATAATGGAAAATTTTCTGAAACCGACACCCTTGGAAAGAAAATTTTTTACTCCCACTGTTATTGGATTAACAATTATTGCTGCTATAGGATTGATAGTAGTTTTCATAAGATTAATACTTGGATTAGGTGCAGTAACAAATTTGAGTAATCAATATCCCTGGGGAATATGGATTGGAATTGATGTGGCTGCTGGAGTTGCATTAGCCGCTGGAGGTTTTACTACAGCTGCCCTGGGCCATATCATGCATAGAGAAGAATATCATGTAGTAGTCAGGCCGGCACTTTTAACTGCTATGCTCGGATATACATTTGTAGCTCTTAGTGTAGCTCTTGACCTTGGAAGATATTATTACATCTGGCATCCTTTAATTATGTGGAATGGCAATTCTGTTCTTTTTGAAGTTGGTATGTGCGTAATGATTTATTTGTTTGTTCTTTATATTGAATTTCTTCCAATTGTAACAGAAAGATTTGTAGGCAGAGTAAATTTGCCGGGGTTTTTAAGTGCTTTTAATAAACCATTGGATAAATTATTAAGATTGCTTGATAGAACATTAAACAAAGTAATGTTCATTTTTATAATTGCAGGTGTAGTTCTTTCCTGCTTACATCAATCATCATTAGGGACATTGATGGTAATTGCAGGTCCTAAAATGCACCCATTATGGCAAACACCAATTCTTCCATTATTGTTTTTGCTTTCTGCAATTTCTGTTGGATTTCCAATGGTAATTTTTGAATCACTAATAACATCTAAAGCATTTGGCTTAAAACCCGAAATGAAAATTCTTTCTAATCTTGGAAGTATGGTTGCTCCAATGCTCGGAATTTATCTTTCATTTAAGATTGGTGATATGGTTATAAGAAAAACTTTTGTTTACCTGAACGAAATAAATACAGTTAGTGTACTTTTTGCAATTGAAGTAGTTGTCGGAATAATAGTTCCATTACGTATTTTCTTATCTCCTAAGTTAACTAAAACTCCACTTGGATTATTTATTGGTTCTTTATTGGTCATCTTTGGGGTTTTACTGAATCGAATAAATAATTTTATTGTGGCTTATACTCCTCCATATCAATTTCAACCATATTTCCCATCAATTGGTGAAATTGCAGTAACGCTTGGTTTTGTTGCGCTCGAAGTATTATTGTTCAGAGCTTTTGTTATGATTTTTCCAATTGTAAGTACTCCTCAATATGTTTCACCTCAAACTAAATTTTCTGTTAGAGGTGCATAATGAAAAAGTTATTTATAATCTTATTAATTGGTTCACTATCAGTCAATGCACAAACAAAAATAAGCAAGAACCATTCACAGCAGTCTTTAAATTGCTCAACTTGTCATTCATGTGATATTCCGACTAAAGAAAATCCCTGTCTTAAAGCCTGTCCCCGTGAAAGCATGATTCGAATTGACCAAAAACCTGAAGATGGTCCAAAAGTTCTTACAATTAATAAAATAAAAGAAACTGATATTTATGAACCTGTTGTTTTTTCTCATTTAGCTCATGCTGAGATGGCTGATATTTCTGGAGGATGCAGAACATGTCATCATTATAATCCGCCAGGAAATGTTATTGCTTGCTCAGAATGTCATGAAACACAAAGGAAAAGAATTGATGTAAGCAAACCTGATTTGAAAGGTGCATTTCATCGTCAATGCATGAATTGTCATCGTGCATGGAGCGGCAGTACAGATTGTATTGTTTGTCATCAATTAAAAGGAAAAGAAACCTCGTTAAAAAGTGATATAAAAAAATTAACTGCAAAGAGAATTCATCCAGAAGTTAAAGCACCAAACAAAATTACTTTTTCGACTGCAGGTGCTTCCGGCAAATTGGTTACCTTTTATCACGATGAACATATAGATTTATTTAATTATGAATGCGGTGACTGCCATAAAAATGATAATTGTGTGAAGTGTCATAACAAAAATAAAGTTGTCAGTCCAGTTAAAAAGTCATTAAAAGAAGTTCATAAAAAGTGTTCTAATTGTCATGATACAGATTCGAAATCAAAATGTTCATCATGTCACTCAGATACAGAAAGAGGTCCATTTAATCATTTTGCTGTAACCGGATTTGATATTTCAAAATATCATTCAAAGTTAACCTGCAACAGATGTCATACTACAAAAGGTAAATTTACTGGACTTAAAAATGAATGCAGTTATTGTCATGGAACATGGAACTGGGATAATTTCAAACACAATGTTACAGGTTTAATACTTGATGAAACTCATGGTGAATTAGAATGCAGCAATTGTCACAAAGAGCCAACTTATTCCAAACCAACTTGTGAAGATTGTCATGATGATAAATCTTATCCAAAAGATAAACCAGGCAAATTGAAAAAATTATGAATGGCTTGAGTGAAATAGGATTCTTCAGAAAAATTGGATTAAAACTAATTTTAGTAGTTAGTTTAACAGTTGTTATAATCATTGGAATAAATTCATACATTAAAATAAAATCTCAAAGTGATGTGCTTTTGGCAGAAGTTGAACGACATGCAAATCAATTGAGTGAAACTGTTAAAAATAGTACACGATATGGAATGCTTCTTAATCAACGGGAATATGTTGATGAAATAATTAAAACTATAGGAAAAGACCCGGCAATCGACAACATCAGAATTTATAATAAAGAAGGAGAGATAATTTATTCTACAACTCCTGAAGATGTTGGGAAAATGCTCGATAAAAAAGCAGAAAGCTGTTATGCATGTCATACTGAAAATAAACCGCTTGAGAAGTTATCGAATAAAGAAAGAACAAGAATATTTAGATTGAGCAAAAATTCTCCGAGAGTGATGGGCATAATTAATCCAATTTATAATGAAGAATCCTGCTGGAAAGCAGATTGCCATGCGCATCCTCAAAGTTCGACTGTGCTTGGTGTTCTTGATGTTACAATTACACTTACAGAAGTAGATAAACAAATAAAAAAGAATGAAATTCAAGAACTGTTGTTTGCAATAATTTCTGTTACTGCAATTGGTTTGATTATCGGAATATTTGTCAGAAAGTGGGTTGATAAACCTGTGAAAGAATTAGTAAAAGCAACAAATCAAATTGCTGCAGGTAATCTTCATTATGAAATTAAAGATTTGGGGAACGATGAACTTGGTTATCTTGCAAAGTCATTTAATAATATGACAAAAAAATTATATGAAACACAGCAACAATTACTTCAATCCGATAAAATGGCATTGCTTGGCAAGTTAGCTGCTGGAGTTGCTCATGAAATCAATAATCCTTTGACTGGAGTTCTAACTTATAGCAGTTATTTATTAAAGCGAACAAAAGATAATCCAGAATTGCAGGAAGACTTAAATGTAATTGTAAGAGAAACTTTACGAAGCCGAGAAATTGTAAAAAGCCTGCTTGATTTTTCAAGGCAATCAACTCCAAAGAAAAGTTTAATTGATATTAATGAAGTAATCAATAAAGCTGATGCAGTAGTTCATAATCAATTGAACATAAATAAAATTAAACTTATTAAAGAATTTGATGAAAAACTTCCCAGAATTACTGCAGATGCAAATCAAATTCAACAGGTAATCTTAAATTTACTTTTGAATGCAATTGATGCTATTGGTCCTAATGGAGGAACTATTACAATTAAAACATCTCAAACTACTTTATCGCCCAAAGGAATAGTTCATGTAAAAGCTGCCTTATGTCCCAAAAATCATAATTTAATTGATAACGAACATAAAATTGGCGGTTTACCTTCAATCAAAATTAAAATGAAAACAAATGGAAATGAAGGTTTCTTATTCCTTGACCCTGTTTATGGAAGAGCAAAACATTATTTCGGAATTCCTGTAGAAAAAAATGAAATTATTAAACTTTCCTGCCCGATATGCGATTTGTCTTTAATTGATAAATTTGAAAAATGTCCTTTGTGCGGTGGACCAGTTTACAAGATTGAAATTCCATCTCAGGGTTTTCTCGAAGGTTGTGCTTCGTTCAAAGATGAATGGCAAAGATGGAATTATATTGATGAAAAGGGAAGTAAGAAGTTTGTAGAAATTCAGGTAACGGATACAGGATGTGGTATTCCTCAAGAACATATAAATAAAATTTTTGAACCTTTCTTTACTACAAAGGGACAAAAAGGAACAGGTCTTGGTCTTTCGGTTGTATGGGGAATTATTGACAATCATAATGGAACTATTACTGTTCAAAGTGAAATTGGAAAAGGAACAACATTTTCAATTAAACTTCCGGAAGAGTAAAGTGAAAAATAAGTTTGACATAATGATAATTGATGATGAACAGGTAGTAATTGATTCAGTTGTAAAAATTGGAATCATGAATAATTATAAAGTTGATTCAACAGATAATGCAACTGAAGCACTAAAAAAAATCAAAAAGAATGATTATAAGTTAATAATTTGTGACATTATGCTGCCCGAAATGAGCGGATTCCAATTTCTTGATGAACTCCAGAAATTAGGAATAACAACGCCTGTAATTATGACTACAGGATACTCAACAATTGAAAATGCAGTTCAATCACTTTACAAAGGAGCAATAGATTTCATTCCAAAACCTTTTACATTTGATGAAATGACAGGCACAATTAAAAGGGGAATTAAATACGGTGAAATAATAAATAAAAAAAATTATGCATCATATTCTGAAGTTGTTTATGTATCATGTCCATCAAGATATTTTAGATTCGGTTATTCATGCTGGATGAAAGAAGATTTTAATGGAACAGTTCTTTTAGGTGCAACAAATTTATTTTTGAAAACAATTGATAACATAAAAGAAATAGAATTATTAGATTTGAACGAAAAGATTAATCAAGCAGGACAACTTGCAAAATTTATTGACAGCGAAGGATTTGTGCATCAATTGTATTCAGCTTTGAGCGGTAGAATAATTGAAAGGAATGAAAAGCTTTTATCGAATATTTCAATACTCGAAAAAGACCCGTATTTCGAAGGATGGATTTATAGAATAATTCCAACTGAATATGAATATGAAATGAAATTTTTAATTCCATGTAGTTCAGATAGATAATTTTAATTAAGGAGAAAATTTATGCTGCTCTTTATTTTATTATTAATCATAGTAATAATTGCAGATGTAATAATCAGATATGCAATTAAAAAAGCAAATGAAAAGAAGATTCGAAAAGAAAGAGAAGCAGTTCTTAAAGAAGTTGTTAAAATTGATTTTGGAAAAGAAGTCAAATCTCTCAAACGCGCAGAAGTGCCAAATCCAAAAGCAAGAATTCTTTGTGTTGATGATGAAGATGTAATACTCGACAGCTTCAGAAAAATTCTTGTTCTCGATGGATATTCTGTTGATACAGTAAATTCAGGTGCAGAAGCACTTAATCTTATAAAATCTCATCATTATGATTTTGTATTTACAGATTTGAAAATGCCCGAAATGGACGGAGTTGAAGTAACTAAATCTGTAAAATATTTGCGTCCCGATATTGATGTAATTATAATTACTGGATATGCAACTGTGGAAACAGCAGTTGAATGTATGAAACTTGGTGCGATGGATTATGTTCAAAAACCATTTACAGAAGATGAGCTGCTTGAGTTTACAAAAAAATGTTTAATCAAGCGACAGGATAGAATTCAAAAACAATTAAAACCAAGAGTTCACATAGCTCATATTCCAGAGATAGAAAAAGTTGGCAGAGGAGAATTTGCAATTCCTGGTGGAGTATTTATTTCAGATGGACATTGCTGGGCTTCGGTAAGTCAGGATGGCACTGTGAAAGTAGGAATTGATGACTTTGCTAAAAAACTAATTGGTAAAATTGACAGCATTGAATTTCCAAATCTTGGAATGACTATAACAAAGGGTCAGCCACTTTTTAGTATCAGGCAAAACAAAAAATCAATTCAATTTTTATCCCCGGTCAGCGGATTGGTTAAATCAATCAATCATGAACTTTCTGAGAATCTTGAAGCTCTTGAATATACACCATATGGCAAAAACTGGATTTGCATTATTGATGCAGACAAACTTGACTCTGAACTTCAGCAATTAAAAATTGGGAAAAGTGCGGTTACATTCTATCAGGAAGAAATAGAAAAATATATTAACAAGATGAAAGAAATTGTTAAGAAAGAATCTCCAATGGAAGAAGAAATGTTCTGGGGTCAGCTTGAAAATCTGGAAGAAAAGGATTGGTATATAATAACCGGTGAATTTTTCAGAAAATGATTATTTAATTTGATAAAATAAATTAAGTTAAATATTTTTAGAAAGGATATATAAGTCCATTATCTTATTATTAGTAATGTTTTCTTAAAAATAAAAATATGAGGTAAAAATTTTGTTAGTTGATTGTGTTTTAACAAATTTAATTTGTGCATAATTTTTGTAGTACTTGAAAGCTTTCTTGTAAAGAAAATATGGAGATTTAAGTGGTTCTATTTCGGAAAAATTTAGTCTATTTAGTTATAGCAATTTTATTTATCGGATTAAATAAAAATAATGCACAGGATTTCAATTGTTCGGATTGTCATGAAGTTTCTATAGCAAAGTCAGTTCATAAAGATGCAATTGATTGTCAGGGCTGTCATGAAGATGTAGTTAATGAAGACCATATTGAGAAAGGAGCAAAAAAAGTAAACTGTGCAAATTGTCATGACGATAAAGTTCAATCGGTTAATTCAGATATTCATCATAGGTTAAAAGTAAAGAATGCACCAAATTGTGTTACATGTCATGGCAATCATGAAATTCAAAAACCGCCTAAAGAAAATTCACTTAAGTCGAAGTTATATTGCACCAAATGTCACGAAGCCAAACCAATTGCAACAGCTTATCATGCAGTTTCAGCTGATAAAAGCAATTGCCTAGGATGTCACAAAAAAGTTGATGTTAAACTTACGCTTCCAGTCTCTGTCCATAAAAATTTAGATTGTGCTGATTGCCATAGTTTTATTGCAAATAATTTGAAAGATCATCCTAAAAATCTTAAATCCACAAAAAAAGCAGATTGCTACATATGTCATAGTGAAATTGCAAAAGAACACAGTGAAAGCATTCATGGAATTGCATTAAGCGAAGGAATTGATGATGCAGCAAAATGCTGGGATTGTCATGGTTCGCATGATATTAAAAAAGTTGACCATCCATCAAGTTCAGTATATCCTACAAATCTTGCTACTACATGTGCTAAATGTCATGATAATCCTGAACTTGTAAAAAAATATGATATTGGAATTACTTCGCCGGGTAAAACTTATAAAAATTCTGTTCATGGACTTCTTGTTCAAAAAGGAAGAATGGATGCAGCAACCTGCACAATGTGTCATGGTGTTCATGATATAAAAAATAAAGTACAGCCGTCGTCAAAAATTTCTTCTTTTAATATTCCTCAAACATGCGGACAATGTCATCCGGAAGAAACAAAAGATTATCAACAATCAATTCACTGGATAAGAGCAAAGAAAGGATTTAGAGAATCTCCAGTTTGCAATGATTGTCATAGCGAACATAGTGTTCAATCTTTATCAACTGTGGATAAAAGAGAAGAAGCAAGAAAGATTCAGGAAAAGACCTGTATGGTTTGTCATGAAAATCCAATGATTGCAGAAAAGTTTGGTATTGATGGTGGACAGGCAAAATCATATCAGGATAGTTATCATGGACTTGCTGTTATGCGAGGCGATAAAGATGCAGCAATGTGTATAGATTGTCATGGTGTTCATAAAATATTACCAAAAGAACATCCTGAATCAAAAGTTAATGTTGCAAATGTAACAAATACATGCAGAAAGTGTCATACAAATGCAACTCCCGTTTTTTCACAGAGTTATTCACATAAAACTGAAAATCAAACAGCAGCAAAGATTGAAAATATTGTAGCCAATATTTATTTCTGGTTAATCATTTCGGTTATAGGGGGAATGGTATTACATAATCTGTTGATTTTTATATATGAAATCAGAAAGAAGAAAAAAAGAATCGAAGGAGAAATTACAATACCAAGATTTACAAAGAGCGAAGTTATTCAACATTTTCTGTTATTAATTTCCTTTATTGCTCTTGCAATTACTGGTTTTGCTCTTAAATATAATCAAAGCTGGTGGGCAGAACTTTTAAGAACATTTGGAATGACAGAAACAGCACGACAATATATTCATCGGGGTGCCGCAATAATTTTAGTTGGAACCGGCTTGTATCATATTATTTATTTGATATCAACTGCCAGAGGAAGAGAAGTTCTTAAAAATTTAATTCCTTCATATAATGATGTTATTGATGCAAAAGACACCATTCTTTATTATCTGAGAATTAAGAAACAAAAACCAATTTATGACAAATATGATTACACCGAAAAAGCTGAATACTGGGCTTTAATCTGGGGAACAGTTGTAATGGGCTTAACTGGATTTATTTTATGGTTCCCGACTGTTGTTGGTAACTGGGCTCCTGTGTGGTTAATCAAAGTTAGTGAATTGATTCATTTTTATGAAGCAATTTTAGCAACTCTCGCAATCCTTGTCTGGCACTGGTTCTTTGTAATATTTCATCCACACGAATATCCAATGAGCTTGACATGGATTGATGGAAAAATGACTTTGCATAATTATCGTCATCATCATGAAAAACATTTTAGAAAAGTTGTGCTTGAATGGAAAGAATATCAATTAGGGAAAAGAGATTATAAAAAGTTGAGTAACTCGACAATTCTTTTTACATCAACATTAAAAAAGAATGGATTGAACCCTGATGTGATAATAGATTCCGAATTAGATAATGACCCTGAATTAAAATCATGGCTTGAAGAAAAGTTAAATCCTAAAACTGAAGAAAATAAAAAGGAAAGTAATAATGATAAAAAGAACTAATTGCCTATGAATTTAGATTGACTTATTTTCCTAATAAATAAAATGTTCATTTAATTTCAGGAGGAATTTACAATGCTGAAGAAGTTAATAACACTCGTGCTATTTTCAATTGTAGCGTATTTTATAGTTCCTACACAAATATTTTCACAGCCATACGGTTATGAAGGAACTCAGGTTTGTGGTACATGCCATAAAACAGAAAAACAGGGACAACAGCTAAAAATCTGGCAGGAAAGCAAACATGCTAACGCATACAAAACACTTTTGACAGACGAAGCAAATAAATTATCTGGCGATGTAAAAGCAGTTGAAAATCCAAAATGTTTGAAATGTCACGCAAGCGGTCATGATGTGGCAGATAAAAAATTACTTGGACCAAAATTTAAAATTGAAGATGGTGTTCAATGTGAAACCTGCCATGGTCCTGGTTCAGCTTACAAAACTCTCAAAGTAATGAAAGATAGAAATGAAGCTGTAAAGAATGGATTGGTTGTTTGGAAAGACAATGAAGAAATTGAAAAATACTGTAAGACATGTCATAATCCAGAAAGTCCGACTTATAAAGAATTTAATTTTGCAGAAATGTGGCCCAAGATTGCTCATAAGGTACCAAAAAATTAAAATCTTAGCAGGCTAAAAATGAAAAGATTAATTTCATTAATAATTTTTCTGCCGTTGATATTAAATGCACAAAATATTAACGGCAGATTTACTTCTTCTATTTATTCTTTTGAAAGATTTAATGATGTTAATAATTCCGAAAAATTTTTCAGAACATATCAAACATTAAATCTCAATCTCAACTACAACAAGTTTTCTCTGCGTACAAGATTTAATTTTGAAAGCAATATTGGAAATGTGCTGGATAAAGACCCGCGAATGAGATTTTATAATTTATACTTCGAAGCCAGGGATTTATTAAATCTCGTTACATTAAAAATTGGAAGACAGCCTGTTATTATGCCTGTAGCCGGAGGTCTGTTTGATGGTATTAATATGAAGATTAAATACGAAGGATTTTCTTTAATGGGATTTTACGGCGGTAATGTTCCTGCATATCAAAAATTAGAATTAACGGATGATATTGCTAATAATTATATTCTTGGCGGAAGATTCGAAACTTATGCTTTGAAAAATTTCAGGTTCGGAATTTCTTACATCGATAAAAATTTTAAACCTGTTGATTACTACGCAGAAAGATTGAATGAAAATTTAGACCTTGTTACTGTTCTTATTCAATCGAAATCAAATCAATATAGATTTTTGTCAGGTGATGTTTCTTACAATGACAATAATGTTTTTGATTTGAATGCACGATATGAATATGATTTGAACTACAAAGAAACATCAAAAATTGAATTTGATGGACGAGTCAAAGCAACAAAAGAAATGGGAATTAATCTTTATTACAATCAGCGTGAACCAAAGATAAGATATAATTCTATATTCTCTGTTTTTGATTATGGCAATTCACAGGAAGTAGAAGGCGGAATTGATTACAATGTTTCGAATCTTTACACATTTATATTTAAGTATGGTGATGTTAAGTTCGGAAGTGAACATTCTTCTCGAATTACAATGGGGGCAAATACAAAATTTGGAAGTTTAAGTTATAGAAAAACATTTGGCGATGCAGGCGAACTGGATGCAATTTCAGTTTATGCTGCTCGTTCATTCTATGATGGTATAATTACACCATCACTTGGAATCACATACACAAATTATAAATTATCGAAAGATGACCATATTAATTCAATTACAGCTTTCTTAGGCGGATTTAATTTACGCCCCTGGAGAATTTTATCCTTTGATGTTCAAGCACAGTATTTCAACAATAAGATTTACAAAAATGATTTTCGAATTCTGTTCAAAGTAAATTATTTGTTTAATACAAATTTGTAGAAGAATATGAAAATAAAAATTTTATATGCGTTCATAACTCTTTCGATTATAATTTTTCTTAGCATTGCTGCTGTTAATGAAAGAGGAGAACCTCAAAAAACAAATAAGGATATAATTAAATTCTCTCACTCTTTGCATAAGGAAATTGCTGAGTGTAATGCATGCCATACAAAAGTAGCTGAGAGCACATCATTGAAGGACAGATTACTGCCAGAAAAAGAAGCATGTGCAACATGTCATGATGTTGAAGACACAGATAAATGCAATACATGTCATTATGAAAATGTTAATGAGAAATTAATTCAGAGAGAATCAGATTTAATATTTAATCACAAAAAGCATGTGGTTGAACAGAAAATGGAATGTATTGCCTGCCACAAAGGACTGGATGAAGTTGATTATGCATTTCAATCTGCTGCTTCAATTCCATCAATGAACAGTTGTTATAAATGTCATAATAATCAAACAGTTGCAACAAATGATTGTGAAATTTGCCACATATCAACTGCTAATTTAATTCCTGAAGACCATCAGGAAGTTGGTTTTATAAAAAGTCACAAGTTCAAAGTTAATGCTGTCAATGCAGAATGCGAGATGTGTCATGATAATAATTTTTGTGAGACCTGTCATGCATCTACAACTATGATAACAGAACCAAACAGTGCGAGAGATTTTTATACACCTTATTCACCATATAAATTTACAGATAATGCAAAACAGCAGCAGCTCAGCAGAGTTCATGATTTGAATTACAGATTTACTCATGGAGTTGATGCAAATAATAAATCGAGCGAATGCCAGACTTGTCATCAGGTAGAAACATTTTGTGCAGAGTGTCATAATTCAAGCGGAGGAGATTTTGCTTTGGAAGGTGCAATGCCAGCTTCTCACAAAAAGCCAAATTTTGTTACAATTGGAGTAGGCAGTGGAGGAGGAAGACATGCTGAAATGGCTAAACGAGATATCGAATCCTGCACAGCATGTCATGATGTACAGGGAGCCGACCCGAGCTGTATTTTGTGTCATGTTGATAACGATGGTATCAAAGGAACTAATCCTAAAACTCATATGAATAAATTTATGAGAGACGAAGATGGCGATTGGCATAGCGATGCAAATTCTGTTTGTTATTCATGTCATCGTGATGCAAATGCAAGACCAAATGGAACGAAAGGCGTAGGCTTTTGCGGTTATTGTCATAATTAATAAAAATCTTTTAGGTAGAATATGAAATACATAAAATTTTATTTCATTTTGATTGCAGCATTAAGTTTAACACTAATTTCATGCAGTGATATTCAAGATGAAATAACACCACCTGAGAAATTAAGCATTCATGGCAAAGATGTAATGACAAAATCATCTGCTAATTTTCATGGAAGACAATTAGTAGATGGTAAAATGGAGAGCTGTAAATTATGTCATGCCTCAAATTATTCTGGAGGTACCGCTAAGGTGAGCTGCTTAAATTGTCATGCTGCAATTAATGTTCATACCGCAGAAATTAATAATCCAGTATCAGAAAAATTTCATGGAAAATTTATTGCGGGATTAAACTGGGACTTGTCAAAATGCTCGCAATGTCATGGAAGTAATTATGCTGGTGGTATTGTAAGTCCAACTTGCAATTCATGCCATAAACAATCAGGCGGACCGGAGGCTTGTAATACCTGTCATGGTGATTTTTCAAATTCATCAAAAATTTCACCGCCAAAAGCACTCAATGGAGCTAAAGAAACAACAGACCCAGGCGTCGGCGCTCATGAAAAACATTTAACAGATTCTGATATTGCTAAAGCAATTAAATGTAATGAATGCCATATAATTCCGGAGAAATTTAATTCACCCGGACACATTGATAATACACCAAAAGCAGAAGTTATGTTTGCTGCTCATAGTTTTTCTGGTGCAGGCATTCCAGCATATAATTTCAACGATAATAAATGCAGCAATACATATTGCCATGGGAATTTTGAATTCAAAAAAGAAAATGCTCAATATCAATTTGGTTATGTTGAGGATAAGATAACTGGCAATAATTTTCAGCCGATATGGAATAAAGTAGATGGAACACAAGCTGCGTGTGGAACATGTCATGGATTGCCACCAAAAGGACATATTGAAGTTGATAAAAATTCTTGCGGGGTTTGTCATGTAGGTATTGTTGATAAGTATGGAAAGATTATTGATAAAACAAAACATATTAATGGGAAGGTTGATTTATTTTAAGCACATAATTTTAACTTCGAGCCGTCTCATGAATAAAAAAGGGACGGCTTTTTTTGTGTTTCTTTTTGAATTATTGTAGTCTATTTTTGGTTTATAATTAAGAATTAGAAGAGTAAAACAGATGATTTCCACAATTAACAGCTTAAATGCATTGCTTCCTTTTTTATATTTAATTGTTTTTTCAATTTATACATATGATTTTTTTGCCGAGAAAAATTTATTCAGTAATTCAAAACGAATTTTTCTTTTTATTACTCTTTTTGTTCATGCTTTTTATTTAATGGTTCGTTCTGTTGAATTTAACCATCCTCCAATTACTACTAAGTTTGAAATATTTTCTTTGCTGGCTTTTTCAGTTTCTTTTTCATATTTCATTCTTGAATTATTAACTGATATTCGCGGGACAGGTTCATTTATAATTTTATTTTCTTTAGTATTTCAGGTCGTATCTTCATTCTCAATTGAACATAATTATGTTGTGCCAGAAGTTTTAAGAAATCGTATGCTTGGACTACATGTTGTTAGTGCTATTCTTGGATATTCGGGATTTACAATTTCTGCAGTTTACGGATTATTGTTTTTAATTCTTTACAAAAATTTAAGGAATAATAAATTCGGATTAATATTTAATCGTCTTCCAAGTCTTGAAATTCTTGAGAAGTTGAGTTTTTATTCTCTGGTTATTGGATTTATTCTTTTAACAATTGCAATAGTTATCGGAACAATATGGCTGCCAAGCGCATTTCCGAATTTTAGATTTTATGACCCAAAACTTGTCGGCACTGCTTTTATTTGGATTGCTTATGGAACTGGCATCATAAGCAAATATTTGGCAAACTGGTACGGGAAAAAAGTTATTATATTTTCTCTTTGCGGATTTATTCTAACAATAATTTCTTTAATCATTACAAGCACATATTCAAACACATTTCATTCATTTTATTGATTGATGAAATAATGATTTGAGTTCGATGAAAAAATTAATTTTTAACAAATGTATGATTGAAAATGAATTTAATAGGAATTTCAATAAATCACAGAACTGCACCAATTGATATTTTGGAATCTCTTCATTTAACAAGAGATGAAATAATTAATTTTATTCCACGACTTAAAGATGATTTCAGTGAAGGAGTTGTGATTTCAACCTGCAACAGAACAGAAATTTTCTGTATCTCAAAAAATCAAAAATTGAATTCGGATTTAATTCTAAAAAAATTACTCGAGTTTAAACCTGTTCAAAATGTTAAAGAAGAAAATTTCATAAAATATTTTTCTTGTGGTGCAATCAAACATATTTTTTCTGTTGCTTCGGGCATCGATTCATTAATCATTGGTGACAGCCAAATACTTGGACAGGTTAAAGAATCTTTTGAATTATCTGAAGACCTCGATTTTGCTAAAACAATTATTAAAAGAATATTAAATGCTGCTTTAAAAGTTGGCAAGCGTGCAATCAAAGAAACAGCAATTGGTGAAGGTGCAGTTACTGTAAGTTATGCAGCTGTTCAGGTTCTGGAAAAAATATTTGCAGGACTCGATAAAAAATCTGCTCTAATAATTGGTGCAGGCGAAACAGGAGAATTAGCAGCAGTTCACTTAAAAGATAAAGGAATAGGAAAAATTACAATAAGCAATCGAACATATGAACGAGCAGAATCTTTAGCTAAGAAGATAAATGGAAATGTATTGCCTTTTGAATTATTAAAAGAAAATATTTTTAGTTATGATGTAATCATAAGTGCAACAAGTTCGCCGGGTTTTATTTTGACTAAAGATGATATTCAAGAAGCAATGAAAAAAAGAAAAGGTATTCCAATTGTATTGATGGATATTGCTGTTCCTCGTGATATTGACCCTGAAGTAAAAAATATAGAAAATGTTTTTTATCACGACATGGATTCTTTGAAAGTTATTGTGGATCAAAACATTGCAAGAAGGAAAAGTGAAATTCCAAAAGTTGAAAAAATAATTATGGAAGAGATGATTGAATTTTTTAGTTGGTATAATACTCTTGAAGTTGTTCCTGTAATAAAATCTTTGCGGGACTTTTTTGAACAAATCCGAAATGACGAACTTGAGAAAATTAAAAACAAAGTTACTTCAGAAGATTACTTAAAAATAGAAGACATGACAAGAAGATTGATTGGAAGATTGCTTCACAATCCAACAGTTAAATTGCGAGAAATGGCTGAATCAGGAATTAATATTGATGAAATGATGGCAAATACAATTTTAGTTAAAGAATTATTTGCACTTGATAAAAATCGTTCTAATGGAAATGAAAACAAAGACAAGGATAAAAATTGAAAAAAGAAAAATTAGTAATTGGCAGCCGCGGCAGCGAGCTTGCTCTCTGGCAGGCAAATTTTGTTAAAAAAGAACTCGAAAGAAAAAACAAAAATTTATCTGTAGAAATAAAAATCATAAAAACAAAAGGTGATAAAATTCTCGATGTGGCTTTGTCTAAAATTGGTGATAAAGGTTTGTTTACAAAAGAAATTGAAAATGAATTATTAAATAGAAACATTGATATTGCAGTTCACAGCTTAAAAGATTTACAAACAGATATTCCAGATGGATTAAAATTAGCAGCTGTTACAAAACGACATAATGTTGAAGATGTTTTAATAGCAAGAAAAAAAGGAATTAGAATAAAAGATTTGAAAGAAAACGCTGTGGTCGCAACAGGTTCACTTAGAAGAAAAGCTCAGCTTTTGCATTTAAGACCTGACTTAAAAATTGTCGATTTGAGAGGAAATGTTCCAACAAGAATTAAAAAATTTATTGAATCTGACTGGGATGCAATTATTTTAGCACGTGCAGGTATTGAGAGATTGAAAATGAACAAATACATTTCTTCGATAATTTCAACTGAGGAAATTTTACCTGCAGTTGGTCAGGGTGCACTTGGAATTGAAATTCATAAAGAAAATATTTTTGCAGAAAAAATTTTGAAAAGCATAAATG
>Ga0315298_1004297_pt1 | contig 21458 bp, 22 predicted proteins | sample WHS_1_MG_FD_203077 | JGI IMG/M metagenome (GOLD analysis project Ga0315298, IMG submission 203077) | Extremophilic microbial mat communities from Washburn Hot Springs, YNP, Wyoming, USA - WHS_1_MG | ecosystem: Environmental > Aquatic > Thermal springs > Hot (42-90C) | place: USA: Wyoming...
GCCGCACGCCGGCCCGATCCGATGGCCATAGCGTTTGGACCTCTGACCCCGGCCGAATTCGTGCGCCGGGATAACCGCTTTCGCGCCGCGGTGCGGGTGGATGGTGTCCCCTGCGCCGTGCATGTCCCCAATTCCGGCCGGCTGGGCGAGCTTCTGGTCCCCGGCGCGCCGGCATATATCCGCCTGCACCCGGACCCGCGCCGCAAGACCATCGGTGACCTGATCCTGATGGAGCATGCCGGCCGGCTGGTGTGCGTGGACGCGCGCCTCCCGCCGCGCCTGTTGGTGGATGCCTGGCAGGCCGGCCGCCTGCCGGCGTTCCTGGCGTATGAGCGGGTGCGGACGGAGGCGGTGCACGGGGCCAGCCGGTTGGACCTGCGCTTCGAGGCCGGCGACGGCAGTGCCTGCTGGGTGGAGGTCAAATCGGTCACCCTGGTGGAGAAGGGCGTCGCCCGCTTCCCCGACGCCCCCACGGAGCGCGGCCGCCGGCATATGATGGAGCTGATGCGGCTGGCCCAAGAGGGCGTCTGCAGTGCGGTGGTGTTTGTGGTACAGCGGGAGGATGCGGAATCTTTCGCCCCGCACGATGCCGCGGACCCGGCGTTTGGCCGCGCCCTGCGGGAAGCCCGCGATGCCGGCGTGCAGGTGCTGGCAGTGCGCTGTCGTGTCACGCTGGAGGAGATCCGGGTCGTGGGGCCGGTTCCGCTGGCCTTTTAGCCGCGCGGCCGGCGCAGGAGCCGCGCCCGACGGAGCGCCTTCTCGCCGAAGCGCTGTCGAATGGAGTCCACCGCCTGGTACAGGGCACGCTGTCGCCGGCGCAGTGTCTCCTCCTCATCCGCCGGCAGGAGGCTTAACTGCCAACCGGTGGTGCGGAGCTGCTGCATCCCCACGCCCAGGAGCCGTACCGGCCGGCCCCGCTCCCAGGCCTGTTCCCACAGCCGGCGGGCATAGCGGTAAATCTCCCCGTCGATGTCGGTAGGTTCCTCCAGGGTTGCCTGGCGGGTGATGGTGTGGAAATCCCCGTACCGGATCTTGATGAATACGGTGCGTCCCTGCAGGCCGTAGCGGCGCAGTCGGGCACCCACCTTTTCGCTGAGGCGCAGTAGCTCTGCATCCAGGAAGATAGGGTCCGCGATATCCTGGGGGAAGGTCTCCTCATGGCTGACGGTGCGGGGGTCGCCGGCGTCCGGCACAACCGGCCGATGGTCAATGCCCTGCGCGTGGAGCCAAAGCTCCACGCCGAAATTCCCCAGCCAGCCTTCCACCTGGGCGCGGGGAAGGCGTGCCAGGTCGCCGATGGTGCGGATGCCGGCGGCGCGCAGTTTGCGGGAGGTGACCCGGCCGGCACCCCACAGCCGCTCGATGTCCAGCGGCGCTAGGAAGGCGGCCTCTTCCCCGTGGGGCACCAGCACCAGGCCGTGCGGCTTGCCGTAGTCGGAGGCGATCTTGGCCACCAGTTTGTTGCCGGCGATGCCCAGGGAGACGGAAAGCCCGATCTCTTCCTCGATGCGGCGCTGGATGCCGGCGGCCAGCGCCAAAGGCTCGCCCCAGCGGCGCTCACAGCCGGTCACGTCCATGAACGCCTCGTCGATGGAAACCTGCTCCACCAGCGGGGTGTACTCGTGCAGGATGGACATCACCCGTTCGGAATATTCCTGGTAGAGGCCGTGGCGGGGTGGGAGGAGGACGGCCTGAGGGCATAGGCGCAGGGCCTGGGTGGTGGGCATGGCGGAGCGGACGCCGAAGCGGCGCGCAGCATAGGAGGCAGAAGCCACAACGCCCCGATGCTCGGGTGGACCGCCCACGATGATGGGCTGGCCGGCAAGCTCAGGGCGCAGTAGCTCCTCGACGGAGGCGAAGAAAGCATCTATATCCAGATGGATGATCCAGCGTGCGGACATGGCCGGCATCGCTTGGGCCGGCGGGTAAGGACGGCATCGGCGTCGTCCCGGCCCGCCGGTTGTCTTCAGGTTAGGGGATCAGAGAATCTCGACCAGCTCGATCGCGAAGGTGAGGTCCTCGCCGGCGAGCGGGTGATTGGCATCCAGGGTCACCTCGTCGTCGGTGATCTCGGCCACCGTCACGGCAAAGACATAGCCGTCGGCCTGCCGCACCTGCAGGCGCTGACCGACCTCCAGCTCCAGATCGGGAGGGAACTCGGAGCGGTCCACCGTCAGCACCATATCCTCATAGTACGGACCATATGCCTCATCGGCCGGAATGGTGACGGACTTGCGCTCACCCGGTTCCATGCCGATCACTGCCTCTTCGAAGCCGGGGATGACCTCGTTCTCGCCCAGGGTGAACTCGAGGGGTTCCCGACCCATGGAGGAATCGAACACCGTGCCGTCATCCAGGGTGCCGATATAGTGCACCCGAACCGTGTCGCCAACTTTTGCTTTTGCCATCGCTTTTTTCCTTTCTTTTTTCAACTTTCCCGGTAGGGGAAGGCGGCATTCTCGTGATGAAGGGGACGCATGGCAGAACGCCCCGTGTCACGCTGGAAATGGGCTGAAACACTCGCCATGCAAAGCTCGTTCAGCGGGCCTTCGCTCGGTGGGGAGTGAAGTTGACCTGCCAACGAGTCCTGTACTACGAGGATCGCAGCTCCTTTCTGCAACGAATTATACACCCCTGCGGGGAATTTGCCAAATAGCGGGTGAGGGAAGTGCGGTGTTTCCCTGTCCTCATTTTCCCTTCAGCCGGCGCCGGCAGTGCTCGCAGAACGAGGCCGCCTTCCGGTCCGTGTCGCCCAGGGTGTTGGAAAAGGCCATCACACACAGCGGGTCCGTGCAGTGCCCCAGGCCGTACGTGTGTCCCAGCTCATGCACCGCCTCTTTCACCATGCGCTGGAGGAAGAGCGCCGGCTCCGCCGGCAGTCCGTAAAACTCCTGGCGCAAGCGCGCCAGGGCGATAAGCGCCCGCCGCTGCACCATATCTGCCAGCCCGAACACGAAATTCAGCCGCGGCACATACAGGTCGGCATCCACGACCCCCAGCACGCGCCCTTGCGCGGGAGCCGGCAGGAGGCGCAGGATCTCCTCGGCGTTGTACTGCCGCCGGCGCAGGTCGTATGCTTTTTCGGGCACCGCCAGCGGCAGGCCGCGCCGGCATGCGACCCCGAACGTCTGCTCCAGTGCCGGGCAGAGCACCTCCAGCAGTGCATCGTCCACCTTGCCGATGGGAATGATGGTGATTGGCCCTTGTTCCATCGTCCCAGCCGCCTATATCTCGCCCTCCGGGTGCGCCGGCACTTCCAGGCCCAGCATGCGGCACAGGGTCAGGGCGTTCTTGACCGCGTACGCCAGCGCGTCATTATTGAAATAGACGTACACCGCATGGCCGGCCGCGCACCAGCCGGCGATGCGCTCCGCCCACTCCGCCAGCTCAGCGTCGCTGTAATCCCCGAAATAATCGGGGCCGCCGTGGAAGCGCAGGTAGACCAGCGGCGCGGTGACCCGCAGGGGCACCTCCAGCGGCGGCATGTCGTGGATGCAGTGCGCGACGCCGCAGCGCTCCATCAGGGAGAAGACCGGCTCGCACAGCCAGGATGGATGGCGGAATTCGAGGACATGTTGATAGCCGGCCGGCAGGGTCGCGAGGAAGTGCTCCAGCCGGCCCAGGTCCAGCGGCCAGTGCGGCGGAAGCTGATACAGGATAGGCCCCAGGTGCGGGCCGAGAAGCTGTGCCCGGCCCAGGAACAGTTCCAGCGGAGCCTCCGGGTCCTTCAGCCGCTTGATATGGGTGAGGTAGCGGCTGGCCTTGAGCGCATAGATGAAGCCGGCCGGCGCCTGTATCCGCCAGGCCTCAAAGGTGCTTTCGGCCGGGAGCCGGTAAAAGGTGTTGTTGATCTCGACGGTGTGGAAGTAGCGCGCGTAGAAGGAGAACCAGGCGCGGGCCGGCAGGTCAGCGGGGTAGAACAGGCCGCGCCAATGGGAATACACCCAGCCGGATGTGCCAATATGCACCTGCATATCCCCTCCCCAGCCGGCAGAGGGACAGGAGCGGCAAAGGGAATCAATGCGAGGCCTGGAGCAGTTCCTGCACCGCCTGCGTCAGCACTTCTGCCGGCATCAACCCCACCTGCTGGCGCAGGACGCGCCCCTGCGGCGTGAGGAAAAAGATGGTCGGCGTGCCGGAGACGTGATAGGCGCCGATGGCCTGTATAGAACGGACAGTGCCGATGGGGAAGGTCAAATGCTGTTGGACGATCAGCTCCAGCACGTCATCGCGCGACCCCAGGCCCATGAATTCCCCCACATCAATGCCCAGGAACAGCACCTGGCCGCCGTACTGGGCGTGCAGTTCCTGGATCACCGGCAGTTGGCGGTGGCAGTAGCCACAGCGGCCGGCCAGCATCACCAGCACTACCGGCCGGCCCTGCGCGACCACCTCCGAAAACTGCACCGAGTTCCCACCCAGGACATCCTCCCCTTGATAGACCTCGATGCGGAAATCGGCCGGCAGGTTGGCCTGGATGATCTGGGTGAGGGTCGGGGTGGCGGCAGTGCCGGCGCTCCCGCCGCAGGCAGAGAGCAGGATGGCCATCACGCCGGCCGCTGTCAAGGCTGTGCCTATGCGCCGCAGGCATTCTATGTGCGCAGTGAGTCTCATCGCCCTGGATTATCCTTAATCCATTCCGCATCATAGGCCGGCGTTATTACGCCGCCGTCTTGACCGCCGGCGCCCGCTCCAGGAAGATCACCTCGCGGTCATCATCATAGGACAACAGCTCCGCATAGCGTCCCCACTCAATGATGATATCGAGCTGGCGCTCCGCCTCCTCGGGCGGGAATTCCAGCTCCAGCGCCCGCAGGATCACCTCCCGCTCCAATTCATTGCCCTCGGCGGCCTTCAACAGCCCCATCAACCAGCGGAAGATCGGAATGCGGGAGATGCGGGTGGCGAAAATCTCTTTGCGGGCCAGGATGCTGGCGGCGGCGAAGGTCTCACCAAGCGGGGTGATGATAAAGTCGCCCTGGCCGACGGTGCCGAACCCGAGCATTTCCGCCGCATCAATCAGACGGAACAGGTAATCGTCGTCTACCCCGAGCTCGTCTTTGAGGACGTAGACATCATGGGCAGGCTTGGCGCTTTCTGCGACATGTTCCAGCAGGCCGGCGAGGTCACTGATGCGGATGGCCGGCAGAGAGCGCGTGCGTCCCGGCTCGCCCGGCGCGGTGCCCAATTCGATCGCTTCCGGCTGGGTCTGCCCCACCAACAGCGCATACACCTGATCCACGATGCGCAGATACTCCGGGGATTTCCGCTGTCGGGGATGGGGCAGGCCGATCTGCAGTTCGTTGACGATGCGCCCGGGGTTCTTATCCATCACCACGATGCGGTCCGCCAGATACACCGCTTCGTCAATGTTATGGGTGACCATCAAAATGGCCCTGGTGGGGATTTTGCCCCCCACCCACAGTTCCAGCAGTTCGCCGCGCAGGGATTCGGCGCTCAACACGTCCAGCGCGGAAAACGGTTCGTCCAGACAGAGCAGTTCCGGCTCCACCGCCATGGCGCGGGCAAAGCCCACTTTCTGGCGCATGCCGCCGGAAAGCTCGCGCGGGTAGGCCATTTCGAAACCGTCGAGGCCGACCACGTCGATCCAATCCAGGGCGCGGGCAACGCGGAGTTTGGCCGGCACCCCCTTGGCCTTGAGCGCGACCTCCACGTTCTCCAGCACCGTCAGCCATGGGAACAGGGCAAAGGTCTGGAACACGATAGTCGCATGGGGATTGACGCCGCGCAACGGCTCTCCGCGGTACAACACCGTGCCCTCCGATGGGGACTGCAGGCCGGTGATGATCCGCAGGAGCGTGCTCTTGCCACAGCCAGAAGGCCCCAGCAGGACCACAAACTCCCCTTCGCGCACGGTCAGGTTGACATCCTGCACCGCGGTGAACCTGCGCTCGCCGCGGCCGTACATCTGATACACATGCTGAAGCTCGACAATGGTATGATCTTTGGCCATGAGACTACTCCATGCGGAAGCGCTCCTGCGCCACCTGATACAAGCGGTGCCACAGGACGCGGTTGATCAGCACGACGGTGACGATCATGGACAGGGTGGCGGCCAGCAGGAGCGGATAATCGCCGGCGGCAGTGGCCCGCGCGATCAGCGCCCCAATGCCGGTGGTGCTCAGGGTGCGGCCCGCGAACTCCACATGCTCCGCCACGATGCTGGCGTTCCAGGCCCCGCCGGAGGCGGTGATGGCGCCAGTGATCAGGTACGGGAAGAGCGCCGGCAGGATGAGCAGGCGCCAGCGCTCCCAACGGCTCAACTGCAGGAGCGCAGAAGTGTATTTCAGATCCTGCGGGATGGCCGAGGCGCCGGCGATCACGTTGAACAGCACGTACCACTGCGTCCCCATGAGCATGAGAAACACTGAGGCCACATTCAGCCCGCCGAAAATCCTCGTCAGGAACAACAGGAAGACGGGGAACAGCGCCGTCGCCGGCACGGAGGCCACGATCTGCACGATGGGCTGTACCAGGTTGGCCACTGCCGGCGAGGTGCCGATGGCCACCCCTACCGGCAGGGTCCATGCCAGCGCGATGATCAGGGAAATGGCAACTCTGAGCAGGGTTGCCAGCACCCCAAGCCCAATCTCCCCCCACTGCTGGCCCGGCACCATGAGCAGCATCTCGCCGGCGCGGAAGACCCCGTACACCAGCGCCGCGCCGAAGATGCCGGCGAGGATGTATCCCAGCCAGGGGCGCGTGCGCCGGCCGGGAGCCGGCGCCTGTTCTGCCGGCCAGACGCGCACCATCCACTCATCCAGCTTTTCCTGGAAGGGGGCCCAGACATGGGCACCCCACCACTTCCAGAGGCGGGAGTTCTGGAGCAGGTCATAGAACCATGAGCGGGGTGGGAAGTCGCTTTCCACCGTCTCCAGCTTGAACTTATCCGCCCAGACCAGCAGGGGGCGCCAGACAAGCTGATCCAACAGCACAATGACCAGCACCAGTGTCCCAATCCCCCACAGGATGGCGGTGACATTCCCTTGATTGGCGGCCTCCTGCAGGTATGCACCCAGGCCCGGCAGGCGAAAGTCCCGCTGGCCAACCGTGAAAATCTCCGCCGCCATCAGGAAGAACCAGCCGCCGGCCCAGCTCATCATGCTGTTCCAGATAAGGCCAATGGCCCCGAACGGGAACTCCAGCGTTTTCAGCCGCACCCAGCCGTTGAAGCGGAAAATGGCGCTGGCCTCCCGCAGTTCGTTGGGGATGGTGGTCAGCGATTGGTACCAGTTAAACGTCATGTTCCAGGCCTGGCTGGTAAATATCAGCACGATGGAGGCCAGCTCGGTCGCGATGCGTTCCGGCAGTACCGCGCTCAGGCTGAGCAGGACCACCGGCAGGAAGGAGAGGATGGGCACGCTCTGCAGGACGTCCAGCACCGGCATCATGAAGCGCTCGGCGCGGCGGTTGTAGGCGGCAATATATCCGTACACCAGTGAGAAGACAAGGGAAAGGAGATAGGCGGCCAGCATACGGATGACCGAGCGCAGGGCGTACCAGGGCAGTACCGCCGGCTCCAGCGAGATCGTCGGGCCTTGCACCATCGCCGGCGCGCGCAGGGCCAGGCGCGCGCCCACATACACCAGGACGCCGATGACCAGGATGATGACGATATCGTTGAAGCTCAGCCCACGCTCGGGCCGGATGAACTCGAACAGCCGCCGGCGGGTCGTCACGCTCACCTCGCGCCGCAGAAAGTGAAATGGTTGTACGCCGGTGCAGATCGGGACTGATCGGGCGGGAAAAGACGCCGGCACATTGGTAAACAAACCCGGCGAGCCTGTGGGAGGGCCCAGGCTCGCCGGCATTATACCCCCTGCATATCACCGCGTCAAATTACGTTCCCTTTGGTAGCCAGGCCAGCACGCGCGCCGGCGAGCCGCTCCCACCCACCAGGGGAAGCGCGCCGATGAACAGCCAGGCACCGCGGGCCGGCAGTCGCTCCAGGTTGGTCAGGTTCTCCAGATGAAAGCGGCCGTTGTCCAGCAGGATGCGGTTGGCCTCCAGCGTCTGGCTAGCGCCGCCGTCAATGCCGGCCGTGTCAATGCCCAGCCCGAGAACGCCGCGTTCCTCCACCAGCCAGCGCACCGCCTCGGGGGAAATCCCCGGGAAATGGAGCACGCCGGCCGCATCCGCGCCGAGATAGCGGCCGGCATCGGGCCAGAAGCGCGACCAGCCGGTGCAGAGCAGGAGCACGCTTCCCGCCGGCACCCGGCCGTGCTCCTCCTCCCAACGGTACAGCTCCGCCGGCGTCAGCAGAGCATCCGGCGAGGCGCCGGCGCGCCAATCCACCACCACCGCCGGGCGGATCAGACGATCCGCCGGCAGGCTTTCCAGCGTAAGGCCGCCGTCCCGCAGATGAGCGGCCACGCCGATGTGCGTGCCGGTGTGCTCCCCAAGGCTCAGCCGGCGCAGGAAAAACCCCTGCCCCGACATTGCCGCCCAATCCTCAAAGCATGTGGGAGGGTCGCCCGGCCAATGCGGGACGGCCGGCGACACCGGATGGGTTAATTCCACGATCTCCATGTCTGAATCCACGTGTCCCAGCATACCGGCCTCCCGGAAGCGGCCCCAGCGCGCTTATGTCAGGCGCTTGCGCAGGAAAATGCGGGTGATGCCATCGGGGTAGCCCTCCATGGTGAAGACCGGCTCGTAGCCGTGCCGGCGGTAAAAGTCCGGCGCCTGAAAGCTGAAGGTGTTCAGATAGGCCCAGACACATCCCTGCCGGCGTCCTTCCTCTTCCATCTCCCTGAGCAGGCGACTGCCAATGCCGCGCCCTCTCCAGGCAGTGTGCACCCACAGATATTTGATGTCCAGGCACGATCCCCATATCTCCCCATATATGCCGGCCGCCAGCGTGCCATCCCCATCCCAGACGAAGATGCCGACGGGCCGGCTGGCCTGAATCCGGCCGTGCTCCATGTTATACGCCGTCAGCCCCTGGCGGAGCGCCTGCACCAGCTCCTCGGCCGGCTGGGCAACCTGCTCCCACCGCAGGGCATCGGCCGGCCCTTTCTCGCTTGCTTTCATATACCGCTCCTCTCAGGGCCAATCCGCCGGCGGCAGGCCCAGCCATTCCATTGTCTGCCGGCCCAGCATCTTCAGCTCGATGGGGATGCCGGCGATGCAGTACAGCACCGCGTCCGCGCTCCGGGCCAGCAGTTGATTGGCCCTCCCCAGCACATCCCGGAAATGCCGGCCCAGCGGATAGGCCGGCACCACCCCCTGCCCCACCTCATTGGACACCACCAGCAGGGTCACATTCCCCTGGCGGCACCGTTCCACCAGCCGCTCAATCTCCCCCATCAGACGTTCTTCCGCCCGCGCCGCATTTTCCTCCGCTAGCAGGATATTGGAGGCCCAAAGGGTCATGCAGTCCAGCAATATCGTGTCCACCGAGGGCAAGTGCGGGGCCACAGCATCGGCGACATTCAGGGGCTCCTCCAGGGTGCGCCAGTGCGCCGGCCGGCGCGCCCGATGCATCTCCACGCGCTGGCGCATCTCCTCATCGCCGGGCTGGGCGGTAGCCACATACAGGACGCGCCGGCCCCACTGCCTGGCGAGCTTCTCCGCGAGCTGGCTCTTGCCGGCGCGGGCGCCGCCCAGCAACAGCACCACGCGAGGGTGTTCTGAGGGCACTGCCATATGTTACCTCCATCCGCATCAGGCGCGGGCCGGCGGTGACGGACGACCCCCGCCCTGGGCATGCTGTGCCCATTCCAGCATCACCCGCCATGAGCTAAAGAAATGATCCATGCCCACCACTTCCAGGGTGACAACGCCATCATATCCCGACTGGAGCAATTCGTCCAGGAAGGCGAAGAGCACATCGCGCGGCATATGCTCCAGCGAGACGTGATCCTCGTTATCGCGCACGCCGTGCAGATGGACGACGCGCACCCTGTCCCGATACATGCGGTACAAAGGGATGGGGTTATCGCCCTTCAGCCAGAGATGGCCGGCGTCCAGGCAAAAGCTGATGGGCAGATCATCCAGCAGGGGCAGGATCGCCTCATACGGGAAGCGCACCAGGTTCTCCACACAGATCAGGCGCGGGTCGCCGCACCATGCGATGATGCGCTCCAGCAGGGCGCGGCCTTCCTTCCGCCACCGTTCCCAATTGGCCGCCGGCCCGCGCGCGTACTCGTTCACCCCATCCAGATGGGCGATATATGCCCATGGGCGCAGGGGGCGCGTGCATGCAATAATCCGCTGGACCATGCGCATGGGGGCCGCGTTGGGATCATCCGCCCCCGGCGGCAGGTCCAGAGGGAAGTGTACCGTATAGCTGAGACGGTTGCGCTCTGCTTCGGCTATCAGGTCTTCCAGGATGCGCGGCGTCGGCATGTTGGAGGCGGTCTCCGTCTCGAACAAGATCAGCTCAATGTCGTCCACCAGGCCGGCCAGCCGCTGGACGTTTTCCACCAGGCCGGCGGGGAAAATATAGGATGTGGTGCCGAGCCGAACCGGAAAGGGCATGGGAACCTCCTTTATCAGAGAAGCATGGGGAAACGGGTGGCGGCCAGCAGGGCGCCGGCCAATAATACCATCTCGACCAGCTCGCAGATCATGCCGTAGACATCCCCAGTCAGACCCCCCAGGCGAGCCTGGCTCCAGCGCGCCAGGCCCACCGCCGTCAGCCAGCCCAGGGCGAACAGGGCCAGGCCGAAAGGTCCGCCGGCGGCCAGGCACACCGCGCTGCCGGTGGCCGCTCCCACCAACACATGCCGGCCGCGCAGTTCGCTTTTGAACCAAGCGCCCAATCCAGGACCTCGCCGGGCATAGGGATAGCGCCATGTGGCATAGGTCATCGTCCAGCGGGCGATGGCCGGCGCCATCACCAGGACGCGCCCGCGCAGGGGCCATTCCAGGCCGGCCAGCATGGCCCATTTCCCCATCAGCAAGAGCACCGCCCCCACCACCCCGTAGGCGCCGGTATGCACGTCGCGCAGGATCTCCAGGCGCTCCGCCGGGCTTTTGGCGCTCCACAGCGCATCACAGCAGTCAATGAAGCCGTCCAGGTGCAGTCCTCCGCTCAAGAGCACCCACGTGACAAGCACCATCGCCGAGGCCGGCAGGGGAGGCCACAACCAGTGGGCCATCCCATCGGCCGCCACCAGCAGGAGGCCCATGATGGCCCCCACGAGGGGGAAGGCCATCATGGACCAGGCCGCATCGCGCGGCGTGATATCCCCCGCCGGCGGCAGGGGCAGGCGCGTCAGAAAACGCAGGGCAATCAGTATGCTCCGCACAGGCATACCCCTTCAACTGCTCTTCTCGGAGACGCCGGCCTCGGCGAACGTGGCCATCTCATCCAGCACCTTGCAGGCCGCTTCGATGATCCCCATGGCCAGGACGGCGCCCGTGCCCTCTCCCAAGCGCATGTCCAGGTCCAGGATCGGCTCCAGCCCCAGGTGCGAGAGCATGGCCGCATGGCCCGGCTCGGCGGAGCAGTGGCCGGCGAAGCAGTAGGCCTTGGCCGGCGGGCACAGATGCAGGGCGATGAGCGCGCCGGCTGTAGAGATAAACCCATCAATGACAACAGGGATGCGCAGGGCGGCGGCGCCCAGGATGATGCCGGCGATGGTGCCGATCTCAAACCCGCCCACTTTGGCCAGCACGTCAATGGGATCGCCGGCGTCAGGGCGGTTCACCTCCAGGGCGCGCTCAATGACGGCGATCTTCCGCTGAAGGCCGGCGTCGTCCACCCCGGTGCCGCGGCCGGCCAGCTCCGCCGGCGAACGGCCGGTGAAGACCGCCGCGATGGCGGTGGAGGGCGTCGTATTACCGATGCCCATATCGCCGGTGGCGACGATGTCCAGGCCGCGCGCCCGCTCCTCCTCTACCAGGCGAATGCCGGTCTCGATCGCCTGGAGAGCCTGCTGGCGGGTCATGGCCGGCCCCTCGGCGATGTTGGCGGTGCCGCGGGCGATCTTGCAGGAGCGCAGTTCGGGATGCGCCGGCAGGTCGCCGGCCACGCCGGCGTCCACCACCACGACGCGCGCCCCCACATGTCGCGCCAGGACGTTGATGGCCGCGCCGTTATGCAGGAAGTTCAGCACCATCTGGGCAGTGACCTCCTGCGGGTAGGCGCTGACGCCGGCGGCGGCCACGCCGTGATCGGCGGCGACGGTGATGACGGCCTTATCGCGCAGGCGCGGGCGGGGACAGCCGGTGATGCCGGCCACCTGGATGGCGATGGCCTCCAGCCGCCCCAGACTGCCGGCCGGCTTGGTGAGCTGATTCTGCCGCTCCGCCGCCTGGCGCTGGGCCTCCTGATGCAGTGGACCAATCTGGTCGAGGATTGTGGCGAGCCTGGACATCGTGATACCTCCCCTGAAAAGATGTTGGTGTGCGAGGGGCTGGTCCCCACTGGTATCTGGCGAGCCGGAGGCAAAAAAAGACCCCTGCCGGCATAGGGGTCGTGAAGCGCGACCCTGTTGCCTTTACCGCGAAGGCTCAGGGCAGAGAGTGGTCCCGGGCGACCTGGCTTACCGCTGGAAGCGGATCACAGTTGCGGGACAGCGCCGGCCTCTCACCGGACTTCCCCCGGTTTGCTCCACCTTGGGAGCTCCACCCCCACACCATATGCGATTGTGCGCGCACTATACCACGGCGCGCTGTGGTTGTCAAACGGCTTGTCGGAGTGGGCCGGCCGTACAGCGGGGCAACCACAAGGCCCACCCCGTACCCCTTGCCCGCGAAATTTGACAAACCCGCGCTCTGCCCCTATAATGTCCCTTCGTCAGTAGGGCAGAAACCAGGTACCCTTGGAGGATATACATGTTCGCGGTCATCCAAACCGGCGGCAAGCAATTGCAGGTGGAGCCGGGGCAAACCGTCCTGGTGGAGAAGCTCCCCGTCGCAGAAGGGGATGAGGTCATATTCGACCAGGTGCTGATGGTGGGCGATGAAAATCGGGTCCGGCTGGGCACTCCGGTGGTCGAGGGTGCGCGCGTCGTGGGCAAGGTGCTGACGCAGGGGCGCTATCGCAAGGTCATTGTCTTCAAGTACATCCCCAAGAAGCGCGTGCGCCGCAAGAAGGGGCATCGTCAGCCGTTCACGCAGGTGCTGATCGAGCGGATCGAGGCCTAGCCGGCGGGTATACATGAGGAGGTAATGGATTATGGCACACAAAAAGGGAACGGGTTCCAGCCGCAACGGGCGCGACAGCGAAGGCAAGCGCCTGGGCGTCAAGCGGTTCGATGGGCAGTTGGTGCGCGCCGGCACCATTATCGTGCGCCAGCGCGGCACCCGCTTCGCGCCGGGCAATAACGTCGGCCTGGGCAGGGATTACACCATCTATGCCCTGATTGACGGCTATGTGAAATTCGAGCATGCCTCCCGCGACAAAAAGCGGGTGAGCGTGTATCCGGAAAAGGTGGCGTAACTATGCGCAAGAACATTCATCCGAAGTACTATCCCGAGGCGACAGTGATCTGCGCCTGCGGCAATACGTTCAAGGTCGGCTCGACCAAAGAGATTATCCGCACCGACGTGTGCTCCCAGTGCCATCCCTTCTTCACGGGCGAACAGCGCATCGTGGACACCGCCGGCCAGGTGGAGCGCTTCATGCGCCGGCTGGAGCGGCGGGATGTCAAGCGCGGCGAGAAGGACACCGCCGAGCCGGCGGACAAGGCCGGCAAGTAAGCGCTGTGCCGGCGGGGATGACTGCTGGGTAACGTTCCTCGTCCATAAAGGGGCAGACAGTTTCCTGCCCCTTTTTCTTTTTGCGCCTTCACGGCACCCCATGTCCTCATCTCGAAGGAGAGGGAAATGCAGGGCGAATTCAGGGAAGGCTCGATCGAGGTCATCTGCGGCAGTATGTTCAGCGGCAAGACCGAGGAACTGCTCCGCCGCATCCGCCGCGCGGAGATCGCTCGTCAGAAGGTCCAGCTCTTCAAGCACAGCCTGGATAACCGCTTCCATGTCACCCGCGTCACCTCGCACAACGGCATTCATCGGGAAGCCGTCGTCATCCAGGAGGCCCGGCAGATTTTGGAACTGCTGGAGCCGGATACCGATGTGGTGGCCATTGACGAGGTGCAGTTCTTCGACTGGCAGATCGCGGAGGTCTGCAATCGGCTGGCCGACCAGGGGATTCGCGTCATCGTCGCCGGCCTGGACATGGATTTCCGCGGGGAGCCGTTCGGACCGATGCCGCTGTTGATGGCCATCGCCGAGCGCGTGGATAAGCTGAACGCCATTTGCGTGAAGTGCGGCCGGCCCGCCAGTAGGACCCAGCGCCTGATTGACGGGCGGCCGGCGTGGTACGATGACCCGGTCATCATGGTGGGCGCCAGTGAGGTGTATGAGGCCCGCTGTCGCTTCTGCCACGAGGTGCCCCGCCGGCCGGATGCGGATGCCTCGCAAGAGGGATGAAAAACAGGGCGGCTGAATTCTTATCGGCCGCCCTGCTTCGTTCTCGGGGATACCGGCGTCCTCAGCCGGCGCGGCGCAGTTTTTCCTTTTGGAAGGAGCGGTACAGGTACAGCAGGTTGGCGCGGTGAAGCTCCTGCGCCATGCCGCCCAGCGGCACCCGCGACAGGCCGGCCTTCTCCACATCCCACGCCAGCAGTTCGCGCTCGGACGCGCCCTTCGACACGGCGTTGTGCACGAAACTGCGCACCTTTTTTAGGTAGTTGATGGCGGCTTCCAATGTCTCGGGGATCTCGCCGCGCAGGAGGACCCCGCCGTGTCCCTGCACGATGCTCTCCAGGTTCAGGGACTGCACCTTTTGGAGGGTGGCGAGCATCTGGTTCAGGTCCCCGCCGACGATATAGGGTACCGGCAGGACGGCATCGCCGGCGAACAATATTTTCTCTTCCTCGATATACACCATGGTGCAGTCGGAGGAATGGCCGGGGGCGTGGATCAGCTCAATATTGTAATCGGCCAGGCGGATGGCGGCCCTGCCCCGATAGGTGATATCGGGCAGGCGCAGTCGCACCTCCCGAAGTTCCGGGGTTTCCTGCTTAGCCTCTTCCAGGGCCTGTTCCCCCACGCGCTCCAGCATGGCGCGTGTCTCCTCGTGGGCGATGATGGGGATGCCCTCGAAGAGGTAATTGCCGTAGATATGGTCGGCGTGGAAGTGGGTGTTCACCACCCAGCGGATGCCGGCGGGGCAATTGCGCCGCGCAAACTCGTACATCTGGCGGCTTTCGGATGGGAAGGGCAGGGTGTCGACCACCACACAGCCCTGGGGCGTCATGATGAGGCCGGCGGCCACTTCCAGGTAGCGACTGCTGGTGAAGACATAGATGGTCTCAGCGACGCGTTCGCGCAGCATATATCCTCCAACCCAAGGGGCGGGGAGATGTCATATATATCAGCTCACGGTCAAGATATCACAAACGCGGGCAGATGTCAAGCATTTTGGGATATTTTCGGTTCAGGTGGGCGATTTGAATGGGCGAAAGTCATTTCCGGAGCGACTGTTTTTCCTGGCGGGAGCGGCGCGCTCTCGGGGAATAATTTGCCGTGTAGTAGAGAAAAGCTTACAATAGAAAATGTCCTGATGCATCCGAGGAGGTCCTGTATCGTATGACACGCATTCCGCTGAGGCTGGCGGTGCTGATGGCGCTGTTGGGTCTGGCCCTGGCCGGCTGTGGGGCTTCGCCGGCCGGCCAGCCGTTGAACGCCGGCCTTCGTGTGGTGGCCACGACGAACATCATCGGGGATGTGGTGGCGCATGTCGCCGGCGGGTATGTCCATCTCACCGTGCTGATGGGGCCGGGGGTGGATCCCCACACCTACACCCCGACGCCGCGCGACGTGGCCGCGGTGCATGATGCCCAGCTCATCTTTGTGAACGGCGCCGGCCTGGAGACCTTCTTAGCGCCTTTGCTCCAACAGGCCGGCGGACAGGCGCGCCTGGTGGATCTGAGCCAAGGAATAGACCTTCTGCCGGCCAGGCATGCGGAGGAAGAGGCCGGGCATGCCGGCGAGGGGGAATATGACCCGCATGTCTGGCTCAGCGTGCCGAATGTGATGCGCTGGGTGGACACCATCGCGGAGGCCCTCTCGGAGGCGGATCCGGCGCACGCCGGGGAATATCGCTCGCAGGCGGCGGCCTACCGCCAGGAGCTGGAGACGCTGGATGCCTGGATCCGTCAGCAGGTTGCCGGCGTGCCCCCCGACCGCCGCAAGCTGGTGACCAATCACCCGGCCTTCGGCTACTTCGCCCGGGAGTATGGGTTCGAGCAGGTGGGCGCTGTGTATCCCATCAGCCCGGCCGCCGAACCATCCGCCCAGGAGATCGCCGCGCTGGAGGACACCATCCGCCGGCTGGGGGTGCCGGCGGTCTTCACCGAGTCCACCGTCAATCCCAAGCTGGCCGAACAGGTGGCGCGGGATACCGGCATCCGGCTGGTGCGGCTCTACACCGGTTCTCTGGGCGAGGCGGGGAGCGGCGCCGAGACATATATCGGGATGATGCGCTATAATGTCAGGGCGATTGTGGAGGCCCTGAAAGGAAGCGAGTGATGACTGCTGCTCTCCAGGTAGAGCATGTCAGCGTTAGCTACAACGGCCGGCGCGTGCTGGAGGACATCACTTTCTCGGTACAGGCCGGCGAACGGGTGGCGGTGGTCGGCCCGAATGGGGCCGGCAAAAGCACCCTCTTTCGCGCCATCCTGGGGTTGGTGCCGCTGGAAGCCGGCCGGGTGCAGGTGCTGGATGCCGGCGCGCCGGCGCCGGTCGGCTATCTCAGCCAACGCCTGCTGGTGGACTGGCGCTTCCCGGTGACGGCTTTCGATGTGGTCATGATGGGGCGCGTCGGCAAGCTGGGGTGGCTGAAGTGGTACAGCCGGCGGGACAAAGAGGCTGTGTGGCGTGCGCTGGAAATGGTGGGCATGCGGGAATATGCCGATTCCCCCATCAGCGAGCTTTCCGGCGGCCAGCAGCAGCGCGTTTTCATCGCCCGCGCCCTGGCCCAGGAGGCGAAACTCCTCCTCCTGGATGAACCCTTCACTGGCTTGGACCTGCCCTCGCAGGAGGCCATCCTGCGGCTGATGGAAGAACTGCGGGCGCAACAGATCACTATCCTCTTCTCCACCCATGACCTGGCCCTGGCGCTGGAGCATTTCGACCAGCTCGCCCTGCTCAACCGCCGGCTCATCGCCTACGGCCCGCCGCGTACTGTCATCACTTCGGAAAATCTCTCCCGCGCTTACGGCGGCAAGGCGCTCTGGCGCGGGGACAACTATGTCATGGTGCTGGGGGATATCGAGTGCTGTGGGGAAGGAGAGCATCATGGACCTCATTGAGCTGTTCCTCGCCCCTCTGCGCTACCCGTTCATGTGGCGTGGGCTGATTGCCTCGCTGATGGTAGGCACGCTGTGCGCCGTGGTGGGCACGTATGTGGTCCTGCGCGGCATGGCGTTCCTGGGGGACGCCCTGGCGCATGCCATTCTGCCCGGGGTGGCGGTGGCCTATCTGCTGGGCCAGCCGCTGTTCTGGGGCGCGCTGTTGATGGGACTGCTGACGGCGGTGGGGATCGGCTTTGTCAGCCGGCGGGCGGAAATCAAGGAGGATACCGCCATCGGCATCCTCTTCGCCGCCAGCTTCGCGCTGGGCATTGCGCTCCTGTCCACCGTGCAGAGCTACAGCGTGGACCTGACCCATATCCTCTTCGGGAATATCCTGGGGGTTTCGGACCAGGACCTGGTGCTGACCGGCGCGCTGGGGCTGTTCGTCCTGCTGGTCGTCGTCCTGCTTTATAAGGAACTGCTGGTGGTGACGTTCGACCCGCTTTTCGCCACCACGGTTGGACTCCCGACGACCGCCCTGCACTATACCCTGCTGGTGCTCATTGCTCTGACGATCGTGGTCTCCATCCAGACGGTGGGGGTGGCGCTGATGGTGGCGATGTTGGTAACGCCGGCCACCACCGCCTACCTGCTGACGCGCAAAATGTGGCAGATGATGCTGGTGGGCGCCGGCTGTGGGGTGTTCTCGGCCGTCGCCGGCCTGTATATCTCTTTCTACACCAACGTGGCGTCCGGTTCTGCCGTGGTGCTGGTGAGCACCGCGCTCTTCCTGCTGGCCATGCTGTTTGCCCCTCGGCGGGGGATGGTGTGGGGATGGGCCGGCCGCCGGCGCGCCGGCTGAAAAGCCGTGCGCGCCCCTCACAGCAGGAGCACGATGTCGCTGTCTCCCAGCCTCCCCTCCGGTCTCGCTGGCAGTTCCCCGCGCAGGCGCTCCTTGAGCAGGCTGTAGCGCTCCGCCGGCCGGGCGTTGTTCACTGCCATGGAAATGGCGCGCCGGCTCCCTACCAGCACCACCAGCTTCCTGGCGCGCGTCACCGCCGTGTACAGCAGGTTCCGCTGTAACATCATGTAATGCTGGGTCAGCAGGGGCAGTACCACCGCTGGATACTCGTTGCCCTGGCTTTTATGCACGCTGATGGCATAGGCCAGTGTCAGGTCATCTGTCTCGCCGAAATCATAGGGCACCCGGCGGTCTTCCATCTGCACCCAGATGACCTGCTCTTCAACGTCAATGTCCGTCACGAAGCCGATGTCCCCGTTGAAGACCTCCTTCTCGTAATTATTGCGCAACTGCATCACCTTGTCGCCGGCGCGCAGGGTGAAACTGCCGAAGGAGCGCTCGGGCTTGCCGGGGGCCGGCGGATTGAGCGCCGCCTGCAGACGGGCGTTCAGGTTGGAGACGCCGGCGGCCCCCTTGTACATCGGGCAGAGCACCTGGATGTCGCGAAGCGGGTGCAGGCCGAAGCGGCGCGGGATGCGCTCCTGCACCAGTTCGACCACCAGCTCCGCCGCCCGCTCCGGCTCCTCGGTCGGGAACAGGAAGAAATCGCCGGCGTCCTTGGGGAAGAGGGGCATCTCGCCGCGATGGATGCGGTGGGCGTTGCGGATGATATTGCTGTCCGCCGCCTGGCGGAAAATCTCCTGGAGCCGCACTACCACCGCCACCCCGGAATCAATCAGATCGCGCAGGAAATTGCCCGGCTGGACCGGCGGCAGTTGATCCGCATCGCCGACGAAGAGCACCTGTGTCTCCGGGAGCAGGGCGCGCAGTAAGTAGTAGGCCAGCGGGACGTCCAGCATGGAGGCTTCGTCCACGATGAGCATGTCGGCCGGCAGGGGCCGGCGTTCGTCGTACTGGAAATCGCCATCGGCGGTATATCCCAGCAGGCGGTGGATGGTCATGGCGGGATAGCCGGTCACCTCGCTCAGGCGTTTGGCGGCGCGGCCGGTGGGCGCGACCAGGGCCAGCCGGCAGTTTTTCCCTTCCAGAAGGCGCAGGACGGCGCGCAAAGTGGTGGTCTTGCCGGTGCCCGGCCCGCCGGTCAGCACGGTGAGGGGATGGGTGAGCGCGGCCTGCACCGCCTGCCGCTGTGCCTCGCTGAGGACCAGGCCGGCCTCTCTGTCGAGCTGTCGGAACATGGCCTCCCAGTTGTCCGAGGGGGAGAAGGGCAGGGCATGCCGACGCTGTTCCGCCAGCCGGCGGAGCAGTCGGGCGACGCTGGTCTCGTGATAATGCAGGGCCGGCGGGTACACCCCCCGCTCCTCCTGCGAGTTGGGGAGAGGCTCACAGCGCACCAGTCCCCCCTGTTCCAAGCGCTGAAGAGCTGTCTGCACCGCCGGCGCTTCCACCTCCAGCAGGCGCGCGGCTTGCTGGACCAGCAGGGATTCGGGCACGTACATATGGCTCTGGGCGCACATATCCTGCAGGACATAGCTGATGCCGGCCTCCAGCCGGCGGGGGGAATCCTTCGGGATGCCAAGCTGGCGCGCCAGGGTGTCGGCGGTGAGGAACCCGATGCCGTACACCTCCCGTGCCAGGCGGTAGGGGTCGATGCGCAGGATCGACATGGCCTGCTCGCCGTAGCGGCGGAAGACCTTTACCGCCAGGTGCGCCGGCAGGCCGTGGGAATGCAGGAAGAGTATCAGCTCGCGTATCTGCTGATGCTCTTTCCAGGCCTCGCGAACAGCGGCCAGCCGCTTCGGCCCGATGTTGGGGACTTCCAGCAGGCGCTCTGGTTCTTCCTCGATGATGCGCAGGGTATTCTCCCCGAAGTGATCCACCAGGCGGTCTGCCAGTGTGCGGCCGATGCCGCGGATCATACCCGAGGCGAGGTACTTGCGGATGCCCTCCACGGTGTTGGGTGGGGCAATTTCATAGGATGTCACCCGGAACTGCCGGCCGTACTGCGGATGCCTGTCCCACTCGCCCACGGCGCGCAGTTCGACGCCGGCGGTCACATCGGCCATACTGCCCACCAGCGTGATGGTCACTCCCTCTGCGTTCTTCAACATGGCAATGGTGAAGCCCGTGTCCTCCCGGCGGAAGAGGATGCTCTCCACCACGCCTTCTACCTGCTCCGGCATAGGAAATCCTCGCTCTTATCCCATCCCCTTCCCGCATGCAGGGAAGGGGATAGGAGGGGCTTCGGAACCGGACGCGCCCATTATGCGTTTTCCGACAGCCTCATACTAGCCGGTTTCGGCGATTGCGCAAGCTGTGTTATAATCCCCATCCGTATGGATGGCGAAGACAAGGATGTTCTCCTGCATATGAAGGACTGGCTGGTTGGGAAAATCGGATTTGCTCGTCTGGCCTGGGCCGGCGCGGTCGGCCTGACGCTGACGCTGGCGATGCTGGCGCTGGGGGCGTGCGCCTCTTCCTGGCCGTGGGATCGGGCCGGCGCACCTACGGCGACCCCTACGCCGGCGCCGGCCGGTGAAACGCCCACCCCCACTGTCCCGCCGGCCTCGCCGACGCCGGCCGGCACCACCATTATCACCCTCACGATTTGGACCACGCCCTATTTCGCCCCGGGCGAGGCGAGCGAGGGCGCCCGACTGCTGGCGGCGCAGTCCAAGGCCTTCCAGGAAAGCTATCCTGATGTCCGCCTGGATTGGGTGATCAAGCCGGCGGCCGGCCCCGGCAACCTGCGCGATTTCCTCCTCTCGGCGCGCGAGGTGGCGCCGGCGATCCTGCCGGACCTGGCGGTCGTCGACGCGCGCGACCTGGGCGTCCTGCACAATGCCAACCTGGTTCAGCCCATGCAGGACCTTCTGCCGGAGAATGTGCTGAACGATCTTTTCCCCTTTGCCCGCAGTTTGGCCGTGGAGTTCGGACAGCCGTATGCCCTGCCGATGGCCGCGGATATCGAGCATGCGGTGTATGATCAGCGCCGGCTGGATGCCCCGCCGCTGACCTGGACCGACGTGCTGAGCGATTCGATCGTATATGCCTTCCCTGCCGGCGGCGAGGATGGGCTGGTGAACGACACTTTCCTGCTTCAATATTTTGCCCTGGGCGGCCGGCTGAAGGATGAGGAGGGTAAGCTTACCGTGGATGAGACAGTGCTGGCTCAGGTGTTCAGCTTTTACGCCTCCGGCGCCGTTGCCGGCCTGTTCCCTCCCGCCATGCTGGAAGCGCATACGGCGGATGACGCGGTCCTG
>Ga0315298_1004298_pt1 | contig 21446 bp, 23 predicted proteins | sample WHS_1_MG_FD_203077 | JGI IMG/M metagenome (GOLD analysis project Ga0315298, IMG submission 203077) | Extremophilic microbial mat communities from Washburn Hot Springs, YNP, Wyoming, USA - WHS_1_MG | ecosystem: Environmental > Aquatic > Thermal springs > Hot (42-90C) | place: USA: Wyoming...
AGGATTATATACTATTTCACTACCCGCATTTACTTGCAAATTTCCGCTTTCTACCAGCAAAGCGCCGTTTATATTCGAATTAGAATTCATTTGTACGGTTGTTTCTCCTATTTGAGCAGAACCTGCAGCGTATACAAGCCCATTTATAGTATTATTGCTATTAATAGTTATATTTCCTGAGGAAGATGAGCCAGAGCTATCACCAACGTAAATCAAACCGCTCAAGCCATTTACATTAGAATTTATATCCAGGTTACCGTCAGAAATTATAATATTACCGTTAACTGTAGAGTTGCTGTTGAAAGTTACAGAAGTATTATTTCCGGTTGCAATAATGCTTCCTGAAATTGTATCAGAATTGCTATTTAAAATCAGAGCTGAACCGTTGCCTGTTAAAATAAGATTATTTCCAATACTAATCTGTGAATTTGAATTATCTGTTACACTGCCGTTTGCATACAAGTTCTTATTAACTATTAAATTGGCATTTGAATTTATGTTAAGTGTATTTGACCACATATTTCCGTTCACAGTAAGAGAACTGTTGGTATTAACTGAAAAATTCGAAGAGTTTACGACAAGGTTACCGTTTATCGTAAGGTTACAATGATTGTTGAGACTACCATCTATCAAAACATAATTTCCAGTCAATGTACTACCACAAGTAGGGTTAGAAAGTGTGGTATAGTTTGTAGGCACAGGAGGAACGCTCGGCATCATATTCCTAACTACTTGAGTAATAGCGTTTTTATAAGGTGTAAAATCTGAAAGATGTTGAGCAGGACCTATAACAAGCGAATTTGCATCTTTCGACAATGTCCCGCTAAGCAACGCGCCAGGGATGCTCGGATTATTTGTAGTAATAGTTGAATTACTGTTCATATTTATATTCCCATTTGCAATGACTGCTCCAGGAATCACATTACCAAGGTAAACTTTTACAGTTCTTTTTTGTGGAGCGTTTACAGATGCTGTTATTACTTTTGTAATATAATTTGAAGTAGTAGCCGGATTTGTCACATTTATGCTTACGTTAAGCCCTTCTTGTGAAGTATACTGGTAATTACCTACAGATAAATTCTTTTCCATAGCATAAGATATTCCTTCTTCGCATGCAGAGAGAGCTTGGATAGACGAAGTCTGCGCGGAGGAAGTTTTGAATAAGGAGAGATTCAAAGCTGCCCATACACCGATTATTATTATGAAAAACACCAAAGCTCCAATGGCAATTGGCAAAGCGAATCCACTCTTATCAGAAAACCATTTACTGAACATTTCTGAGCTTCACCACCTTTGTAAAAGTATAAGTGTTATTGCTATTTGAAGATTTTGCAGTTATAGAAACTTGAACTACATTATAATTTCCAGCAGGATCTCTCTGGTTTGGGAGAAAGTTAGCACTTGCATCTACTGTACCTGACATAGGGGAAAAACTTGTAAAAACAACATTTGGGGGATTAAGAACTGAACAATTTGTATTATTCACACACCTTGAAAGATTTCCATTTTGTAGTTGATATTTTACTACACTATATATACCAGTTCCATCAGGATTACTTGAAGTAGGTATATCAAGATTAAACGATATACTGCCAGATGCACCCTGAGTACAAATTAGGTTTGGATTCACGATAGCACCTGGCGATATTTGAAGGTTTATATATCCAGCTTCTCTGATCTCTCTTGACATACTATAAAGGATATTTGGAACGCTAACAGATATATTGTCTGTCTCCTGATTTTTAACAAATACTTTGCTTCCACCTGAAATGGCATAGATAACAGCCATAGCTATCAAAGAAGCTATTACAATAACCACCAAAAGCTCAGTAAGAGTAAAACCGAACTTTTTTATCATTGGCAAGCCTCAGATTGCAAATTTATACTTTTAAACCTTGCTGGATTTGCAGTATCGCTGACAGTAACGTTTAACAAATCACAATTAGAATTGGGATCTTTTGATCTTGTAGCGGCTAAATTAAAGCATATAGTCCCATTATTAACACAATCATTTGAATTCTGAATATTTACAGAGCTTCCTAGAGGAAGAGCCCTTAAGCTCTCCATCTGAGAGTCAGCAAGTATATTTGCCTGATTTAAAATATAGTTGTTTGTTGATACCTTCAAGGATGAGGACAAACCCCAGGCAAGGACAACGAGGGCAAATAGCAAAAAAACAGAAACGACCAAGATCTCTATAAGAGTTACCCCTCTTTTATCCATCATTGTCTCCCTTACTACGCTATATTTTGTAGTATACCAGATCTGATAGCAATATCAACAGGTAAGATGAAATAGTGCCAAAGGCGCTCTCCCATTTTTAACAAGTTCATTAAATTTATCGGCAGCTTTCTTTGTGTCATATATAAAAAATTTCTTTTTTGCATCTTTAAAATATCTGACAATATCGTCTTCAACTTTAACCATTCCATATGCGCCTATTCCGCATACCACATCCGTAATATTTTCTATTTTGTTTAGTATATTTTCAATATCGCTAAGTGAAAAGATATGACCCTCTTTCCTCCACCACGGATAAAGTAGTATTTCATCCTTTGTAAATATTAAGTCTTTTGTATATTCCAGACCATTTATTTTTATATATCCAAATTTGTAAAAGTCTATCATAAAAATCACCTCTTTATTTATAGTTACATATAGTAGTAGTACAGTGCGCTCTTAAAGTACACTGAGCATCTTATAGTAACACGAGCATCTTGCTCGGGGTGCCTTGCTTTTTTGCTCTTAAAAGCTACCAAGCAGGATGCTTAACTTACTATAAAGGCACTGAACAACTTTCTACACTTTTAATTTTCTACTTTTCATTTAATATAATATAATATCTTCTATTATGACAGACAAACTTCAATTTGATTATTATATCGGTATAGATATAGGCGGAACCAGAACAAGAATTGGACGCTTTTTAAAGAATTTGAAATTAGATGAGAAATTAGTCATAGAGACAGGTCTTTATGAAAAAAATCCTGAAAAATTGTTAGAAGAAATTTCTGGTAAAATACAAAATTTAAAAATTCCTAATCTAAATTTTGCGATTGGCATTTCAGCTCCAGGTCCTTGCGATACACAGAAAGGCATAGTAAAAAATCCACCAAATTTACCCGGATGGGGCGAGGTAAAAGTCAGCGAGTTCTTTAGAAATAGATTTGGTACCTATGTGTGTCTGGGAAACGACGCAAACGCAGCCGCCCTTGCAGAATATAAAATTGGCTCAGGAAAGGGTTATAATAACATAGTTTATTTTACGCTTTCTACTGGAATAGGCGGAGGAATAATAATAAATGGAAAGATTTACAGAGGTTTCGAGGATAGCGCAGGAGAATTTGGACACCAGATAGTCCTCCTAAACGGACCAAAGTGTAGATGTGGGAGCAAAGGGTGTCTGGAGGCAATTTCTTCAGGTTATGCCATCTCAAGAGATGCCCTTTCGAAAGCCTTAGTTAGAAAATCTGGCATTCTTTACGAAATTTACAAAAAAAATGGAGTATTAAGAGCACAAGATGTTTTTTATGCATCCAGCCAGGGCGACGATATTTCCTGGAAAATTCTTAACAAAGCCATCACATATCTGGGAGTTGGAATCAGTAACGTCATCACAATACTTTCTCCTGAGTGCGTAGTATTAGGCGGAGGCCTTACAAATCAAGAATATATAATAGATGAAATTAGAAATTTTGTGACAACTCATGTAAAAATGGCTCCTATAAATAAAATAAAAATAGTAAAAAGCTCACTCGGAGACGATTCATCGCTCTACGGAAGTGTTTTAAATATAATAGAATCTTTTTAGAAGATGTCTTTAGTTTAATAAATAAAAAATAAATAGTAGAATTTGATGAGGTTTTTAGTGAATGACTTAAAGAAAAAGTCTATGATATTTATAGTCCTCATAGGAGTGGTAAGCCTATTTTCAGATATGACATACGAGGGCGCTAGATCTATCTCAGGACAATACCTTGAGATCTTAGGGGCAAACGCAGCACTGGTAGGGTTCATTGGCGGACTGGGCGAGCTTTTGGGGTATGCTATAAGATTTTTTTCAGGAAGACTTGCTGATAAAACTAAAAAATATTGGTCGCTAACCATTTTTGGATATCTTGTAAATCTCTTGTCAGTACCTCTTATAGCTCTTTTCCCAAATTGGCAATGGGTAATATTGCCAATGATGTTAGAAAGAATAGGAAAGGGCATCAGAGTGCCACCAAGGGATGCAATGATATCATTCGCTACAAAATCTGTCGGGCGTGGATGGGGTTTTGGGATTCATGAGTTCCTTGATCAATTAGGGGCTGTCAGTGGCCCTATCTTTGTAGCGATAGTTCTATTTATTTTAGGAGAAAATAATTTTAGATATGCCTTCTTTCTTCTTATAATCCCAGCAAGTTGTGCTATCGGAGTATTGTTTTTTTCAAGATTTCTATACCCAGTTCCGTCAAAATTAGAAGTTCAGTTAATCGAGCTCGACTCAAAGGGCCTGCCAAAACTTTTTTGGATATACTCCCTTTGTGTATTAGGCTTCGCAGTGGGATTCTTAGACTTTGTCTTGATAGCCTTTCATCTTGAAAAAACAAAGTTAATAGCCCAACCTATGATACCCATACTTTATGCCTTTGCAATGGGGGTAGATGGTGCAAGCGCTCTTGTATTTGGCAAATTGTTTGATAAAAACGGCTTCATTGCACTTCTATTTGCAATAATAATATCTATATTTGCAAATCCCCTTATATTTCTGAGTAGCTCGATCTACCTAATAATAGTTGGAATGACTTGCTGGGGGATAGGACTTGGTGCGCTTGAGTCTATCATAAGAGCTGCAGTGGCAAATATAGTCCCCATAAATAAAAGAGGCAGCGCATTTGGCATATTTAACACACTGTTAGGCATATTCTGGTTCGTTGGCAGCTTTGCCTGTGGAATTTTGTACGGCATCGCGCCAATATATCTTGTAATCTTCTCGGTAAGTGCACAGATCTTTTCTGTGGGATGCTTTTTGTATTTCAGAAATAGTCTGAGAGTATAATTTTTTGGAATTTAATATCATTTTCAAGAATTTTAGACTATAATTAGATTAGATACAAATTCACTCCTGGAGGTAAAAAATGTTATCTATAGGCTCACAGGCAAAGGACTTTTCTCTAAAGGATCAAAATGATAGTGTAGTATCCCTTGAATCTTTAAAGGGCAAAAACGTACTCTTGTCCTTTCACCCTCTTGCATTTACACCCGTATGCGAAGAACAGATGAAATCACTTGAAGCAAATTTTGAAACTTTCAAATCTTTAAACACGGTTTGTTTGGGAATCAGTGTGGATTCTGTTCCTTGCAAAAAGGCTTGGGCAGATATAATTGGAATAAAAAAAACCCCTCTATTGGCTGATTTTTGGCCACATGGCGGATTAGCTCAGCTTTACGATGTATTTTTGGGTGATTTTGGATTTTCAGGTAGGGTAAACATACTGCTTGACGAATCTCACAAAGTAATATTTAAAAAAGTATATCCAATAAAAGAAGTGCCAGACATTAATGAAATCATAGAATTTCTAAAATCAAGATGAGATGAAAAAATCTGAGCATCAAACTTATCTTTTGCACTTAGCCACAAGTATATAAAGATGATAAAATATAATATAAGTTAATTTAAAATTAATGAGGTGAAAGGTGCAAAAAAGAGTTGAAAGTGGCTTAGTGGCATGTTTTGTAAATGATGGGATTATATATCAGAAAAAGGACATGTTAAGGATTTTATCTGACCTGCTGTTCGTTAGATACGAACAGTATGACTCAAGCGGCTTAAAGAAATCAGGTGAAGGAAGAGTTTTTAGAGTTTATAACAACACTACTAATTCCAGCGTATTAATGAATGGAAGAATCTACCTTAATGTAAATAGCTTTGAATATCTACAAATCCATACAGATCCAAACACAAATACGTCTTATTTTGAATTGTTTACCCCAGATTTTTCGATACGTATTTATCCTCTTGACGCTGAAGATAAAGAGGTTCAATGGCAGATGGATACTATTTCTGACAAAGATTTTTTTGAAGGTGAACAGGAAGAAGATTAATTCAGGTCCTGATTAATAAAAAGGGACGCTTAAGCGTCCCTTTTTATATTAGTCAAAATTCTAATAAATGCCATTCTTTTCCTGTAAAATTTTAAGAGCTTCTTTTAACTGAGGATCCTTTTCAGGATTTTTCCCCATATCTTGCCAATCTTTGGGATCTGGAACAACAATATTAGGCTCTATGCCTATTTTGTTAATATCGTGTCCTGAAGGAGTTAAATATTTTTCAGTCGTTATTATAACTGCGCTATTATCATAGAGAGGTATTACGGATTGAATCAATCCCTTACCAAAAGTTTTTTCACCAACCAGGGTATAACCATAATCCTTCATTGCTCCAGACAAAATCTCGGCAGCGCTAGCTGAACCTTCATTTACCAGAACTACTACAGGGATATCTAATTTTGAATTTTTATAAGGGGAGTAAACCTTCGTTTGATTACCATTCCTATCTACAGTTATTACTACTGGATTATCTCCTACGAAATATCCTGCAATATCAAGACAGGTCTTTACAGTACCGCCTGGATCGTTTCTAAGATCAAGAACCAAAGCTTTCATCTTTTCTATTTCTGGTAGATATGTTTTAAACTCATCATATGTTTTATCGTTAAAAGTACTTATTCTCAAGTATCCTATCTGATAAGTAAGAGGTCTGAATGAAACGCTCTTAATTTCTATGGTTTCTCTTGTAATGTTAAATTCTTTTAATTCACCATTTCTCTCTACTCCTATTTTTACCTGTGTCCCTGCAGGTCCTCTAATTAATCTTACAACCTGATTTATGTCCATTCCATCCACAGGTTTACCATCTACAGAAACTATTCTATCGTTAGCTTTTATACCAGCTTTATACGCCGGTGTTCCTTCTATTGGGGCTATAACCACTATACTTTTATCTTTGACTCCCATTTCAATGCCTATGCCACTGAACGAACCTTCAAGTTGGTCCTTCATCTGGGCAAAGGATTCGGGATCTACATATCTAGTGTATGGATCGCCTACTGCCTGAACCATACCCCTTATCGCACCTTCAACAAGTTTATTTGGATCTAGGGTGGAGGGCGCTACGTAATAGTTTTCAATAAGATTGTAGACAAACTGCAACATCCCCCAATTGGTACTTCCTGAGGCCATATTGCTTTTTAAGGTAAAACCTGCTGAAAAAGCTACTAGTGCAACCAGAAACAAAATAAAACCATACTTAATCCTTTTGCCCATAATATCTCCTTTCAAAAATTAAAAACATAATGAAAATTATATCACTTAAGATTGTTCTATGGCTTTAGAATTTTCGAAACAGCTTCCTTTACGTCATCCACACTGATTAAATTTATGCATTTTTTGTTATAAGGACACGAATAAAGCGAACAGGGTGCACAGTTAGCAGTAGTCCTTAATATGATAGAGTTTTTACCTAGTGGACCACACAGATTTGGGTTGGTAGAGCCGTAAAGTCCTACAACAGGAATATCTTGAAATGATGCAAGGTGCAACGGTCCAGAATCGTTTCCCACAGTTAATGCTGAAAGTTTAAGAAGTGCAGCAGTTTCTTCAATGCCAAAGTCAAAAGGCATTGAAATTGCATTTTTCGTTGCGTTTGAAATTCTTTCCAAGACTTCTTTGTCTTGACTGGTTCCAATTAAAACAGATTTATAACCAAAGCTTTTGAACAAAAAGTCTATTATTTGAACATAATTTTTTTCAGACCAATTTTTAAGTTCATATCCGGATGAAGCTACTATTGCTACAAATTTTTCAATATTCTTTTCTTTCAGAAATATTTTTGGTCTTTTGAAATCAATTTCAAATAAATTGATTTCGTAAATTAATTCAGGTTTTATATTTAGTGGTTCTAAAAGCCTTAAATGGTGAAGAGCATTGTGTTCTTTTCTTCTTAGTGAATCATCGGCTTTGAAAGTTGAAAAAATCTGTTTCATAGAAAAGCTTTGAAATATTCTAACTCCAGAAAATTTAGTTAGCGTTGTTATTAGAAAATGTCTCTGAAGATCGAATATTAAGTCGAACTTTTCTTTTCTATAATTTTTAAAAAAATAAAACAAATCGTTTGGAATCCTTTGGATCTTATATTCTTCATAATAAATTATGTCGTCAATATTTTTAGATCTTAAAACCAATGGCTTTGTATAATTCCTAAGGTTTCCAATAAAATATATTTCAGCATCTGTAAAGTTTTTTCTGATATTGGAGAAAAGAGGAAAAGAAAACAAAAGATCGCCTAATCCTGGATTACCCACTATAACTCCTATTTTTTTTATGCTGTTGATGTTAATATTTTTCAATTCGTTCTTTCAAAATCCTTTCAACCTCTATTAAATCGTCAATGGTATCTACACTTTTTGTACTAAAAGGGATCAGGTTCATTCGAATAGAAAAACCATTTTCAAGAACCCTAAGTTGTTCTAAAGATTCAGCTTTTTCCAAGGGAGTAGGTGTTAAGCTAGCAAATTTTAAAAGAAAATCTCTTTTATACGCATAAAAACCTAGATGTTTGTATCTTGATACGCCAACACCATCCCTGTCAAAGGGTATGGCAAATCTTGAAAAATATAAAGCATCCCTATTGGTTTTGCATACTACTTTCACTACTGCAGGATCAGATTCTTCTTCGGGCTTAATAGGTGTCATTAAAGAAGTCATATTTACTTCCCTATCTAAAAATGGTTCTATAAGTGCTTCGATTATAGCGTCATTTACCATTGGTTCGTCGCCCTGAATGTTAACTACTATTTCATAGTCAGTCAACATTCTTGCAACTTCAGCTACTCTGTCTGTACCGCTTGTACATGATTTTGATGTCAAAATGGCTTCAGCTCCAAAGGTAGATGCGATTTCAATTAAAACTTCTGAATCAGTAGCAATAATTAAATTAGATAACAGTTTGCTTTTAGATGCTCCTTCGTATACCCACTGGATCATTGGTTTGTTTAAGATCCTTATTAAAGGTTTTTCCGGTAACCTTGTAGATCCTAATCTTGAAGGAATTACTCCTAAAATTTTACCCAACATTCTCACCTTCTGAAAAAATTTCAGCTTCAATTGATAGTGCATATAGTGAAAAATTTACGTTTTTTAAAAAATTAAACTTTACTATATCCTTTTCTGTGGTTAAAAAAACATCAACATTAAGCGCTTTTGATTTAGTATATAATTTTAATAAGTCTTGCTGGTTATATCTTATATGATCTGGAAATGACATAGAACCCACTACATTTATTCCTAAATTTTTACACGTCAGAAAAAAACTATCAGGATTTCCAATGCCGCAAAAGGCAAAGACTCTTTTACCATTTAAAATGTTTAAATTATATTCTTTGTATAATGACGCATCTGTAAGTTTTTTAGGAATATATCTCATCAGTAATATTTTAGAATTAGGATTTATGCTTTTTACTTCCTCTATCAATTTAAGCAAATTTTTGTTTTCTATAAGATCAAATCTAGATATTACTACTACATTAGCTCTAGCTATAGACTCCTTTGGCTCCCTTAAAAAACCTCTTGGAAATATATAACCTAGTCCCCATGGATCAATTGCATCAATAGTTACAATGTCTAAATCCTTCTTTATACTCCAGTATTGAAAGGAATCGTCTAATATTACAAGATCACAATTGTATTCACTTTGAAGAAACTCTATTGCTCTTTCTTTAATTTTATCTACAATAACTATCGCGTTTGTTAACTTTTTTGCAACTAGATACGCTTCATCTCCAGCAACGTAAGGGGTAGATAAAATATTTTCGCCATTACTTACTATTAATGTGCCTCTTGCCTTTCCAGCATAACCTCTAAAAACTATTCCTACTCGTATATTTTTTTCTAGATTCTTCTTTGCAAACCAGATTACCAAAGGTGTCTTCCCTGTTCCTCCAAGAACTATATTTCCAATTCCGACAACTTTCAAATCAAATTTTTTCTTTGGTAGTTTCAAAATCTTATCTCTTCTTTTTAAAACAATAACCTTATAAATATAACTTAGAAGAGAAAGAAAAGATAAAAATATTTTATTTTTTTTACTTTTAACACAATTAATCCAATAAGAGGAAATTTTTTCATACAAATACATTGAATTCGTCTTTCAAGAGATTATAAGTTCTATTGAGAGAACCTGATGCATATTCAAATTTTTTTCTTGCCACCTTGCCCTCTTCAAACCAGTTATTATCTTTAAGTAGGTAAATTACTATATCATAAAATTGATCTAGATTTTCAATTACGTAAGCACCTTTATATTTGTTGTTTGAACTTTCTTTATCTTCACTTAATAACGAATCTGCCATAAATGACTGTCTTTGGTAATATTTTCCAAAAAGCACAGGTCTTGCACATATTGCAGGTTCAAACAAATTATGCCCGCCAATTTTTTCAAGTGTGCCTCCTACGAATCCGATCTTGCCAAGAGCATAAATGCTAGAAAGTTCACCCATTGTATCTATTAAGATAATTGGTTTAGGACTCTTATTTCTCTTTTTTATAAAATCCTTATCCCTTGACCATAGTAGAAAATCAATATTAACCTTTTCTAATTCAGATATTATTTCATTTAATCTCGAGAGGTGTCTTGGGGCAATTGCAATTGAAATATTTTTATTAAACTTAAAATATAAGTTAATCAAAATGGATTCCTCTCCTTTATGAGTGCTTCCTGCTACCAGATCGAATATACTCTCTTCTGAATAAAATCGATCAGAATTTTGATATGCTTTGATATCTCCAATAATAAAAACCTTGCTTTCATTTATTCCATATTCAATTAGATTATCCTTATCTTCCTTAGTTTTTGCAAAAAATGCAGTAACTCTTTCGAACATATATTTAAATAAAAAGTCAAATTTTTTGTATTTATAAAGGGCTTTTTTGCTAAACCTGGTGCTTATATGGAATACCTTTCCATTTTCAGAAAAAATATTTATTAGGTTTGGCCAGTATTCTGCTTCAACAATAATCATATTTGGTACATCAAGTATTTTGCAAAGCTTCGAAATTAGCCAGCTAAAATCAAAGGGGGATATTCTAACGTTTATATATGGATATTTTTCTTTAACTAAATTAAGTGCAGAATAATTTGTAACTGTGAGGAAAATTGGGTAATTTTCATATTCTTCTCTTACTTTATTAATAAGGTTTATAGCGCCTAATACCTCTCCTACAGAAGCTGCGTGGATCCATAATCCTTTAAATGAACTTTTTTTTTGTTGTTCTTTAAAGTTCATTAATACTTCTTCATCGAAAGATACTTTGAATCTATATTCAATTGTCTTTCGGTAACCAAGATCAAAAATAGACCTTAAAATCACGTATATTGAAGCAATGGATAAAACAAAATCGTATATTGTTGTACGAAATTTCATAATGACGCAAAGATATTTTCTTTTGTTTGAAGTTCAAACAACATCCTGTACTTGCCATTTTTTTTGTTCATCAGTTCATTATGAGTACCCTCTTCAACTATCTTTCCATTCTCCAAATATAATATCTTGTCAGCAAATATTATTGTAGAAAGTCTATGCGCTACTATTATGGTTGTTCTTCCCTTCAAAACCTTTTTCAAAGCCTCTTGAAACTGAGACTCAGAAGAGGCATCAAGATTGGATGTAGCCTCATCTAACAAAAATATCTTGGGATTCTTTATTACTGCACGAGCAATAGAAATCCTTTGCCTTTCTCCACCAGAGAATCTTACTCCTCTTTCTCCAAGTATTGTGTCATAACCTTTTTCCATCTTGTCTATAAATTCGTGAGCGTTTGATATTTTTGCAGCCCATATTATGTCTTCAGTAGTAGCATTTGCTTTAGCATATGAAATATTTTCAGAGATTGTTGCATTGAAGAGTATTACATCTTGAGGCACGAAACCCAAATGTTGTCTAAAGGAACGCATTGACAAATCTCTTACATCATAGCCATCAATTTTTACACTTCCCTTTTGAGGATCGTAAAATCTCATAATTAAATCAATTATCGTAGTTTTGCCAGCTCCTGAAGGACCAACAATTGCAAAAACTTGGCCAGGCATTATTTTAAAACTTACACCTTTCAAAATATATTCATCATCATCAGGATACTTGAACCATACGTTATCAAATTCAATTAAACCTTTTATATCTTTAATTTCAATTGCGTCTTCTTTATCCTTTATACTTGGTTCTATATCAAGAACTGAAAATATTCTGTGAGCTGCAGCCATAGCTTGTTGAATGTTTCCAAGATTTGAACCCATTCTTCTTACTGGAGTAGTGATAATACCAATATAACCAATAAAAGCCATAAGATCTCCTATAGTCATGTGGCCGTTTATAACTCTGTATCCACCATACCAAAAAACTGCAGCGACCCCCATTGCTCCCAGTAATTCCATCACTGGCGTATAAATAGAATTAAGTCTTCCTGCTTTCAAAACCGCTTTTACAGATTCTCTGTTTATTCTTTTAAATCGTTCGTTTTCCTTTTCATAAGTTGCGAAACCGTGAACAATTTTGACAGAAGAAAGAATTTCCTGTAATGCAGCAAAAACATCAGCAGACCTTTCTTGAATTCTATAGCTGATATTTTTAAGCCTTCTACCAAACTTTTGAACAGCAAGGAATGCAAGAGGTAAGATAAATATCGTAGCCATCGTTAATTTCCAGTCTATATAAAATATAAAACAAACTACTCCTATTAAAGTAAGGGTATCAAGGACTAAGCTTACTAGACCTGTAGAAAAAACTTGTTGCAATATAAATGTATCGTTTGTTAATCTAGACATCAGTTCACCAGTAGAATGTTTTTTAAAGAATTCTAATGGCATAAGCTGGATGTGGGAAAAAAACTGTTCTCTGATGTCAGATATAACGCTGTTGGTAATATAAATCATCAAATAATTCTGGCAAAAACTTAACAGGCCTTTTATAAAATACAACCCAATCATAGATAATGCTAAAATATTTAAAATAAAGACATCTTTCTTAATTAGAGCAGAGTCTATCAAAACCTTTAAAGTCCAAGGAATAGCTACCATAATGGCCGAAACCAAACACATAAAGAATAATGCTAAAACGAAAAGATTTATATATGGCTTTAAATATTTTAAAAGTCTAAAGTAGAAATGTATATTTTTCACTTCCCTCTTATTAATAAAGGTGTCTGAATTAAATTATATATCACTTTAACTAATCCTGGAGTATATAAGTAAAAAATAATTGCTTTAAAGTGACATTTTTATTTTTTTAAAAATATTTTTTGTATTGATTTAAGATAGTCTTCAAGAACAGCATTGTTCAAGGAACAAAGTCCATACTGTCCCTTTCTGTTTATTTCGATTAGCCCTGCGTCGTTTAAAATTTTTAAGTGATGAGAAACTGCAGGTTGAGTAATATCAAGAGCCTTGATGACCTCAGTACAAGAAATTTTTGGATTTGACGAAATTGATTGAAGGATTTTAAACCTTGAATCATTTGCTAACGCATTAGAAATTTTAACAATTTGATCTAAATTCAATTTCACTACCTCCCTAACATTAAAATTTAAAATATAGATTTAAATATAATCATATCAAATTTTTGTTTAAAATGTATAAAAATATTTTATATGATATTTTATTTAATTTTAATCAAATATTAATTTATTTTTAATGTATAATGTTAAAAAGTATATTTTCTGTGGAGGGTAAAAAAAGATTTTATGATGGTAAAAATGGAAAATGTAAATAAGTATTTTGGCAGTCATCATGTCTTAAAGGATATAAATCTTGAGGTACAATTCAAAGAAAGAGTAGTAATAATGGGGCCAAGCGGTTCAGGAAAAAGCACTTTGATAAGGTGTATCAACTTTCTAGAAACACCATCATCTGGCAGGATTTTTGTAAACGGAGTTGAACTGACTGCTAAGAAGGTGCCATTAAACAAGGTTAGACAGAAGATTGGAATGGTTTTTCAGCATTTTAACCTTTATCCACACAAAACTGCTCTTGAGAACGTAATGCTTGCGCCAATTTTAGTTGAGAAGAGAGATAAAGATGAAGTAAAGAAAGATGCAATTGCACTTCTCGAGAAGGTTGGATTAAAAGACGCATATAATAAATATCCCTCTCAGTTATCAGGTGGTCAGCAACAAAGGGTTGCCATTGCGAGAGCTTTAAATATGAAACCAGAGTTATTACTCTTTGATGAACCTACATCTGCTCTTGACCCAGAAATGATTCAAGAGGTTCTTGATATTATGGTAGCTCTAGCAAAGGAAGGCATGACAATGATTGTGGTAACACATGAAATGGGATTCGCAAAGCAGGCAGCTGACAGAATTGTTTTTATGGATGAAGGTCAGATTTTAGAAACAGGCACTCCAGATCAAATTTTTAATAATCCTCAACATGAGAGAACTCAGGCATTTCTTGAAAAGCTAAATAAGATTCAGGTTTAAAATTTGCTTTTATTAAAAAATTCTATATTTTTAAAGGAGGTATGGCAATGGAAAGGATGAAGTTTTTGTTCTTAGGTATTATTCTCCTTCTTGGTTTTGTGGTTGCTGGATGCTCTCAACAAGCTCAAAAACCACAGGAAAGTTCGGCAATACCACCCGATATTAAGGCCATCAAAGATCGTGGTGTTCTAAACGTTGGAGTAAAGTATGATGTACCGAAATTTGGTTACAAAGATCCAAAAACAGGCAAGGTTGAAGGTTTTGAAATTGATATAGCTCATGAAATGGCAAAAAAGATTCTTGGTAACCCTGATAAAGTTAATTTAATAGCTGTCACACCGAAAACAAGGGGACCACTTTTGGACAACGGTGAAGTAGATATGGTTATTGCTACTTTTACAATTACCCCTGAAAGAGAGAAGAGCTTCAACTTCTCAATACCTTATTTTACTGATGGAGTGGCTCTTCTAGTAAAGAAAGATTCAGGAATAAAAAGCTTTACTGATTTAAATGGCAAAACAGTTGGTGTAGCACAAAGCGCTACTACAAAGGGCGCCATAGAGGCTGAGGCAAAGGCTAAGGGGATTAAGGTAAATGTGCTTGAGTTTGCTAGTTATCCAGAAATAAAGGCAGCACTTGAATCGGGAAGAGTTCAGGCATTTTCTACAGATGGTGCAATACTCTACGGTTATCTTGATGATTCTACTACCATACTTCCTGATAGGTTTGCTCCGCAAAATTATGGTATAGCAATGAAAAAGGGTAATGACGGTCTTTTGAAATTAGTAAACTCAACTCTTGAAGAGATGCAAAAGGATGGTACACTTCAAAAGTTAAAGGAGAAGTGGGGACTTAAGTAGTGTTAGATTCTGGACCATTTGCGTTATTTAAATGGGAAAAGCTCTTTTCTGATTGGAGAATATTCGCAGAAGGTTTTGTTACTACGATATCAGTTTCATTTCTTGCACTTTTGCTAGCACTTGTTTTGGGTTTAATTTTTGGTGTTCTTGCAACCAGTCAATTTAGGAGTGCTAAGATAATTAACAGAATATATGTTGAATTTATCCAAAATACTCCTTTGGTGATACAGGTATTTTTTCTTTATAATGGCCTTCCACATATCGATATAGTATTACCTGTATTCGCTGTTGGAGTAATTGGTGTTGGTGTCTATCATGGAGCGTACATAGCAGAAGTTGTGAGAGCTGGAATTCAGGCTATTCATAGAGGCCAGTTAGAAGCTGCATATTCTCAAGGTTTTACTTTCTGGCAAGCCATGAGATATGTGATTTTGCCACAGGCAAAGATTGTAATTTTTCCCCCCTTAACAAACCAGGCTGTTAGTCTGATTAAAAACACTTCAGTAATGGCAATGGTAGCTGGGGGGGATTTGATGTATCATGCTGATTCATGGTCAAGCAATAATTTATACTATGGGCCTGCATATATCGTAGTAGGACTTTTGTATTTAAGCCTCTGTTTGCCGCTTGCTAGATTTGCTGACTATCTTGAAAGAAGGGCTAAGTTAAGCTTATGATAGGAGAACTTTTTAAACCTAATATTTTAATATTTTTGTTAAAGGGCTTACAGGTAACCCTCACTATAGCAATTTTTACTATAGTGCTTAGTACCTTTTGCGGCATAATTCTTGGTGTAGCTAAATTTTCAAAGAAACCTATTGTTAGCCAAATTGCCTCAATTTATATTGATTCTGTAAGGAACATACCACTTTTATTATTTATACTTGCTTGTAGATTTATGATACCTATCCCGCCAATTCAAGCAGCTATACTTGCTATGACTATCTTTACTACTGCAATGATAGCTGAGATAGTTAGAGGCGGCCTTAACTCAATCGATAGAGGACAGTGGGAAGCAGCTATATCGCAAGGATTTAATTATGTACAAATTCTTGTTTATATTGTCTTGCCGCAGGCAATAAGAAAAGTGATACCCCCACTTATTTCTCAATTTATTACTACAATAAAGGATACATCTTTTACTTGGGCTGTAGGTATAGAGGAACTTACGGGTAGAGGTATGATAATCATGGGACAATACGCAGAACCAGCACAAGTTTTTGTTTTATTTGGTATGATAGCTTCAACCTATTTTTTGATTAACTTTACACTTTCAGTAATAGCTAGAAATCAGCAAAAGAAGATGATTTATCAAAGTTACTAATTTTAATATACAAAACGTCCAAAAGGACGTTTTGTATATTACATCTCTATTTCGTATATAACTTAAATATTGCCTGGGTACCGCTATTTTCATATCCCATTCTTGATAACTCTTCGTACAAAGACAGTGCTAGCTTCAATCCTGGGAGATTTATCCCCATCCTAATAGATTCATCAAGAGCTATTTTCATATCTTTTATGAAGTGCTTTATATAAAATCCAGGTGCGTAATCCTCATTTAACATCTTTGGTCCAAGATTAGTCAAAGACCAACTTCCTGCAGCACCCGTGCTAATGCTTTTTAGTACCATTTCAGGATTTAAACCCGCTTTGATGCCATAATAAAGAGACTCAGCCACACCTATCATATTAGATGCTATTGCAATTTGATTACACATCTTTGTGTGTTGACCTGATCCAGCTTTGCCCTGATATACGATATTCTTGCCCATCAAACCAAAGATTGGAAGTACAGAAGTAAAAATCTCTTCATCTCCTCCCACCATAATAGATAAAGTAGCGTTTTTAGCACCAATATCTCCTCCAGAAACAGGAGCATCTAAGAAGAATACACCCTTTTTCTTTAACTCATCATAAATTTTTACTGCAAGAGAAGGAGGAGAAGTGGTCATATCTATGAGGATCGAACCCTCTTTAGAATTATTTATAAGGCCGTTTTCGCTAAAATAAACTTCACTTACGTCTTCTGGAAATCCAACCATGGTAATTATCAAATCACAATTTTTTGCTAATTCATTAATTGGCAAAAAGACTGCTCCTTTGTTTAAAAGTTCTTCTGTCTTTGATTTAGTTCTATTATAAACAAAAAGTTTATATCCAGCGTCCAAAATATGTCCAGCCATACTCTTTCCCATAACTCCTATACCAATAAAACCTACCTTAATGTTATTTGGTTCGATTAGCATTTTATAACCTCCATCAATTTATAATTTTATCCTTAATTTTAGCATTATTTTCTTAACAAAACCCCATGCAACACTCCCCATAGTAACACGAGCATCTTATAGTATCGCAAGCATCCTTGCTCGTGCATTTTTTGCTTCTACTCTAAATATTAAATATGTTATTATAGAATATATCCTAAATAAAACCTTTTGGGAGCAAATATGAAAAAAATATTTATACTTTTTGCTTTTATATTTTTTGCACTATTAAATACGAGTTTGGCATTTGCAAATATAGAGTTGCTTGGACCTGGAAAACCAAGCCCCCCAGGAGACTATATCTCCAATCTCAATCCTATCTTGATCTGGAATAATGATAGTGATAACAAATACTTGAAGGTTACTATATATCTTAAGGATAGCAATTTTGTACCCAAAGTTGTTAGAGAATGGCTTTTTGTGAAAGGCACGTCGCTCAAGGTTCCAGAAGGTGTTTTGTTGCCAAATAGAACATATTTTTGGACTGTTACCGACATGCAAAGCTCTACTACAAATAACTATTTATATTTCACAACTACAAATCCAATAAGCGCTGAAATTCTTGAACCAGGCAAAGCGTTATCACCAGGACCATTTGTTGATAAAAATTCTCTAAAATTCATATGGAAATCTGAAAATGCTGATAAGATAAATTTGATTGTTCTAAAAGTTGAAAAAGAAGGAAAAAAGATTATATTGTCAAAAGAGTTTAATTCGAATGAAAACGAATTTGACGTATCAAGTAATCCTGACATCAAAGAGCTTTTTACTAGTGGAGATTATGAATGCTATGTAGTAGCTATTGCGAGAAACGATACAAAGGTGTCCTCAAGCAACTTTTTTAGAATAAGATAAGGTGGAAAAGCTGACATGAGTAAAGAAAATAAAATAAAAATAGGCGACCTAGATATAAAGTTAATAAAACTCCTACAAGAGGATATCCCCTTAGTAGAACGCCCCTTTTTAGAAATATCAAAGGATCTAAACATATCTGAAAAGGAGGTAATTTCCTGGATAAAAAAATCTCTTAAGAGCGGCTTAATGAGAAGATTCGGAGCAAGGATAAGCCATAGAAAAATAGGCATAAATGCAAATCCAATGATAGCTTGGAAAATCCCAGAATCAAAAGTCGAAGAATGTGGGAATATTCTTGCAAAGAACGTTGAAGTAACTCACTGTTATGAAAGAGCCACTTCTGTTGAATGGCCTTATAATATCTACACAATGATACACTGTAAAAATAAGTCACAAGCAGATAAAATTGCAAAAAAACTATCAGATCAAATAAAAATAACTGATTATATCTTACTGTACAGTATAAAAGAACTAAAAAAAACTCATATGGCATATTTTTCAGAAAAAGAAACCAACAAAAAGGGGTGATAATTTTGCATAATTTAGAAAAATCAAAAGAACTTTACAGCAAAGCAAAAAAATATATACCAGGTGGCGTTAACTCGCCAGTTAGAGCGTTTAAGGCTGTAGGTTGTGATCCTGTCTTTATAAAAAAAGGGAAAAGGGCTTATCTATACGATGAAGATTCAAATAAATACTTAGATTATGTTTGTTCTTGGGGGCCGCTTATATTTGGTCATGCAAATAAAAAGATTATAAAAGCAGTCGAGAAATCTTTGCGTAATGGTTTTACGTATGGAGCTCCTACACAACTTGAAGTTGAATTGGCTCAACTTATAACAAATTGTATACCTTCTATTGAAAAAATTAGATTGGTTTCATCGGGTACTGAAGCAACAATGAGTGCAATCAGATTAGCTAGAGCCTATACCAAAAAGGATAAGATAATTAAATTCAAAGGATGCTATCACGGTCACGCTGACAGCTTTCTTGTACAGATGGGATCGGGAGGACTTACCTTTTCTATGCCTAATTCACCCGGTGTATTAGAGGATGTAGCAAAAAATACAATACTTGCCAACTTCAACAACAAAGAAGACATCAAAGATATTTTCAACCGCTTTAAGGGTCAAATTTGCGCAGTAATTGTTGAACCAGTAGCTGGAAACATGGGGGTAGTAAAACCAGAAAATGACTTTCTTAACTTTCTAAGCGAAATTGCTCATGAAAACGACTCTCTTTTAATATTTGATGAGGTAATTACAGGATTTAGATTAGGACTTGCAGGGGCTCAGGGAATATATAAAGTAGAACCTGATATAACCACATTAGGGAAAATTATCGGAGGAGGTTTCCCGCTTGCAGCATTTGGCGGAAAATCCAAAATAATGGATATGCTCTCGCCCGAAGGTCCTGTTTACCAAGCTGGGACACTATCAGGAAATCCTATAGCCTGCACAGCTGGAATAACTACAATAAAGATGTTAATAGAAGACCCACCATATGATAGACTTGAAAAAATCACTAAATATCTAACAGAAGAAATACAAAAAATATTTAAAAAATATTCAATAAGTTCTTATATTTCACAGTGTGGTTCCATGTTTACTCCGTTTTTCTGTAATGATAAGGTTATAGACCTTGATTCAGCTCTAAAGTCAGACATATACATTTATTCAAAATTTTTTCAAGAACTTTTAAAGAGGGGAATATATCCACCTGCATCCCAATTTGAATCCTGGTTTGTCTCAACCGCTCATTCCGAAAAGGACATAGATTTTACCCTTAGAGTCATCGAAAATGTTGCCAAAAATCTCTAAAAACAATTTGATAATTGCCATAGCTTCACTCCTTGTTTTAAGCGCCATTATTCCTATCCTTTCAAAAATTGTATTGTTTTTTTTGGTTTTTCTCGTAATATACAAATTTCTTTTAAAACGGGTTTAATTTTAAGTGAAAGTTATCGCAATTAGCGACGTTCACACGCCCCAATATTTGTGGATGCTAAAAAGAAAACTTGAAATTTTGGATGATGATGTTGATCTTATAATCGGAGCAGGAGACCTAATATACAAGGGTGCAAGTTTAGCAATTAATAGTCTCGCTTCAGCAATAGTACAAAAATTTAATAAATTTGTGCCCTTTTTTACATGCTTTGGAAATGAAGAATATTTCAACATAGAACCGAAACTAAAAGAACTTAAATATCCTATATATTTAGACATGGATTTTGTTAGTATAGGGAATCCTGAATGGTCAATTTTCTTTACGAGAGGCATTCTTGCTAAGCCAACGGCGTGGCAAAAAAGATATATAAAGAATGCAGAACAAGTCTATGAAAATAAACTAATTGAAATTCGTTCTATAATAGAGAATTTGAGAAAAAAAACAGATAAGATAGTCTACGTAAGTCACTATGCACCCACATATAAAACCCTAGAAGGAGAAAATAAAGAAAGCTTGGAGCTATTGGGAAGTGAAAAAATAGAAAAAATAATATTAGAGTTTGATATCCCACTTGCAATACACGGACACTCCCATCACTCAACCAACCCTATTGTAAATATTGGAAAATCTACTATAATAAACGCTGCTATAATGGTTAATAAATCCATACCAATTATAACTTTAGAGGACGGTGTGAAAGTTGAGTATACTGGCTAATGTAGGTAATACTCCTTTAATAAGATTAAATAGTTTTAATAACAAAAATATTTATGGCAAATTGGAAGCAAAAAACCCTATGGGTTCAATAAAAGATAGGGCAGCTCTAAACATGATAGAAACTGCAATTAAGGATGGCAAAATAGGCCCTGAAACTACAGTTGTAGAAGCTACATCTGGAAATACGGGAATTGGTTTAGCTTTTGTTTGTGCAGTAAAAAAAATAAAGTTAAGAATTTATCTTCCAGAACACATGAGTGAAGAAAGGAAAAAAATTTTAAAGGCATTT
>Ga0315298_1004299_pt1 | contig 21446 bp, 20 predicted proteins | sample WHS_1_MG_FD_203077 | JGI IMG/M metagenome (GOLD analysis project Ga0315298, IMG submission 203077) | Extremophilic microbial mat communities from Washburn Hot Springs, YNP, Wyoming, USA - WHS_1_MG | ecosystem: Environmental > Aquatic > Thermal springs > Hot (42-90C) | place: USA: Wyoming...
ATTTTGAGGCTTTCAGGACCATTTTGAGTGAAACAGAAAAATCTGTCTCAGATTTTAGGTTATCATTCAATCTTGCACGGCCTCAGCTTCCAATGGTGGCTGAGTTTTGCAATTGGCTCATGTTCGCAAGAATTGCCCCACCTTCATTTCCATCACGGATGTTCAGTCCAAGAGAGACGGGGACGAAGTGAGTAAACAGGTTGGATCGAGAGGCGTTCTTTGGTGCTCGGGTGTTTTTCCATCGAGTGGAGGTAGCTTCCGGCGATGAAATCCTGTTGGCATCTTACTCCTATGATCATTCCAAACCTGCTCGTCCGGATCTAGCTCCGGCGCATGGATCAACCGCTTCAAAAACTCAATAAACACCTTCGCCCCGATCCACGTCGACGTCACCATAAACTGTAATTGGCCTAATCGATGCACCGTTGAGATCGTATTCAAGCTCACCCGTGCCCCGTCGTCGACACAAGGGGCGTCTTGCTCCGAATCCCCCAGGTCATCCTCGAATGAAAATCCGATCGAATCCCAGCCTCATCGCCAAAAAGATCTTCGCCCTCCGCTTTCGGGCCTCCTCCTGTATCTTCGGATACGCCTCCTTCAACCACCGCTCTATCACCTCGGGATCCTGTTGGTATGTCCGCCACAAATGCCGCTCCGCACTCAACCCCAGCTGCGTCATCAACCGTCCCACCGAAGCTCGGCTCAACCGAATCTTGAACCGTCGGTAAATCACCTCCCCTACCATCCCGCATGTCCAGAAGGCAAAGGGAAATCTCAACTGCAACGGATTCTTCTGCGTCACGGTATCATAAATCCAGCTCATGGCCTTGCCGTCTAACTTCGGACGACGTCCTCCCGGTTTCTTCGCATCCAACGCATGCCAACCCCCATGCCGATACCGTGGGTTTATGTTAAGGCAATTGTGATCAGATTGTAATATCCAGCCACTTGAGCAATTCCGAGGGCCTCGCTTGGGCCTGGGAATCTTGAAAGACCAAGTCTTTCCCTTTTTCGGCCCGTTTGGCTTCGGCAATCCGATAAAGATTGTGTCCGCAATCACAATATTTTAGCCTTTCTCCGTGCCTCGTTTCTAACATTCTCCCATTGCGCGGGATTGAGCCACGGAATTGTTAGCTTCTGGTGTATGGTCTTGACAGGTGCCCTGTTGTCATGTATTAAATACATACCTTTATGACTTTTGGAGCCGTTGGATGAGCCTTCCGGGTCTTCCCCTTCTTCTGCAATCCATTGTCAGCGGGATTCTCATGGGAGGGGTCTACAGCCTCGTGGCCATTGGTCTGACCTTGATCTTCGGGGTGATGAAGATCATCAACTTCGCCCATGGCTCGTTCATGATGTTGGGGATGTTCACGACGTACTGGGCCTTTGTGCTTCTGGGGATCGACCCTTATCTTTCCCTTCTTTTCTCCATCCCGATCCTCTTTCTTCTCGGCCTTGTGGTGGAGCGGGTATTGATCTCCCAGGTCCTCGACGCACCGGAGCATAACCAGTTGCTCCTCACCCTGGGGATTTCGCTTCTCATTGAGAACTTCGCTCTGTTTCTATGGAGCCCGAATTTCAGGACCCTGGACATTGGCTATCTCAAAAAGGCTACGACGATCGGAACGGTGATGGTCAGCTTTCCCAAGGTGATCGCCTTTTTGTTCGCCTTTCTTCTCACGGGTGTCCTCTACTACTTCCTCAAATACACGGATCTCGGAAAAGCGATCCGGGCCTCTTCCGAGGAGAAAGAGGGAGCGCTCACCGTGGGGATCAATCTTCGGCGCATTTACTATGTGGCGTTCGGGATCGGTACGGCCTGTGTGGGCGCAGCAGGGTCTCTTGCAGCCACGTTCTTCTACGTAAACCCTCACGTGGGTGGAATTTTCGTCATCACGGCCTTTGTGGTGGTTGTTCTGGGAGGGATGGGTAACTTCATCGGAGCCTTGGTGGGGGGACTCCTGATCGGTCTGGCCGAATCGGTTGCCGCGGCCTTTGTACCAGGCCAGTTGAAGCAGTTCGTCATCTACTTCATCTTCATTCTCGTCCTGCTCTTCAAACCCGAGGGGCTTTTCGGGAGGTCCCGTGAGGAATAATCGAGAGAGAACGCTCGCCTGGATCGGAGCGCTCGCAGGGGGTCTGTTCTTTCTGGTCCTTCCCCGATTCATCGGCGGATATTTTCTTCATCTTGTAACGATGATCTTCTTTTTCACCTACCTGGGATCGGCATGGAACATCTTGGGAGGCTATGCGGGCCAGTTTTCCTTCGGCCACGCGGCCTTTTTCGGCATCGGGGCCTTCACCTCCACGATCCTTCAAATCCATTTCGGAGTCAATCCCTGGATCGGGATGTTTCTGGGAGGAACGGTAGGTCTTCTCCTGGGCCTATTTGTCGGCTCTTTGAGCTTCCGCTATGGGTTGAGGGGGCCCTACTTCGCCCTGGCGATGTTGGCCGTGGCGGAGATGCTTCGCCTCCTTGCCGTCGAGTGGATGGCGGTGAAATACCCCTTGGGCATCACGATCCCTCTGAAGGGCAATTCCCTTCTTGCCTTTCAGTTCACGACCAAGATGCCTTACTATTATATCGCCTTCGCCATGATGATCCTGGTTCTGTATCTGACCCACGCCATTGAGCGGAGACGATTGGGATCGTACTTCTTGGCCATTCGAGAAAACGAAGGCGCGGCGGATGCCCTCGGGGTGAACGTCTTCCGATACAAACTGATCGCCATGGCCATCAGCGCCTTTCTCACCGCTGCAGGGGGTACGTTTTACGCCCAATACTACCTGATGATCGAGGAGGAATCGACCTTCAGCACAGGGGTGTCCATTGAAGTGCTCTTGGGACCGATCATTGGGGGAGCGGGGACGGTTTTAGGACCCTTTGTGGGTGCAGCGATCCTTGAGCTTCTTTCCGAGGGGACGCGAAACCTTCTCAAGGGCTATAGCGGTGTTCATTTGATGGTTTATGGGGCGATCCTCATCGTGGTCATCATCTTCTTGCCCAAGGGAATCCTGGGAGGATTGCAGACAGCTTATCGAAGGCTTTCAAGGGTCTGGTAAGGGGACGAAGCGATTATGATCATTTTGGAGGCGCGGGGGCTGACGAAAACGTTTGGTGGCCTGACGGCGGTGAGCGATCTCTCCTTCGGAATGAAGAAAGGGGAAATCCTGGGCATTATTGGGCCCAACGGAGCGGGCAAGACGACACTTTTCAATCTGATCACGGGATTTTACCATCCGACCCAGGGAACCGTTTTCTTCAAGGGGGAAAAGATTACGGGCCTTCGGCCCTATGAAATCTGCAAGCGAGGCCTTGCACGAACCTTTCAGCTCACCCAGCCCTTTGCGAACCTGACGGTTCTCGAGAATGTGAGAATCGGCGCCTACAGCCGCACCCCTTCACCGCAAGAGGCGACCGACGAGGCCATCCGGGTTTTGAAGGCGGTGGGGCTTTATGAAAAGAAGGACGATCTGGCTTCTTCCCTTCCCATTGGCCACCGCAAATATCTCGAATTGGCCAAAGCCTTGGCGACCCGGCCCGAGGTCATCTTACTTGACGAAGTGGTCGGTGGGCTCAACCCCAGAGAGGCCGACAACATGATCGAGCACATCCGTCGCATCCGTGAAGAGGGGATATCGATCCTATTGATCGAGCATGTGATGAAGGCGATCATGTCCCTTTCGGATCGTATTGTCGTCGTTCACTATGGTCGAAAGATCGCGGAAGGGCTGCCCGAGGAGGTGGCGAAGGATACGAAGGTGATCGAGGCCTATCTCGGGAAGGAGTATATTCTTGCTCAGCATCGAGGGACTTAGCGTTCGTTACGGGGATGTGGAGGTTCTTCACGGGGTTTCGTTGGATGCCCGGGAGAAGGAAGTCGTCACCCTGGTTGGGGGAAACGGCGCGGGCAAGAGCACCCTGCTCAAGACCGTTGCGGGGATCCTTCGTCCGAGCGATGGGAAAATCGTCTTTGAGGAAGAGCCGATTGGCCATCTTTCGTCCCATCATATCGTCGAGCGGGGTATCGTTCGAATCCCTGAGGGAAGAAAGATCTTTTCCGGAATGACCGTGCTCGAGAACCTCGAATTGGGATCCTATCTTCCCAAGGCCAAGGCCAAGCGGCAAGAGAGCCTCGAAAAGGTCTTTTCCCTCTTTCCTATTCTCCGGGAGCGAGCCTCGCAGCGAGGAGGAACTCTTTCTGGAGGGGAACAACAGATGTTGGCTATCGGCCGGGGCTTGATGTCGCTGCCCAGGCTCCTCATGCTTGACGAGCCGTCGCTGGGTCTTGCTCCCCTCATGGTCGAGGAGATCTTTCGAACGATTCGGCGGATCAATGAGCAAGGTACAACGATTCTCCTCGTGGAGCAGAACGTCTTCAACGCCTTGGATATGGCCAACAGGGGATATGTCCTCGAGAACGGGAGGATCACCCTTCAAGGAGAGGCCAAGGCCCTTCTCGGCAACGATTACATCAAGGAAGCCTATCTCGGGGTTTGAGCTTTGGAGAGAAGAAATGGGCTACTGTACGAGTGCAGAGCTTTTTGGTGCCACCACAGGGGTGTCATAGGGCGAGGGATGACCCCTCGCCATGAAGTCATTCCCAGATCGACGGCAGGAAAGGAGGCATGTTTATGGAAGGGAAAAGAAAGAAGAGTGGTTTCAGTCGAAGGTCTTTTTTGAAGGCAGCAGGGGTGAGCGGCCTTGCCACGGCGATCGGTTTTCCGGCGGTGATTGGAAGGGCTCAGCCGAAGGAGATCCTGATCGGATCCCTTCATCCCATCACCGGGCCCGTGGCCTACGACGGGCTTTCGGTGGCCAACGGATTTCTTCTCGCCATCGAGCACAAGAACGCCGCAGGAGGGATCAAGTCTCTGGGTGGGGCCAAGATGAAGGTGATCCTCATGGATACGGAGGCCAAACCGAAGGTCGGCGAGTCGGCGGCAGAGAAGCTCATCCGCGACGGGTGCGTGGCTCTTGCAGGCTGCTACAACAGCCCGGTCACAATGGTTACCACCCAGGTAGCGGAGCGAAACGGGATCCCTTTCCTGGTGACGATCTCGGTGGCGGACGAGATCCTGGAACGTGGTTTCAAGTATACCTTCCGGGTTCAGCCTGATTCTTCGAATATGGCGGAACTCACGTGCAAGTACGCGAGGCAACTGGCCGATCAATATAAGATCCCTCTCAAGACCCTGGCCGCCCTCTATATCAGCGGATTTGGAACATCGATCTTCAACAAGCTTCAGAAGTTCGGTCCCAAATACGGATTCGAGGTGGTGGGCGGCGTTTCCTACGGCTTTGGCGTTTCGGATTTCACGACCGAGATCTCGAAGATCAAAGGGATGAATGCGGATGTAATCATGGACACAGGGTATCTGGCCGACGGGATCCTGAAGCTGAAAACCTATGCCGATTTGAAGGTGGAGCCGAAGGGGGGAATCTTCGGCTGCGCCAACGGAGCCTACAGCAACCCGACGGCGGTTAAGGAGCTGGGTCGGCTGGCCGAATTTCTGATGGATGGCAACTACTACTACAACCCCCGAAGCCCTCTCGCCAAGCGGGTCATCGAGGATTTCGGGAAAAGGTTTACAGATGTGCGATTCCAATCCCACTCCGTTCCAGCATACGATGCGGCCCTTGTTCTGATCGATGCTCTGGAGAGGGCGGCCTCCACGGATCCGAAAAAGATCCGCGACGCCATTGCCGGGACCTCTTTGAAAGAACATGTATCCCCAGGGCCTCCCATCGAATTCGATTCGGCGGGGCAGAACAAGAACGGGATGATCACCCTTCAACAGGTCCAGAAAAGGGAGATCCGGCTCGTCTTACCCGATGAGTATTCCGATGCCAAGCCGGTCTATCCTGTTCCTGGCTGGAGCGCCAAGACCTGATGCCCTTCAGCCTATGCGGTATGGGCTGATCGCATTCGCCCAGGTCGGGGCAAAACCTGTTTGCTACCAAGCAGGCTCAGGTTTAAGTTGAGCGTAGGGGCACGTTGCAACGTGCCCCTATCGCCTTCTTGGGAGGCAGTAGCGTGGTCAAAGCAATCTTGGGATATGATATTGTGCCGGGCCTGGCCGTTGAGGCCTATGAAAAATGGCTGAGGGAGGTTCACATCCCCGATCTCTCGAAGGTACCGGGTTTGAAGAAGATCGTCTTGAACACGGTGAAAGGCACCGTGAGAGGGGAAACCACCTTTTATCGCATCGCAGAGCTTCACTATGAGGACATGGAATCCTTCGAGAAGGCGATGAGGTGGCGGAAAGAGCATCCGGTGTCGGAGGAGAGGGGCCCCGAAGGGAAGACGGATTTTAAGTTCTACGTTGTGTGTGAAACAGAAGAGATCGTTTTCGAACCCTGATCGCAGCGTAACCCGCCTGTGTTCCATTGGGGAGCCCAAAAGAGGAGGCCCTGGAGGCCTTAAGCGGGCGCTTTATGCAGGGATTTTTGAAACAACAGGGGTGAAAGAGAACCGAATGGCTCGTGTTTGGGATGATCTGCTGACTGAAAGGGACAAGGCCGTTCTGAAAAAGGGAGGATGGGGAAAGAGGCGGGGGCTGGGCACAAAACCCTGTCTTCTGATCATCGATCCCCAGTACAACTACGTTGGAGAAGACCGGCCCATTCTCGAACAGCAGGACCTCTGGCCAGCGGGTTGTGGGGCCGAGGCCTGGGAAAGCGTGAGAAACATCGGAAAGCTGATGGAAGTGGTTCGGGCGAAGAAAATCCCCATCCTCTTTACGCGGCAGGTCCAGCGAAAAACCCTGGCCTTCGACGGTTTTGCCAAGAAAGCCGAGAGGAAGGAGACCTCCTTCTTAGAAGGCCATCGAGGCACGGAGATCGTCGATGCGATCGCACCCGAAGAGAACGATCTCGTTGTGGAGAAGAGCTATGGGTCGGCTTTTTACGGGACGCCGATGGTGAGCTATCTGAACGGCCTTCGCATCGATACCCTTCTCGTGACAGGAGGAACCACAAGCGGCTGTGTGCGTGCGACGGTCGTGGATGGGATTTCACGGAACTATCATGTGGCCGTCATCGAGGAGTGCGTCTTCGACCGAATCGAGGCCTCCCACAAGATCGCCCTCTTCGATCTGTGGATGAAGTACTGCGATGTGATTTCGCTGGAGGAGGCCTTCAACTACTTGAAGAACCTGGAGGAGTGAAAGATTTTCCCCCTTCCCGGGTGAAAGGGCGAGAAAACCTATCCCTTGATCTTCCTCAAATCGAGGTGCTTGAGGATCCTGACCCCCTTTTCCATCATCTCCCTGAGGGCCTTCTCCGTGGTCTCGGCAGCAACCCCTCGGCAGAGACTCTCGACGAGGATGACCTCGTAGCCCAAGGCCACGGCATCAAGGGCCGTTGCCCTCACGCAGTAATCGGTGGCGATGCCGTAGATCAGGAGTTTCGTAATTTCGTCCTTCTTCAAAGTGCGATCGAGATCGGTCCTTTTCCCCCCGTCGTCCTGAAAGCCGGAGTAACTGTCGAAACGAGGATCCTTTCCTTTCCTGATCACCGCCCTAAAAAGGGTGCTGTCAAGAAGCAAGCGAGCTCCAGCTCTTCTTTGCACGCAGTGGGGAGGCCAGAGAATTTGAGTTCTTCCGTCGATCCGGATCGGATCGAAAGGCTTTTTCCCCGGGTGATTGGTGTAAAAAGAGATGTGGTTCGGAGGATGCCAGTCCTGGGTTCCGTAGATGGGAAACCCTGCTTTCTTCAGTCTCCATGTGCCCTCGTGGAGGGCTTTGATAAAGGCCTCATCCGTTCCTGCCACGGCCAGGGATCCCTTCTTGAACTCGGTGAAATCTCCCTGGACATCGACCACCACCACGCCGATCCTCTCTTTTTTTCCGGCCATGGCGAACCTCCTCGGTGGGTCTGTTCTATCGATGCTTCTCCATGACGGCCTTGAATGTCCCGACGGCTCGCTCAGGAAGAGCCTTTACTTTCTTCCGCCATCTCTCTTGCGACCTCTCCAGCAGCCTCGATGATCCTGGTCACATCCTCCTCCGAGTGGGCCAGAGAGAGGGCGCCACCGCCATGCATCACATGGACCCCGTGGTTCATCATGCGAAGACGAAATTCCACCTCTTTCTTCTCGAGGTTGGTGAGGCGATGTATGGAGTGAGGGGAATCAAGAACGGCGTTCGGTACCAGAGGGAAGTGGGTTTGATAGAGCGAGCCCGTTCCCGTGACGAGAGCTTCCACACCGTTTTCGCGAAGAGCCCGGGCTACACCCCGTCGCACCTTTTCGCCTTTCTCTTCCAGAAGGGGATAGACCTCGTGGGCATGAGCCCTCAAATAGTTGAGCATGGCCAACCCTGCGGCGACCGTAAGAGGATGGGAGGAAAAGGTTCCCCCACCCACCATGATCTTCTCCCATTTGTTGCCTTTGATCTCGGGCGACGTCTTCTCGAGGATCTCCCTTCTTCCCACCACAGCGCCCACGGGCATACCTCCACCCACAATCTTGCCCAACGTGGTCAGATCCGGGATCACACCGAATTTGGCCTGAGCCCCGCCTAAAGAGATACGAAATCCTGTAATCACTTCGTCGAAGATCAGAACCGCTCCCAAACGTTCCGTCTCCGAGCGAAGCATTTTAAGATATTCAACCGTGGCGGGGATGAATCCTCCCTCGCCGCTTACCGGTTCGAGGATGATCCCAGCGAGATCCTCTTGATTTTCACGGATGACTCGAAGGGTTCCGTCGATGTCGTTATAGGGAATGGCCTTTCCATAGTGCTGAAGCTCGGGCAGGAGGCCAAGGGTTTCGGGTTTATCGTAAGGCGTCTTGATAGAGTAGCTGAGGTCTGAGTTCGCCCCGTGCCAGCCCCCTGCGATCTTGAGAATGACGTTCTTCCTCGTGTAGGCCCGGGCGATGCGGACCGCATACATGGTCGACTCTGTTCCAGAACAACAGAAGCGAACCATCTCCGCGCAAGGGATGAGGTCTCGAATGAGCTCTGCGAGCTCGATCTGCTTTTCAAAAACGATCCCCCAATGGATCCCTTCCTTTAACTCCTTCTCAATCCCTTCTACGATCTCTCGGGGATGATGGCCGAGAATGTGGGTGTAGTGGCCCATCCAGAGGTCTACGTATTCGTTGCCGTCCACATCCCAGACCTTCGATCCCTCTGCCCCTTTCACATAGAAGGGATAGGGTGGAAAGAAATGAACGCCGTGGGAAATCCCTCCCGGCATCACCTCCCGGGCTCTCTTAAAAAGCCTCTCCGACCCGGGGGTTCTGTCACGATACACCTCAAAGTAGCTTTTCATAGGAAGATCCTCCAGAAAAAGGGTTCTGCGCTTCGAAAAGAAACCTAACCGCGTCCTCTCCCATGGATTTCGTCTTCAGGGTGCCCTCTTCAGCCTTCAGGTGGAAGGAGGAGCCTCTGTCCAGGCCGCACATCACGTTCGGGAGAGAGGTTATTGAGCTTTCGTAGCTTCTCCACCGTGGTTCCGTATTTCTTGCTGATTCGATAAAGGGTCTCTCCTTTTTGAACGATATGATAGCGCTTTTCCACAGATACCGACGGCTTCATAGGAGAGGGCTTCGTAGCCGGGGCCTTCGCCTTCGGTTCCGTTGTTGCGGCGACGTTCCGCTTCTCAAGGGCATCCAACCGCTGGCTCAAGGCTTCCAGGCGTTGAAGCAGGGTAGGATCAGGGGGCGGAGCCGCCGATTTGCCCTGAAGGTCTGCCATCCGCCTCTCGAGATCCGCGATCTTCTGCTCAAACGCTGCCATTTTCATCTGGATGGGATCGAGAGCCTTCTCCGAGGAGGGGCGGCTCAGAAAGTAAACGACGCCTGCAATAAAAACGACGAGCGCCAATAAGCCGATCAGGACACGGACAAGGCGGCTACGAGTCGCTCGAGGTCGGGTGCGCTTCGGAGAATAACCGGTCGTTTCCTCGCTCCAAGGTTCCTGTGCTTCCAACGGGGTCTCTTCTTCCATGAGATGGGTCCCTCCTTATTCTTGGGCTTCGAGGTTCTTTCGCATCAGAGCCCTCCATGATGCCAAGGTCTCAAGTGGTCGCCCTATGCTATTCTTCTATATCATAAAAACCTTCCAGATGAAAGGCCCTGAAAAACGTCGGGGTTATGAGTCGCTGCAACGCCAGCTTCGAGGCGCCGATTCGCATTGCTTTTTCCTTCGCCATGTCCTATCATTTCAAGTCCGTAACAGGTGCGTGACAGAAGGAGGTTTCGAATGATGGAGATTCCGAAGACCATGAAGGCGGCGGTCCTTCACAAACCCGAACATCTGACATTGGAGGAGGTGCCCGTTCCGGAGATCGGAGATGACGAGGTGTTGATCGAGGTGAAAGCCTGTGGCATCTGCGGGAGCGATGTCTTGGCCCTTCATGGAGGCCATCCTCGAGCCACTTATCCCCGCATCCTGGGCCATGAGTTCTCGGGCGTCGTGTGCAAGGTGGGAAAGGATGTCAAGAAACTTACCGTGGGGATGCGGGTGACCTCGACCATGGAAATTCAGTGTGGGCGGTGTTGGGCCTGCCGTCACGGCCACCTCAATCATTGTCAGTCGGGCCGATCGATCGGTTTAAGCGCCGACGGCGGCATGGCCCAGTTCATGAAGGCCCCGTCACGAAATGTCCTCGTGCTTCCCGATAAGATCGATTTCGAGGTTGGCGCCATCGCGGAGACACTGGCTGTGGGGTATAACGCCATCCGTCTCAAGGCCCGAGCTGGTGCTGGAGATATCGTCGTGATCCTCGGTGCGGGTCCTGTTGGGATGGATGTGTTGGCCTGTGCAAAGGCAGCAGGCACGTATGTGGTCATTTCGGATGTCATGAAGAATCGCCTTGAGATCGCCCGAAGGATGGGGGCTGATCGAGCGGTCTTCACGATGGAGGAGAACCTCGCTGAAGTGGTGAAGGAGGTCACAGAGGGCCGAGGAGCTGACGTCGTGGTGGAAACCGTAGGTTCCACGGCTGCACGGACCGTCTATCAAGCCGTTGAATTGACCCGGCCTCGAGGAACCATCATCATCATGGGAACCAATGCAGAAAACCGGGCGGATTTTCCGGTGACCACTTTCAAGGAGAAGGAGATGACGATGATCGGATCTCGGGGCATTCCATTCGATGCCCTGGAGCGTGCCCTGATGCTTCTCGGACAGGAGCGGATCGATCTGAGGCCGGTGATCACGCATCGCTTTCCTCTTGAACAGATCCATGAGGCCATGAGGGTGGCCGAACACGAAAAGGACAAAGCCCTTAAGGTAATGATCAAACCGCTTGCTGCCTAACGGAGCCCCGAAGAGGACTCCCAGAAGGGCTTGTCAAGGGATTTTCTCGACATTTGTAGGGTATCCTATGCTTTACCGAGATTGGGGTTGAGCAGAGTTTGCCAATCTTCCGGGAGAGAACGTCTCAGTAACTCCTTGAAATTGAACCGCAGGTTCAGAGGCCTCGTTTCAACAGACAAGGTTTCGCCTTAAGGCTTCCCAAATCCGCCCAGCTCCTCCGGGTGGATCGAGGAAGTTGTTTTTTCATAGCCCCAGAGTCTCTTAGTCTCCCATAGGCATCACCGGGGTTGACATCGAGCCTGGGATAAAATAAGATTGAAAGGCCCTTGAATAAGGGAGGAAGAGGAGGAACTATGGCAAAAAAATATCTCTTTTCACCCGGACCGACCATGTTGCCGCCGGAAGTGCTTCTGAAGATGGCCGAACCCATCTTGCACCACCGCGAGCCCGAATTCGAGAGGATCTTTTCGGAGATTCGGGAAGGGCTCAAATACCTCTTTCAGACGAAGAACGAGGTTCTGATCTTCACCTCGTCCGGAACGGGCGCCATGGAAGGTGCGGTCACGAACCTTCTTTCGAAGGGAGACCGGGCCATCGTTGTCCGGGGAGGTAAATTCGGGGAGCGCTGGGGAGAGATCTGTAAAGCCTATGGGATCGAATTCGTTCCGATCGACGTCGAATGGGGTCAGGCAGTAAGACCCGAGCGGATTTCCGAGATTCTCCGGTCGGACCCCTCCATTCGGGCGGTCTATACTCAGGCAAGCGAAACCTCCACAGGTGTGAAACATCCCATTCGGGAGATCGCCGCAGTCGTCAGGGGGTACGAGAACACCGTTCTGGTGGTCGATGCCATCACGGGGACAGGGGTTTTCAGCATCCCCATGGACGATTGGGGCGTCGACGTGGTGGTGAGCGGATCGCAGAAGGCCCTCATGCTTCCTCCAGGTCTATCGTTCGCCGCCCTCAGCGAGAAGGCTTGGCGTTTCGTAGAACGTTCGAACCTGCCAAAGTACTATTTCGATTTCAAGAAGGAGCTGAAGGCGATCCAAAAGAATCAGAGTGCTTACACCCCGGCCATCTCCCTTTTTATGGCCCTGAGGGAATCCCTGCGCTTGATTCAACAGGAAGGCTTGGAGGCAGTGTTTCGACGTCACGAGAGGCTGGCCGAAGCCACCCGGGCCGCGGTCAAAGCCCTTGGCCTCGAACTCTATGCACCGGATTCACCCAGCAACGCCGTGACAGCGGTTAAGATCCCCGAAGGCATCGGTGCAGGGAAGATCAAGAACCTCTTCTATGAGCGATTTGGAATTACGGTCGCAGGCGGCCAGGATCGGGCAAAGGACAAGATCATCCGGATCGCCCATCTGGGCTATTACGATAAACTCGATATGATTATGGTGATCGCCGCGCTGGAGATGCTCTTGAAGGAGATGGGATACTCCTTTGAGCTGGGTCAAGGCGTGAAGGCGGCAGAAGAGGTCTTGATCGGCTAGGGCGCGGTCCATCAGGCGGCGGGATACGATCCGTCAGCCGAGGGCAATGAGGTTTAACGATGGAAGAGAAGCTAAGAGTTCTCATCAGCGATCCTTTGTCGAACAAAGGACTGGAGATCCTCGAAAAAGCCGATGGCCTTGTCTGTGATGTACGAACCGGCCTTCCGCCGGAAGAGCTGAAGAAGATCATTCCGGAATATGACGGGATCATCGTGCGGAGCGAAACGAAGTTGAAGGCCGACATCATCGATGCCGCGGCTCGTTTGAAGGTCATAGGGCGGGCCGGCATCGGTCTTGACAATGTCGATGTGAGTGCTGCGACAAAGAAGGGGATCGTTGTGATGAACACCCCCCAGGAGAATGCCATTGCCGCAGCAGAACATACGATCGCGATGATGTTGGCTATTTCGAGAAAGATTCCCCAAGCCACGGCGTCCATGAAAGCAGGGAAATGGGAAAAGAAGCGGTTCATGGGGGTTGAGCTTTGCAATAAGACGTTGGGTGTTATTGGAATCGGTGTGATAGGATCGATCGTGGTGGACCGGGCAAGGGGCCTCAAGATGAGGGTTATTGCTTACGATCCCTATATCTCGCAAGAGGCCGCCGAGAAGAAGGGGGTGGAGCTCGTTTCTTTCGACGAACTCCTTGGCCGATCGGATTTCATCACGATTCATACCCCTCTGACGGACGAGACGAGGAACCTGATCGACAAGAAGGCCTTTGAGCGGGTGAAGAAAGGCGTGATCCTGATCAACTGTGCCCGCGGAGGGATCATCAACGAGAAGGATCTTTACGAGGCAATCCGATCTGGAAAGGTAGCGGGAGCAGCCCTCGATGTGTTCGAAAAGGAACCTGCTACGGGAAACCCTCTCTTCGAGCTCGAGGAGGTGATCTGCACGCCTCATCTCGGGGCCTCGACGGGAGAGGCCCAGGAGAACGTCTCTATTGCCATCGCCCGTCAGGTTGTTGACTATCTTCTCACGGGAGAAGCCCGAAACGCGGTCAATATGCCGATGGTGAGCCCCGATGTTCTTCCTGTCATCAGGCCATACCTGCGACTCGGTGAGAAGTTGGCAAGCTTCCTGGCGCAGATCGCCAACTATGCCATTGAAGAGGTGTTGATCGAATATCATGGTGAGGTGGCCGCCCTGGGGACGAAACCCATCACCACCTCCATTTTGAAGGGACTTTTGACCCCCTTTGTGGGTGAGACCGTGAACTTTGTCAACGCGGCCGTCATGGCCAAGGAGAGAGGGATCCGGATTACGGAATCGACACGAGCCGAGGTAGAGGACTTCTCGAGCCTGATCGGCATCACGGCCAAGTCCAAGATGGAAGAGAACTACGTTGCCGGCACCCTCTTCGGTCGCAAAGAGCTTCGCATGGTGCGACTCAACGGGTTCTTCATGGAAGCCCTTCCGGAAGGGTATATCTTGTTGGTGAATAATTACGACCGGCCCGGGGTGATCGGTAACATCGGAACGGCCTTGGGAAACCGGGGCATCAACATCGCCACGATGCAGTTTAGCCGCGATCGTATGGGTGGAAGCGCGATCTCACTGCTCCACCTCGATTCGCCTTTGGAGCCCGGTATGTTGGGAGAGCTGCTGAGGATGCCGAATATCATATCGGTACGGCAGGTGGTGCTTTAGGCCTAAAGAGGATGGAAAGGGTGGAGACAAGATGGCAGGGATCGTCGTCGTAGGGGTTCAGTGGGGTGATGAAGGGAAGGGGAAGATCGTTGATCTTCTGACCCGATATGCCGATGTGGTCGTTCGTTTTCACGGAGGCAACAATGCCGGCCACACGGTCTACGTGGAGGCGGAGAAGTTTGTTTTTCACATCATCCCCTCAGGCATCCTCTATGAGAAGAAGAAATGCGTCATCGGAAATGGAGTCGTTCTTGATCCGGCCTCCCTGATCGAGGAGATGGCCCAGGTGAAGGGAAGGGGCTATTTTCGGGACGATGCTCAGTTGTTGATCAGCGAACAGGCCCATCTCATCTTTCCTTATCACCGAAGGATCGACGCGGCCCGGGAGAAGATCTTCAAGATCGGGACCACAGGCCGAGGGATCGGTCCTGCCTACGAGGACAAGGTAGCTCGTTGCGGAATCCGAATGGTCGATCTTCTGGATGAGGATGTTTTTAGAAAGAAGCTCGAGAGCAACCTCAAACAGAAGAACCTTTATCTGACCCGCGTCCTGGAGGCTGAACCCTTTGAGCTTTCGGAGATCCTGGATGAGTACACGGGCTATCGAAAGCATCTCGAACGCTATGTCGCCGATACGTCGAGCTTCCTTTGCGAACAGGTCCGGAAAGGAAGACAGATCCTTTTCGAAGGTGCACAAGGAGCTTTGCTCGATGTCGATTTTGGGACCTATCCGTTTGTAACCTCTTCCAACACCGTAGCAGGCAATGCTTGTGCGGGGTCAGGGGTAGGGCCCGAGGCGATCAGCGGGGTGATCGGGGTCGCCAAGGCCTATACGACCCGGGTTGGAGAGGGGCCATTCCCAACGGAGCTCCGAGACGAATTGGGCGAGATGATTCGGAAACGCGGAGGCGAGTACGGAGCGACAACGGGACGGCCTCGGCGTTGCGGCTGGTTTGACGCGGTCGTTGTCAATCATGCAGCCCGGATTAACGGCTTACGGGAATTGGTGATCACCAAACTGGATGTCCTCAACGAATTGGAGACCATCAAGATCTGTGTGGCCTACCGGTTTAAGGGAGAAACGTACTTCCACGTGCCTTCGAGCCTGGAGAAACTCAATGGGTCGGAGCCTGTCTACGAGGAGATGCCGGGATGGAAAACCGAGATCCGAGGGATCCGAAAACGATCGGATCTTCCCGCCCATGCCCAGCGTTACTTGGAGCGAATTGAGGAATTGACCAAAATGCGAATTACCATGGTCTCGGTCGGCTCGGAAAGAAATGAAACAATAGGCATTTATGACCCCTTTCGAGGGGCTTGATCCTGCCAGGTCCCCTTGACAAGGGGGCTCTCTCCCATTTAATTTTAAAGATAACGTCGGGCCGTTAACTCAGGAGGTAGAGTATCTGCCTTTTAAGCAGAGAGTCGCTGGTTCGAGTCCAGTACGGCCCACCACGAGAAAGCCCGATCGAAGAGTGCAAAGGCCGGGACGAAGATTCATCGTTCGCGTTTTTTTGCATGACTGAACTTGTACTTGCGATCGAACCGTTTGTCGTCCCCATCGTCTAGAGGCCAAGGACACTGGCCTTTCACGCCGGCAACAGGGGTTCGAATCCCCTTGGGGACGCCAGTAATAATTGGAAGGGGTTAGGAGTTTTTCCTGACCCCGATTTTTTTGAAACATTCAGTCTTCCGCCACGCTTTCCCCTACATATTCACCCTGTTTACGAGGGCGGGCAACTTCCAGGTAACGTGTTAAGTCGTTTCTTCCCCTGATTCCGCGTTTCCGTTTTCAAAAAGATCATCAGGGTTCCCAAGAAATCCAGAAGGACGCATGCCTTGAAGTGCTTTCTGCACCTTAGGGGATCGTTGGTCGCCCCGACACATTTTTAGCATTGCCTGTTTTTATCCTGAATGAATCCACGATAAGCTGACAGGCACCCCAGTCATTGACGAATGCATAGCCCTGCTCTATCGTACTCCCTACGGTCTTCTCTATGTTGTTTTCCTTCGCTGGGAAAAAGAAAACCCGCCCATTCCATTGGCATGCCATGCAACATGCGTTAGGATTTGTTTGTCTGCGGCGTAACCTTGGTTTTTGGCCTTTCGAGAATGGGGTCCGTATGGGACCTTTCAGATAGGGGGTGATACTGTCACGATTCTTAACGATCCCCCGATAGGAATCTTGTGAACGAATGTCCCTGCGAGTTGACAAGACCCGCGCATTGTGATTATAATGTAATTACATTGCATGAGGAGAAAAACGTTATGAAAACTCGTTTGGTTCGTATCGGCAATTCACGTGGTGTTCGGCTGCCAAAAGCAGTCATCGCCCAAGCGGGGTTAACCGAAGAGGTGGAGTTGGGGGTAAGAGATGGAGCAGTGATTATTGCCCGTACCACCTCTGTGCGCTCGGGGTGGGCTGACGCTGCCAAACGAATGTGTGGCCGGGATGAAGATCGGTTGCTTGATGCTCCCTCACCTACCCGGTTTGACGAGAAGGAATGGCAGTGGTGAGAACGGAAGAAGTTCGCCGCGGTGACGTATTCCTGGTTATTTTTGATCCGGCCCTGGGGGGTGGGATCCAAAAGACTCGCCCCTGTCTCATTGTTTCACCGGACGAACTGAATGCCTATCTACGTACTTATATTGTGGCCCCGCTCACAACCGGAGGCCATGCCTATCCGTTCCGAATCCCTTGCCGGTTTGGAGCCCGGTCAGGGTTTGTCGTGATTGACCAGATTCGCACGGTCGATCGCGATCGCTTGTTACGTCGCCTTGGCAAGCTGTCGTCGTCGACCCTTGGGCGTGTTCTTACAACATTGCAGGAGATGTTCACCCCATAGTGACCGGCCAACAACCCCATGAACCTGACGCGGATTGCCCGCCTCAGGTTTCGGGTAGGTGGACCATCGGGGAAAGCCAACGATCTTTCAAAAAATGGATGGAACAACGCCAATTTCGCGCAACAAGGCGGTCAACCGGACGGGCAAAAGCAGCGCGCCGTTCAGCTTAGTTGTTTGTCGGATGTAATATTGCTTTTGCGATAGAGTGGTTACTGACATGCCAGAGATTTGTCGATTCTTCGGTATTATCATAGCGATGTTTTACGACGATCACAATCCGCCCCATTTCCATGCGAGGTATGGCAAAGAGGGGGTTGCAATTGAGATCGATTCCTTGCGGGTGTTGGAAGGACACATTCCTCCTCGGGCTTTGGGACTCGTGATAGAATGGGCTTCACAGCACAAGAGAGAGTTGCTGGATAATTGGGAACGGGCAAAGAAAAATCAGCCACCTAAAAGGATAAGCCCTTTGGCGTAAGTGGAGGTCTATCATGATTCATGATGTCGTTTCTGTGTCTTATAAAGGTGGATACAGGATTGAAGTGACATTTGATAATGGGAAACGAGGGGTTGTGGATTTCTCAAAATACCTTACCAGAGGAGGTGTTTTCGAGCGTTTTAAGGATATTTCGTTCTTTAAGAACTTTAAGATAAACCCAGAACTTGGTATTCTCACGTGGGGGGATGAGGTAGATGTGGCGCCGGAGACACTTTATGCCGAGGCCACTCGAACATCACTCCCCGATTGGGTCGAAAAAAAGGGAAAGTCTTCAGTGAACAAAACGATCCAGCGCAGGGCCAATAGGCGCCGCTGATTTTAACCGTTACGGATCGGTGTCGTAGTGCCACTGCGTGGTCGCTTGAATCGAGGCACGCCGGATGGGTTGGCTTGTGAGTCGCTCCTGAAGGAGGTGTCTCGAGCTCCTACTTCGAATCGGGTGGGCCGCTTCGAGATAGGCCCGCGGTATGTTTCAGTCAGAACACAGGGGCGAACTTCGTGAAGGGTTTATCACAGGAGGCGGCGCGGATTGAGGCTTCAGGGGGCTTCTCGGATTTCGAAAGGGGTAGGGATCCTTCTCTTTTCTTTGCTCAGTTGAAGGACGATGACCGCTGCGATGACGGCCAAGCCCCCCAGGATCTGGAGAGGTTCCAAGACTTCGCCCAGGATGAAATAGGCTGTGATACAGGACATGACGGGTTCCCAGGTTCCGATGATGCTGGCCCGGGTAGCTCGCAGCCGATCGATTCCTTTGAAGTAAAGGCCGAAGGGGATCAGGGTTGCAAAGATCGCAATGTAAAGAAAAGCGCCCCAGATCTTGAGAGGATAGGATGCCCGGAAGATTTCGAGAGGCGGGAAGGCGGCCCAGCAAAAGATCCCGCCAAGGGCAAACCCGTAGAGGATAAGCGTCCAGGCATCGTAGCGTTTTAGCCCCTTCTCTCCATAAAGGGCGTAAAAGGCGACAAAAAAAGAGGAGAGGAGGCCGTAGAGAATTCCAATCCGATTGAGCCGGAGCAGGTCTGTTCGATATCCACCGACAACGAAGTAGCATCCCAACACCGCGAAGGCCATCGCAGTGAGGGTCGACCGCGAGAAAGGTTCCTGCTGGAAAAGGATGGCAAAGAGTGTGATCCAGATGACGGCCACGTACTGGATGAGGACCGCGGGTCCAACCTGGATCTTGCTTATGGTAAAATAGAAGGTCAGTTGATTTCCCACAACGCCGAGGGTTCCAAAGAGAATGAAGTACGGGAGATCCTTCATGGCTACGACGACTCGTCTTCGGTCGTAAAGGAGAAGCGTGGCCAGAAGCATGGCCGAGGCCAGGGGCAATCGAATCGAAACGAGCTGGAAGGGGGATATTCCGATATTGAACAGGGCCTTGGCCACCGTTGAGGAAAAGCCCCAAAGGGTGGCACCGGCCAAGATATAGAGGCAGCCCTGGATCTCCGTTTTTCTCATGGAAGAAAAGCTTCTTATGTTGTGACGTGAGGCTTGATCCACTCAGCCTTGCCTTTTCAAGCCCCGGAAAAGTTTTCAACACAGATATTCATGGTGGCACAGGTTCGGATCAAAAATCAACCTCCCGACCAAAACATTTGCCTGTAAGAGAAAAATGTGTTTGAATAAGACTCAAACAGAGATTGATCCCGCAGATGGTCGGGCAAAGATTTGAGGAGGAGAAGCGATGACCTTCCAGAAGAGGATGAAGGAATACATTGTGGCGACCCGGCCCTGGTCTTTCACGATGTCTCTCATATCGGTCTCGGTCGGAACGCTCCTGGCAGCCCAGGAAGGCCCTGTCCTTTGGGGATGGTATGCCCTGGTTTGTGTCGGCATTGTCTGTTTCCATGCGACGGCGAATATCTACAATGACTATTTCGATACGCGCTACAAGGTCGATCAGCCCGATGCACCGACGGCTCGATATCGCCCCCAACCCATTTTGTCTGGCATGTTTCGGCCCTCGCAACTCTTGACGGAAGCCATCGTCTTGAACGGCGCGACCGTCCTCATTGGATTGATTCTTGCTTTGGGTCGAACCATGCTCGTCTTTTGGATCGGTCTTGCGGGCTTTCTGGCATGCCTTTTCTATACGGCGGCGCCGATAAAGTTCAAGTACCGAGCTTGGGGAGAACTGGCGGTTTTCTTGATGTGGGGGCCTCTCATGTTCGAGGGGGCGTATGCCGTTCAGCGGCAGGCTCTTTCGCTCAAGGTTTTCTTCCTTTCGATTCCCTTTGGGGTGCTGGTTGGCATGGTTCTTCTGGCAAACAACATTCGAGATATCGCTTACGACGCCCGTCAGGGGATCAAGACGATCGGTATCCTGTTGGGGGACAAACGGAGCCTTCAGCTCTACGGAGGGCTCTTGGTGGCGGTATATCTCTATGTGGTCGCAATGGTTGTTGCAGGGATGCTGAGCCCATGGGGCTTGTTGGTCCTCATTTCTCTTCCCAAGGCGGTTCGTCTGTTGAAAAGTTTTGTGGAGAAGATTCCTGAAGCGGCCGATGCCGTCACGGCCCAGCTCAATACGGTTTTCGGGCTTCTCCTGATGATAGGCCTTCTTCTTGATCGGGTGGTCCCTCTATGATCTTGGGAGCCGCTCTCCTCGCAACCGCGTGTTGGGCCATGACGTTCGGTTGGACAGGATGGAACTTCTGGGCGAAAATTGGCCTCTCTGTGGTTGTGGTTACACTCTATTCCTTTCTTTGGCAAAGGCCCAAGATCTCATTTCGTGTTCGTTCTTTGGCTATTGGCCTCCTCTCGGCAGCGGTTCTTTACGCCCTTTTCTTCCTGGGTGACCGGTGGGCGCCTCTGGTGCTTTCGGGGGCAAGATCTGAGGTGAGTGGGATTTATGGATTGGGAGAAGGGACGTCAAGGGTTGCGATCTTTTTCCTTCTCTTCTTTGTGACGGGGCCGGGCGAAGAGATCTTTTGGCGTGGATTTCTTCAGGACCGTCTCATGGAGAGGTGGGGGAAGCTTCCCGGCCTCGCGGCTGCGACCGCCCTCTACGGAGGGGTTCATCTTTTCTCGAACAATCTCATGCTCCTGCTCGCGGCTCTTGTAGCGGGAGGCTTCTGGGGGCTTCTTTATCTCTGGAAGCGAGACCTCACGATCCAGATGGTCTCTCACTCCGTCTGGAGTGCCGTAATCTTTGCCGTTTTCCCCATCCACCGTCCGTCCTGATCTTGGTAGATCGGTCCCTTTCTCAGGAACCTCGAAAATCAGCAAAAATCTCTTTTTTTGGCTTGACTTTTGTCTCGAAAAGAGTAATCATTTCCAAGAGCTCTTGTGATGGAACGACGTTCCGTAATGGGAACGGTTTTTCCCCGGAAACCGATCGAGCCAGTTGAGGGCCGAAACTGAAAAGGCTTGGGTGTTATCGGTTTCGGGCTTTTCTCTTCTTCTTCGGGAAGGGCAGAGCTTCAGACGGAAGGGGACCTCATGGAACCCCTCAAAAGGTTGGCTGGGGGACGAGGATTCGAACCTCGATTCACGGAGTCAGAGTCCGTTGTCCTACCATTGAACGATCCCCCAAGGAGCACAAAGTCTATTTTTACTTGAGAGTACCGAGAATTTGCCTTCATTTTAGCAATTTCCTAGGAGAATATCAAGGATTTTCGTTCGTTGGTTAAGCTGCCATCAAGCGTAAACCCTCTTGCCTGTTCAAATCGATCTTTTGTTT
>Ga0315298_1004300_pt1 | contig 21443 bp, 22 predicted proteins | sample WHS_1_MG_FD_203077 | JGI IMG/M metagenome (GOLD analysis project Ga0315298, IMG submission 203077) | Extremophilic microbial mat communities from Washburn Hot Springs, YNP, Wyoming, USA - WHS_1_MG | ecosystem: Environmental > Aquatic > Thermal springs > Hot (42-90C) | place: USA: Wyoming...
AGGTGTCCATGGTGGCTTTTTTGTCCTTGGCGTCCTCGCCACGATAACCCTTGATCTCGACGATGAGATTCAACAGATCATTATCGCCATGGCCGTCGTCCACCCGCACGATGAAGTCGGGACGGTAGATGCGGGATTCAGAGCCGTAGCGGTAAGGCACTTCAAAGCCGAGGTTATGATTTTTCACATAGGCGCGCACGCGGGGGTGGGCCTCCACCACACGGCAGAACTCCCCTTCCCAGTCGCTATCGAGAATGACCCAATTAAGGTGGCACTTGGGCGGCGGGCCGCTGGTGTCCCAGCGTTCGGTCTTGGAGGTGTTGAAGTTGACGTGGGTAGTGCTGCCACTCGGGTTATAGGGGTCCAGGACGACGTGAATATGGCGCTGTGCCGCTTCGGAATGGTCCGTGAGCATGGCGCGATTGATAGCGGTGATAATGCGGCTGGCGGCCATGTCGGCCAGCATCTTGTATTTGAGTTGCGCCGGGTAGGTGCCGCCCTTGCAGGTCAAATAACCATCGAGCCATTGCCGAGCAATGCGCTTGAGCTGGCCGAAAAGGTAGAGTTTCGGCGCGCCGTCGTTGTCGCGGAACTCGTTGAGCAGCAGGTAGGAGGTCAGTTCGTAGACTACCTGCAAGGGGCGCACGTCGCCGATATGGACAAGGTTGAGGTCCACCGTCTCGCCGATGATGCCGGAGTTGCGGGTCTCGGTGGCGCCGACCAAATCGGGCGTGAGTTCCAGGACCGAGTCGGCATCGAAACGCGCCGCGAGCGGCGTTTCCGGTAACTCGACGCGGTAACCCTGCACCCGTGGAAAGCGGATTTCCAGGGCATCGCGCTCGGGTCGCACGGCTTTGACGTGGATGGTCTCGCGGGGTGGTTGCGGTGGCGCCACCACCGGCTTGGCGGTGAAATCGAAGGGAATGCCCAGCACATCGGCATACTCGACGTTGAACAGCCCTTCCTCATTCAGATCGTAGGACTGGCGCCGCAAAGCGCGGCCAATGACCTGTTCGCAGAGCAACTGGGTGCCGAAGGCACGCACCCCCAGCACATGGGTGACGGTGTTAGCATCCCAGCCCTCGGTCAGCATGGATACGGAAACCACGCAGCGGATGGAATCGCCCAGCCGGCCCGGCTTGCCGACGGTGTTCATCGCCTCGCGCAACAGCTCCTGATCGCTGATGTTCTGACCCGATTGCAGATCGCCGCTGCGCTCCACCATCTCGCGACGAAAACGCTCGATCTCATCAGCCGCCATGACGCGGAATTTGTCATCCAGCGCATCACCGGATTCCAGTTGTTCGCTGTCGATAAGCAGGGTACGCGGGCGGCCCAGCGCGTTGCCATACTCGTCATAATTGCGAAACAGCGGCAGGCGTCCGTCCACCAACTTAGTGGAGCCGTCTTGCTGGACTTGCAGAAAACCAGCGATATAGTCATAAACCAGCTTGGATGTCGCAGTATTATTGCAGACGATGATGAAGCAGGGCGGTACGGCAATGTTCGCCCCCTCCCAGAGCTTGAAGGTCTTGTCGTAATGACCATATAGCGCATCCAGAGCGGTTTGCAGAGGTGTCGGCATAGACAGTGGGTCTATGGGATTGCCTTTGCCGCGCCCAGGCTTGGGCATCTGGCCGCGGATATGTTCCCAGAGGTTGCGGAACATGGGCATCTCGCCGCCGGGGATATTGTCCGCCACCGGCACTCGCGGCAGCTTGACGATGCCGCATTCGATGGCGTCCATCAGCGAGAAGTCACTCATGGTCCAGGGGAAGAGTGTACCCTCGACATAGCCCGAGCCGCTCAGGAAAAAGGGGGTGGCGGAGAGATCAAACACCCGCGCCAGCCCGAGCTTACGCTGCACCGCTTCCAGCCCCGATATCCACAGGCGGGCGGCGGCGCTGTTCTCTTCGGCCTCCTTTTTCTCGTCGCCTTTGAGATCGTCGTCCGTCGCACCGGGTTTCTCGCGGTAGCAGTGGTGGGCCTCGTCATTGATGGCGATAACGTTTTTCAGACCCATGAGTTCGGGCATAACGCGCTGGAGCATCTGGCCTTCCGTCTCCAGCGTGTTCAGCGCCTCACCGCCCTGCCCCTGGAGCAGGCGGCGACCGCCCTTGGAGAGTTCCAGCCGCTCGCGCAGCTTGAAGGCATGGTAGTTGGTGATAACGATGCGGGCGCGTTCCAGATCAGCCAGCATATCGCCGGGCACCAGTTCGCGGCTGGCGTAGTAGCTGTCCGGATCGTTGGGTTGCAGCACGCGCAGACGATCTTTGATGGTGATGCCGGGCGCTACGATCAAAAAGCCCCGCGTGAATTTTTTGCTGTTGGGGTGCCGCACTGCGTTGACGGTCTGCCAGGCAATGAGCATAGCCATCACCGTGGTCTTGCCCGCACCGGTGGCCAGTTTGAGCGCCAGACGCAACAGGTCCGGGTTGGCATCGTGACTGGCGTTACGCAGGTGATCTATATAGGTCTGCGCTGATTTCCCCATCTGCGGCGCGACTTCGGTCAGCCAGATGGCGGTTTCCACCGCTTCGATCTGACAGAAGAAGGGGCGAATACTGCTGAAAGCGTGGTGCCGCCAGTGTTGCAGCAGCCGGGCCGTTTCCGGGGTTACCCGCCAGTCTGCGGGGTTGGGGATGCCGCGCCACTGGTCTACTTCGGCACGCACGCCGTTGATGAGCGCGGTGATGTTGTACTGCTGCTCCTCAGTCGAGAGCCCCAGTCCTTGGTCGAGCACCAGCGATGCCTGCCGGCCGGGCCCTTTTTGCTTGCGTGGTCGGGGAATGGGGCTGATGAATTCCGCCTTGCGGCGATTGTCGATGATGCGTTGAGTCGGCTGCCCCTGCGCATCCAGTTCCCAATGACGCTGCGGATACGCATAGGGGGAATTGAGGATGGGTTTTTCAAAGAAAGGGTTTTGCATGGTTATTTATGGTCTGCGGCGGCCAAGCTTTGCCCTCTTTATAGCCTATAAAGGGCCTGTTGGCGACCTGGAGACGGTCCACCATCCTTGCCGTGAGCCGCTATAACGGGACGGAGGACATAAAACCTGCAGTATGGTGACACTGGCTGCCGTTTTCCCGAAACACGGGATGCCCGTTGTGGTATGGGCATGAAGAGGGTGGCCTGGGAACGGACTTTACAGACTTTACAAAGGTGACGCCGCCGTGTTGCCGGATATCCCATGAACCCGTCTGGCGAGAGGAGGTGAAGCATGCAACGCGTAGCGGGTGCCGTGATGGGCGTCCTGATTGGTGGTGCGCTGGCTTTGGGGTGTCATTAGCGTAACATATGGTAGAATATTTTTCTTCTATTACTATATATGGTATTTTATGTGTTCATCGAGAAGGGTGAACGATCTTGCTGGATGCCAAACATCGGCGATCTTGTTTGCAACAAGGTAACTTCACCAAAGGAGTTGATATGAGTGACAAGAAAGATAGCAATAACCTTTTTGTAGAACGCCGCCAACAAGGCGATTATGCCGTCCGCAAGCCAAATGCTGATAGGGCCAGTGCTGTCACCCCAACACAGGCGGAAGCAATTCAACGTGCAAAAGAGTTGAAGCCCAAGGCAGCCGTCCATGTTGAGCGGGTCCGAAATACCAATAGTGGGAATCCGGATAAGTGGCGGAAGCCATAGAGACAAGGGGGGCGAAAGGCAGCCTCTGGGCCGAGAGAGCCCGGCTCCTGAGTCAATGAGGTATCTGACTCTTTTGGACATTCTCGATTGGATATAGTGGATGAGGAGCATTTTATGGGGAAGAAAGTACAGAGCTATACGGCCGAGTTTCGGGCCGAAGCGGTCAAGCTGGTATTGGCTCAGGGATTCCCCTTGCAGGGGCTTCACAGCGGATTTCAGTGCCCAAGGGGACATACGCTAACTGGGTGCCAAAGCCCGTGGTCGGAAGCCCGCAGTATCCATGGAGCGTAGTGGCCGAACTGGAGGGAGAGAATAAACAGCTCCGCAAGGAACGCGCACAAATGCGGATGGAGCGGGATTTTGTAAAAAAGCCGCTGCGTACTTTGAAATATAACAAAACTGAAAATCCTCGTGTCGGCGGTTCGATTCCGTCCCTGGGCACCATATAAAACAATACCTTATACAAAAAACCCATCAGAGAAACCATTGGTACGGACGGGTGGCACAGTGAAACCCCTGCCGGATCGATGGACAAAAAATCCTCGTGTCGTAGCAAAACCCCTGTAACCGTCGGATGTATCTGCGCTTGAGTTTGGCACAGCCCCATATTACCTTGTCTAAAATCCATCAGAACAAGGCTGGTGGAACGGGGAGGCGCTGCAAGCGACGCCTCTCTAAGCCACGACGTTAGCCTTGATCACCAGGACCCGCCTTTCAGAATGTCCACACTGACAATGATCACGCACAACATAACAGGATACGACCAGAGCCTTTGTCATCGTGAGCGTTCCTGGATCAGGAAATCAGAAAGCAGGCTACCATTGGCACCAGATTGAATATCAGAATTCCAATCTTGTAGACAGCCATCCCGGCGTAATGTACGGCATCGAAGTGCTCCGGGGAAAGCCGAAACCAACGATGGTGCAGCTGGTATAGCCAATCATGTGCGCCGATAAATACTGCGAACCAGACAATCAGCACGACATAGTTGATAACCGTACACCAAACCAGAACCTCTTGAACCTGTTCCAGAACCGTCATGATTGCCTCCGGTGTTGGCCATATGGGCAGTATTTGAGTAACCGGCTATTCATTATAGCCACGAACCAGCCATCACGCGTTTTCCGCCTCTATGGTCGGAGCACCGATCAGTCTTGCCCCGGCTATCGTGAAAGGCTCATTCACTTCCCACGATAACAAAGGAGATTCTGCCCTTTCTATGTCCTTATTATACCCTTTGTATTCCCCATGTATGAACGTCCTCGGTTTTGCAAGAGGCCGTAGATTTTGGATTGGGTTGACTGCACACATGTATCCGGCCTGTTGTTGGACATTAGCCCTGGCCCTAATGGACTATCCGCGCACCAGTTCCTCTTGACTGGCTGTTCAGGCATAGCCCAGATCAGCGCTGCTGATCCGATGCTTCCAGATTAATTTACCTTCGCTTGATTTGCAGCTTAAGTGAAGATGCCGATCGGAGCCTTTGCCGAGAAATTCAATGCTGCAATAATTGCGGGCCTCTACCAGGGTGCCGGGAACCCGATAGGGATTGGCGTCTCCTTTGGCCGGGCTGGAGTTCAGCGGAGAGCTGGTGAGCTCCCAAAGAGGATAATCGTGTTTGCCAGAATAGTGAGGGCGTGGTCTCCGCATTAATTCACTGATATGACGATCCCCCGAAAGGAAAAGCAAACCTCTGACATTATTGTTTTGCAGCCAATCCATGAAATCCTGCCGTTCTTCTGGATACAAATTCCATCCTTCATAAGCATCATCATCATTAAAAAGCTGACCTCCTGCCGCAACGATTTTGAAATGCGCACGAGAACTGAGCAGGGCGTTTTTTAACCAATCCATTTGTGCTTTGCCAAACATCTGTTTACCACTCGACAGATGGGCGGCGTCTGCATCGCGATACCAGCGATCATCCAACAGAAAAAACTCGGCATCGTTCAGGGTGCATTGCGTAAAAACGCCGGGAGCACCAGGCAGTCCATAAGAAGGGTTGGCCCAATAACGCTGAAAAAGGTGAAGGGACGTTTCTTTGAGAACGAAACTGCTGTCACTATCATTCGCGGCATAATCATGATCGTCCCAGATGGCCACCTGTCTGGTTGATTGCAGAAACTTCTGCAAAGGGGTAAAAGCACGATCCGTCCAGTACCGCATAGCCATTCCGGCCGGGCTCTGGATGTCAGCCTCCCGAAAGTATAGATTGTCTCCCAACCAGATCATCATGTCTGCGGATTCTGCAGTCATCGGATCATATATTTCGTAACCGCCCCCATAGGGCTTGCTCGGACGATCATATTTCGGATCATTGATATACGCACAGGATCCCGTCAAGATTTTAAAATCTGGTGCAGGATGGCGCCACTGCCAAAGCTCTGGAGTATGTATTTGCAGACCTTGACTGTTCAGAGCCTGGCCATCCAGACGGATTTCAGTCTGATAAACCGCACCAGGTGCAAGATCATCTAGTGTGATCAGGGCGGTGTAAAATTCCTTGGCGCTGGTTAAAAACTCTCTACTGGTTTCTTGTAAATGGGGCTGTTTGACAGGCCAGTAAGCGATGCTGATCTTTGCTGGTCCCAAAGTCTGCATCCAGATACTGGCAGAACGCTGTGCCGGGTATCCTGTCATTGGCCCGGAATGCAGGCGCGTGGCACGGGCAGGCACTTGCATGGCGAAAGCGGTCATGGGCCAGGCAAGGCCGGCACCGATGCCAACCCCGGTATGCATTAAAAAATTTCTGCGCGTAATGTACATAGGTTATTGATCCTTTATTCGCTTTGGCCACTGAGCCTGAATTCAACCCATACGTTTAAATCAAAGTTTTTATCCTTTAAACCGGCAGGAACAACCGGAAGCCTCGCATCATGCAAGGCCGCCACAGCCGCTGTGTCAAAAGCACTCATGCTGCCTTTCTGCATGATCTTCACGGCACGTATCTGACCGTCATGAAGCGTAAATCGCAGCAGAACCCTTCCATTTTCGCCCAACATTTTCGCTGATTCCGGAAACTGCACAGCAGCCTGAATGGCACCTTTTACTTGTGCCAGATAGTCCTCACGTACTGCTGGACTGGCTGGTACAGCGCTTGGCGGCGGCGGAGGGGTTACGGCCGCCTTGGTCGCTGGAGCCTGTACCGAACTGGGCATGGGGGTCTGAGGTAAAGGCAGCTTCTCGGGTGGTTCGGCAACCGGGTGTGATGCTGGCTGGGGCTGGCGCTTGGGCCGCGGCACGGGCCGCGGTTCAGGTTTGGGTTGTGGTTGCACTTTTGGTTTGGGAAGAGGTGGCAGCGGTTTTGGTGGACTTGGCGGTACCAGACTGATGGTGACGGGAGCAATCACCGCTGCTGGTGGAGGCGTTTGCTCTGTACTTTTCCAAATCAACAAGGCCACAAATACAGCCTCGATAACAGCCGCCAGCAGGAGTGCCTTGTAGCCACCGTTTGATCCTGGCGCCTTGACCAGTTCTCCGAGAGGACGCAGATCGGCAGACATCATGACACCGGTTTGGCAGCCAAGCCGATCGCCGTGACGCCAGCATTACGGCAGGCATCCATCACTTTTACCAACGCCTGAATATCAGCCCCTTTATCTGCTGCAATGGTAACCTGCGTTGCAGAAGGATCCCCATGGCGCAGTTGTGTTTCCAGATCCCGGAGACTGATGGATTTGTCCTTGAATTCCAGGCTCCCATCCGCATGCAGAGTTAATATTACTTTAGGCTTGGTTATTTCCTGGGCCGAACTGGAACCCGGAAGACGCGTGGGCAGTCCCTGACTGGGGATCATGTGTACTGTGATCATGATGAAAAAAATCAGTAAAAATAGCATGATGTCAATCATCGGGATGATCTCGACCCGCCCCTTTTTCATTTCGAGATATTGCATGAATTAGGCCTCTTTCGCCACATAAATGACGGGTTGCGCCTCGGTGCTGCTCAAGGTATGACTATGATCCAGTCCTGACAAGCGATTGATGAGCATGCTGCGTAACGTTTCCATTTGATGTACTACAAAACGCATCTGATTCTGCAGGCCATTAAAGCTAACCAACCCGATAATGGCGATGACCAGACCTGCAGCAGTTGCCATCAAGGCTTCAGCAACACTCCCCGTGATGGCAGTAGGATTGTTGGCCACATTGTTGAGAATCTGAAAAGCATGAAACATACCAATGATTGTCCCCAACAGGCCCAGTAAGGGAGCCAACGTGACGGTGGTGTCCAGAAGCCAAAGACGTTTATCCAGCAAGGGGACCTGGCGCATAACGGCTTCCTGAAGGATTTCTGAAAGTTGCGCGCTGTCCTTGATGTTCGGAAAGCGGATGGGTACCAGGAGTAGAGCACGAAAAGGAAACTCTGCAGTTTCAGCAAGAGGCCGCAAATTATGTTCTTTGATATCCGGGAGCTGCTCTAGGGCACTAGCAGTTTTTTCTCCCAGACGGCTCATGCGGTTCAAAAACAAAAAACGCTCAATACTTACCCATAACACGATTATTAGCAGCAGGGGCATGATATAGAGAATACCGCCAGATTTGGCGGCGATACTGGCAATTAGTGAAAAGTCCATATTCATTTCTCTCATAAAGAGGCCCCTCAGGAAGAACCCAGAGGGACCGGAGTGGTTTTTAATGCTTAAAAAGTCGCATCAATCGTCGCATACACATTGGTAGGCAGATTGAGCTTCAAGTTTGGATTACTGCTGCTGCCGCTATAGCTCTGAACAAATCTGCGGTCAAACAGGTTGTTCAGATTAAGACTGGCTGTGACATTCTTGAAGCCCAGAGATTGGCCAAGAGGTGCATTTCTGAATGTATAACGTAAGGAGGCATCGGTGAAGAAACGACTACCCAAGGGAAGAAATTTACCGCCGAGGTTATAATACGACTGCCCAATCTCATGTAAGGAAACCGTTGCGCGAAAGCCGTGGTAACGTGCAATAATTCCCAGCGCCTCGGTGTGATGCGGAGCGTAGGGGAATGGTTGGTTGGATGAGGTCAGGCGTGCATCCAGAATACCCACATTGGCATAGGCGCTGAATATGTCATTAAGCACCACGTTATTCTGCCATGAGATACCCTGGTTTATGGCTGTACCCGCGTTGGCCAGAACCGTCTGGTTTAACGACCCAACCTGTATGGTAGTACTCAATATGTAGTTCTGGAAATCCACCCTGAATGCTTGCAAGCTGGAACTCCATGGGCCGATGTCCCAGTGCGTTCCAATGCTATAAGTGCTGGCCTTTTGTGGTTTGAGTTCGGCGTTATAGGTCCCGGTATAAAACTGGTTATATCCCGGTGGGTTGGTGTTTTGTGTAAAGTTGGCGAAGGCATGCCAATTATCCATGATGTGCAGATTGGCACCAAAGGAAGGCAGTACGGAGCCGAAATTAGCGTTGAATTGTCCAGGTTTATTCTGGGCGATGGCCACCGAATTTTTGAATTCACGAGTGGCATAAAGATATTTAAAGCCACCAGATAATGTCAAGGCTTCCACCGGCTTGTAGATCATATTGACATAAGGCTGGTAGGTGTTGGTGACTACAGGCTCGTAATAAGAGGAGCCAAGATAGGTATTGCTGGCGCTTGAATACCGTGAATCATGGAGGGTATTGTTATGATTGAACCAGAATCCCAGCTCTGTGCTGACCGGACCCACCGGATAGATGATTCTGGCCAGATTACCCCAGCGATGAGTATTATTAATGCTATTGCCTAACAAAACACCATTCCGTGCGGGAGAAAATCTGCCAATAGTGCCCTCCGGAGTTAGTAATGTCTGGGTGTAGGTAGTCGCGCTGGCACTAAATCCGTTTCCGTAATAGTAGTATAGTTGATCTGAAAATTTGACCTTGCCAATCTTCCCTTCATACTTGACATAACCCAACCAGTTCAGATACTGGTTGTAGTTGTATCCGGTGTAATTATAATTCGCCTGGCCGCCTGGTAAAAAAGGGTTACTCGTGTAACTGTTGTAATCTTGCCCATATTGCGCGATTTGCGCTGCTGTGGCGCCATTATAATAGTTGAAGCGCTGGTTGTTCTGGGTGAAAAACAGTGTCAGAGCGCCAGGTCCAATCTGGGTCGCGGATTTGAATAAAAACTGGTTTTGCAAAGCGCCATTGTTCTGAAAGTAACCATCGCGTTGGGTTTTATTCACGTATATCCAGGCAGAAGTCGGTGCGAAATCCTTTGCAAAAAGTCCGGTATTAATTAATCCGCCAACATTATATTTGCCAAAGGATCCGGCTCCGACGATGGGTCTCACAAAAGGAAACGGAGAAGGTTTAAGGCTATAGGTTTCCACAGAACCGCCAAAGGCCGATAGCCCGGGAATCGCCGCAGATTCGGCACCAGGATAATATTTGGTTCCGGCCACGAGTACTGAGGGAATAAACTCATTCGTGTAATAGGTATAGCTGTCATTGTCATTCAGCGGTATGCCGTCCAACGTAAAGTTGATGAGTGATTTACCAAATCCATTGATGTAAACGTCATCACCGTCCATGCTGTCGCCACTGCTTACCACCATGGCATTGGGCATGTTGTTAAGCACCTGGGTATAGGAGTCGGTGGGTGCCAGCATCTCAAACTGCCCCCGTGTGATCAGGGTTTCCTGGTTGGTGGCATTTTTGTTGAACTTCTGGATGCGCTGGATATCGCTTTTGGGTGTTTCTCCTGTGTTGACGTTAGGTCCGCTACCGAAGAAATTGTTGCTGGCTTCCGCTGTTCCGGTCACTGTTCCCAGAGACTGCTCGGTTGCATCTGCGTTAATGCCGTTGATGCTGATGACGGCACTAATAATGGCTGGATAAAGCACTTTTCGACGACGCGTGATCATGACTGGCTCCCTTCCGTTGGTGTTTGACTTCAACAAATCAGGTTGCCTGGGCAGCAAAAATACTCCCCGCCCGCATGGCGTGGGTAGAGATATTTACTGCTCCAGATTTTTCACGCGGTTGTTTTTTGGGTTACGCTCAGTTGTCTTTTTATTGTGCGTAATATACAAATCCAATATGACAGTATGATGACATTTTTGTGAATCTTTTGTGACATGTTCGTGCGCGCATCACTCACGGTAAATTTGTCCTCCCCAACCGTCTGGGACCCAAACCAGTACAGGCGTGTACGCATCAACGGCAGGGGACAGCATCCGCTTCCGCACATTCATGTACAGTTTCGTGACGGATCCCGTGTGTCGCTGATCATTGAGTTGGGACAGGCGCGCTTTTGGTCGGCTATGTCTCGCCCCGGAAACGATTGGGACCCGGGACGGACTTGGATTGAGGCGCATCGGGAGGCCCTGTTGAAGGAATCTCCGTCTAAACTATGCTTCAGGTAATAAAAATAACCGTTTTTTCCATGCAGGACCTTCAGCGACCGCTTTCAGTAAGGCTTCCACCCAGGTCATCCCTGCCGTGGGCGTATTGCCTCCAGGATGTTCACTGTGGGGACTTGCCGCCTTGACAAAGGATACTGGCGGCAATTTTCCGTTCCAGGCGTCATCGGAGTGTGGATGAGCGGAATCAACCGCAGAGAGTACTGAATGCTGGGCAGAGCTTGAGAGCGTTGTCCGGGATCACCGGCGCCTCAATACGCCGATCTTCTCAACCTCGTGTATCAACTTTCAATCGCTGGCCCGTATCAATTTACATCCGCTGCTGACAATATCAGGGTAAGGGCCGGGTGGGGCCTTGCGAATCGGGGCGAAGATACCGCAAACATGATTCGATTCCTTCGGATACGGGGTAAGGTGCCCCGTGACGTGGGGCTGAACCGGATCGATATGCGACCCGATTCCCGGCAGACGCCTGGTTCAAGAGGACGAGAGGGAGCACCATCGTCTGCTGCCCGTGTTCAGACACCGCGGGCTGGTCTGTGGGGTGTAGGGTTTCGTTCCCTGGTCAAAGCGGGATCTTTAGCGAAGGGGCATGGGGGTGATCCCAGCGTACCTGTAGGGTCTGATGCCCCGACAGGGGAGTCATGGGTACCGATGGCGCCGCGCCGGAGCCTTCGCCCAGGTTCAAGGAGTCTCGAGGGATGGCCCCCGAAAACGGCATTTCCGGAGGCAACGAAAGCAGGGCGACCGGTACCGGCAAGCGGAACGACGGCATGGCGAAGGGGCCGAAAGAGACGCGCATCAGGCGTTGCATCTGGGCTATTTGCCGATCCATGGACACCTCCATCGCCTGCATCTGCCACAGGCTGTGCTCGACCATGGCCTGCGCCTGCGCGGGCGAGAGGTTTTCGTTGGAGACCTGCAACTGCCTGTGAGAACCACCTGAGCCCCAGGTGACGGTCTGGACCTTCATCACCCCACCCGGGAAGTGAATGACACGACTCTGCGCCGCGGCAGGTACCGGGTGTCCGTCGATCCACAGATGTGTGACAGACATGTGTGACTGTTGTGATGCCAAGGCGTCACCTTCATAGGGGTGAGCATAGGCCAGGGATGCTGCAGCAGCGGCGCCCAATATGGCGACACCCGTGCAGGTGAGTATCTGACATTTCCATTGACGGAGAGGGTTTCTTCTCATGACGATCCTCCTGAATTTCAGCAAAACCCAGATCCATAAAACGGCGGTCACCGGCTGAGGGCTAGCAACCAGATTCATAGACCGATCTTTCGTCCGCCAAGTTCCCCATGTCCTGAGCGGGCCTCGAGACCATTCTCGCTGTTGCCCGCCATCTGCATTCTGGTGCCCAGAGATCCCCATTGCGGTACCCACAAGATCATGCTTTAGGCTTGGAGCGCTCTATTGCAGGGGGAAGGTGGCTTCATCGTCTCGTGTCATCAGCTCGAAGAATAAATGCCGCAGGCGCAACAGCCAGGGCTTGAACCGCCCGGTGGGCGGAGTCGGGAAGCGTGCCATAATCTCATAGACGGCGATTTCGTTGATCATGGGTAGACCGTCCGGCTCGCTTTCCTCGTCCGGAACATCGGTTCCCGATGAAAGAGCGGCCTGATCCTCCGGGGTTACAAAGCTCAGAGCGTATCCGGGATCCGGAATCTGCAAAGCCTCCATCACGTCATCCCGTGCTATCCACACATGGATGCCGTCCGATGAGGTGGTCCGCATCTCCAATCCCTCGAAATCGACGCGCCAAATATGGACGGGTGTATTTCCTTGCTGCTTGTTCATGGGCTTTGGAACCTGCCGGGTGAATGAAGAGATTCTACTTGTATTGCTTCGATGTTTTCCATGCAATGGGGCGCAAAGAAATGATGTGGGCGGACCCGGATCAGGAATGTCGGCAGTGGCTCATCCAGTAGGCTGGACTGCTGGGGAAGCATCGATGGAATCCTATGTACAGTCCGCCTGGACCGTTACGCGCGGCAGGAATAAAGTTGCTTGAATTGTTCGGACAATTGCTGCGCGGTGGCGTGCAAAGAGATACTGTGTGAGGGCCTCAGTGCGCGGACGCGATCGCGTATTTTGCTCGCCAACCGGGGGAAGTCCGTACCCTTGTATGCAAATACGATCTTGTTGCCAGACTCTTCTGCGTCTATCACGACGACCTGATTATCGAAGCTTGTCTGGATGCGGGCGACATAGGCATCGCATTGCCAGTCACTGCACAGCATGTTGATCACCAGTACCCCATTCGTTCGCAGCTTGGCATAGCAGTCGTTGTAGAACCCGGTGCTGCATAGTTGCGTGGGTTGGCCGTCAGGGTTGAAACCATCGACCAGTAGCACATCGACCGGTTTGGTGTGGTTGCTGACATATACCGCGCCATCCCCACTCAGCACCTGGAAATTGGGGCCATCTGGTGGGATGCCGAAGCGGTCACGCAACTCGATGACCTTGGGATTGATCTCCACGGCAGTGAAGTGGGCATCCGGGATGTGGCGCAGACAATATTTTGCCAGTGAACCCCCACCCAGGCCGATCATGGCAATCCGTTTGGGTTTTGGCTGTAGAATCAGAAAACCCATCATGGTGCGGGTATAACCCAGGATCAGCTTGTCTGGCGCAGATTTGTGCATGATACTTTGCGTCGCCGAAAGATCGAAGCGTAATGTGATAGACCGAAAATCTTCTTGTGCGAATGGTTGCGCCAGCACAGGTTGACTGGGTAGATCCGGAGAGTTAGTCAAAGAACCGGCAGATTCGTTCATATTTCTAGTGCATCCTTTTACTGTGCTGTCATCTTTTCACGATTTGGTTTTTTATGGGTCCCATTACCCATGCACCGTGGGGCGGAAATCAACAAAAGGCGCTTGTCGCGGTGTTATATTTGCTCCCAGGGTAGTCCATCAAAGCGCCAGCCATTCAGGCTGCTTCGGCGATGCTGATCATTCAGATCCCCTTCAAAGCCGTGCGCCACATTGTAAACGGCGCTGAAACCATTGGCCTGTAAGTACTGTCCAGCCTCCAGCGAGCGATGGCCACTACGGCAGATCAGTAAGACGGGTCGGTTGAGAGATGTGGCGCGTCGTACCCGACACAGAAAGTCCGGGTTGATTTCCCAGTCGGGATCGTCTCGCCAGGGAATGGTTAACGCTTCTTTCGGGTGCCCGACAAACAGAAACTCCATTTCACTTCTGACGTCAATAAGCACCGCCTGCGGGTTTTTTTGCAGGAAGTGGAAGGCGTCCTGCGGTGGGAGGTTTATTACCGACTTTGTCATACTGCTCTCCTGACCAAAGCTGACCGGAAGTTATACCTGTAACACGCCTGCGGCCAACAATATCCATGCAGAAATGAGCGACAGCCCACCGACGGGCGTAACGGCGCCAAGCCAACCCTTGCCGGTGATCGCCAGAAGGTAAAGACTGCCCGAAAATAACGCCGTCCCGGTCAGCATAAGCCAGCCTGACCACTGCGTAAGGCTGGATTCCGGCAGTTGCAGCGCCACCACTCCCACCAGCATCAGTCCCAGGGCGTGGTAAAGGTGATACTGGCTACCGGTATGGTAAACGCTCATCATTTTGGGTGACAAGCGGTCTTTCAGGGCGTGGGCGCCGATGGCCCCCAGCGCTACCGCGGCCCCCGCGTTGGCGGCGCCAAGGGCAAGGAACCACTTGTCCGTTTGCGACATCATAACTGTTCTCCGCTGCGTCATGCTATTCGGACCGCGAGCTCCTGCTTCGCAGGCAGGCGGCTGTCGAGCAGAATAGCAGAAATTCGCTCCTCAGGGTGGACAACCGAGTGAGGCAGGAAGGGCTGGACCAGTGCTTTGCACCGTGGTTACACTCTGGCCACCCTTTCTCGGCCGGGAGTAGACATCGCATGTATCATGACGAACACCACCACCATGAGAAGATCGGCTGGCTCCGGGCCAGTGTGCTGGGCGCCAACGATGGTCTGCTCTCGACAGCAAGCCTCCTTGCCGGTATCGCTGCCGGACAGGCAAGCCACGAACAAATTCTGCTCGCCGGTGTTGCGGCGATGGTCGCCGGCGCCTTCGCCATGGCGGCCGGTGAGTATGTATCCGTGAGTTCACAGGCCGATACCCAGGCCGCAGATCTCGAAACGGAAAGACGCGAACTGGAAAAAAACCCTGAAAAAGAACTGCTCGAACTCCGGGGCATCTATGTGGCGCGTGGCCTTAGTGAGGCGCTGGCCCAGCAGGTCGCCACCCAGCTTATGGAGCATGATGCCCTTGCTGCACATGCTCATGACGAACTGGGCATGACGAAAATGGCGGCGGCGCGGCCCGCCGAAGCGGCACTGGCTTCCGCCGCCGCCTTTGCATGTGGTGCCCTGTTCCCGGTGCTGATCGCCGCCTTCGTCCCCCACGGCAGGGTACTACCGGCCCTGTATACGACCAGCATCCTCCTGCTGGTGTTCCTCGGTGCGGTCGCAGCCCGGGCGGGTGGCGCCCCCATGGTGAAGGGCGCCATCCGTGTGGTCTTCTGGGGTGTTTTTTCGCTGGTCGCCACCACGCTGATCGGCCATCTGCTCGGTCAGACGGGTATCTGACCGGTAACGCGTCCATCTGGATCGGTCGCGTCAGGACCCATGCGCGCCCCGCCCGAATCAGAGAATTACGACTTTCGCCACGGAAGGACGGCCCCCATCTGCGCAAAAAGGCGGTTCTCGGTCATGCATCGCCATGGACTTCATCCATCTGCGGACAGGTTATATCACTATAGCCGGTTTATAGGTATCATCGCCCCAGATCTGTAAGCTTGTCATTATTTGCTTATGGATCTTCGTGCGGCCTGGCGTCAAATCGGGATACCGCGTTACCTTTCGTATGTTTCTAATATGGAGAATCCTTAATGTGCTCAATAACTCGGAAAATGACGGCAGAGTTCATCGGTACCTTCGGGCTCATATTTTTTGGTGGCGGTGCCGCGGCAATGGGTTATCCCCTAATCGACGTGGCTTTGGCCAACGGACTGGCCATCATGATCGCCGCGTATGTGTTTGGTGACATCAGTGGTGGCGTGGTCAACCCCGCGGTCACCCTTGGCGGGGCCATTGCAGGAAAGATAGGCTGGAAGGACGCCGGCCTGTATATGATCGCCCAGGTTGGCGGTGGCATCGCGGCCGGTTATGTACTTCTGGTGGTTCTTGGCGGATCGACAGGACATCTTGGGGCCACTACCATCAATACCAGCCTTGTATCGGTCTCCGGCGGTTTTATACTGGAGGCCTTGGGAACATTTTTTCTGACCACTACCGCGTTGTATACGGCCATGAGCGGTCGTGCCGGTAACGCTGCTCCTCTCGCTATTGGTTTTACCCTGGTCATGGCGGTGACGTTTATGGGCCCGCTGACGGGAGCAAGCCTGAATCCCGCGCGGACATTGGGTCCGGCCGTCGCTGGTGTCTACTTCCCGTACATATGGGTGTATCTCGTTGCGACGCCATTGGGCGGACTGATTGCCGGATTGCTCTACAATTTCATGCCGGAGCACAAGGCGGTTTCCTGACTCCTCCGTTTTTCCAGGTAGCACCGTAGTAGCGGCGGCGCCATGATTTTGTGGCGCCGTCGTCATTTTCCCCAAGGCCAGGCCCCTTCATCGTCCCCATCCCGCCACGATCCGCAGGTTCTGGTTCTATAGTTTAGGTGTTACAGGCTACCTTCTGGAGTCCCTTCATGAGTATAGAATCCATCACACTGGTGCGGCATGGCGCGACCGAGTGGACGGATAGCGGCAAACACACTTCGGTGACCGACGTGGCATTGACGGCGGAGGGCCGAAGAGACGCGCTGGCGCTCTGGAACCACTTTGTGGAACAGGGGCATTTTGATGGGATCTACTCCAGCCCTATGCTGCGTGCCCATCACACGGCCATTCTCGCGGGTTTTGCTGTTCCTGAACTGCACCGGGGGCTCTGTGAGTGGCGCTACGGCCGCTATGAGGGAATGACGACGGCGGAAATTCGCCGGGAAAATCCGAAGTGGAGCGTTTTCCGTTGTGGCGGACCGGGTGGCGAAAGCCCGGAGGCCGTCAGTAGCCGTTGTGAGGAGCTGCTGAAGGAATGGGATGAAAAGGGCCACCGACACGTGCTGTGCTTTGCCCATGGCCACATTCTGCGGGCGCTGGCCGTCCATTGGCTGGGACTGGATCTCCGTTTCGCTGACCACCTGCACCTGGACCCGGGCAGCATTTCTCGTCTGGGTTGGGAGCACGAAGTTCCCGCCCTGCACTTATGGAATTACTGCCCTCAGCGTTCGGTCTTCGGGCCACGCCCTGGCTGATTCGGTGTTGTTTCCGGTGCTGGCGGCCGTTCAGGGCAGCAGAAAGGCCGGAGCGACCTGGGCGGCCTGCTGCATGGCAGCGTGGTAGTAACGGGTGCCGGTAAAGGCCCTAGCGGCGTCGATACGGAAGGCATCCATGGCGAGACCCTTGCGTCCCAATGTCGCGCTCCACCAGCCGGAGGGATAACAGAACTGCGGGAAATACAGACTGTTCACTGCGCCGAAGCCTGCTTCCGTCATGCGGCTTTGGCATTGGCGGATGAGATCGGCGTGCAGGAGCGGCGACTCGGACTGGGCGACCAGCACGCCCTGATCGGCCAGCGCATGGTGACAGGCTGCGTAAAAGTCCGTGGCGAAAAGTCCAGCCGCCGGTCCGACCGGGTCGGTGGAGTCAATGATGATCACATCGTAGCGTCCCGCCTCCGCCTCTTTGATCCAGGCAATTCCATCGGCAAAATGGAAACGGGCTCGAGGATCCTGGTTGTTCTCGCAGAGTTCCGGGAAAAAACGCTCGGCGACGCGGGTAACCCGCTCGTCCAGTTCCACCTGCACGGCTTCTTCCACTTCCCCATGGCGCAGCACCTCGCGCAGGGTGCCGCAGTCACCGCCGCCGATGATCAGCACCCGTTTCGGTGCCGGGTGGGTAAAGAGGGCTGGGTGGCTCATCATTTCGTGATAGAGGAAGTTGTCGCGGTCAGTGACCATGACCAGACCGTCCAGGGTCATGAGGGTGCCGAACTGTTCGGTCTCGAAGATTTCTATATTTTGATAAGGACTTTGCTCACGGTGCAGCACTTCGCGGATTTTCAGGCTCAATGCCGCGCCGTGCTCTTCATAGCGCTCGGTATACCATAGTTCTGTGCTCATAACCGCCTCTCTCAACGGGGATGGTGGGGTGTCCGCAGGGATTTTGCGGAAGATACGGGCAAAAGAAAAGGGTGGACCGCTGATTCCGGTCCACCCGTTACCGCTGTGAGTCATCTCAAGCGCAGAGAGCCGGCTTGACGCGCAACTCATGGGCAGGAACGCCCATCATGTCCACTTGCCCGCGCTTCATCTCCATGGTGGAGACTTGCCCGGCGCCAAAGGCTTCCTTGAGATAATTCAAGGCATCCTCGGGCTGGATGATATCGCCGCAGGTGAAAATATCCACCGCTGCGTAACCATATTCCGGCCAGGTGTGAATGGCCAGATGCGACTCGGCGACGATAACGGCGCCGCTCACCCCGTAGGGTGAGAAGTGGTGAAAAGTTTGCGTCACGATGGTGCAGTTGGCACGCCGGGCGGCCTCGAGCATGGCATCCGTAACAAAATCAACATCAGACAAGGTACTGCCGTCACAGTGATAAAAATCTGCAACGATTTGATGTCCCAATGAGCGCATAGGTGCCCCCCTTACCAAAGTTAAAAAGGTTAAGAAGTAGCTCCCGTGCACCCCCAGACAGTACTTGGTTTTATGCCCTACCTTGCTGGAACGATGCATTGCTCCAAGTCTCTTAAGGACTGACCCCCTTAGTAACTGCTTTCGGTGCCGTGGAAACAGAACGCGAACTATACGCTTATACGCAGGGGATGCAAGGGTTTTCTGAGCACGGCGACGTGCGGATTTTCTAGGGGTTTTCCGCCATTTCAGTCGCAATCTGGCCCCGCCCTGACCGTTCGGTTTATACTGCGCCCCATGACTGCGAAAACAGAGAGTGCCCATGGCCGCTGATGCTCTTGTCGAACTGGAAAATGTGCACTTTGCCCGGGGCCCGCACACGGTCCTGGACGGCGTGGGTCTGCGCATCACCCAGGGGGCCATCGTATCCATCATGGGGGCGAGCGGCGGCGGCAAGACGACCCTGCTCAACCTGATGGCCGGTACCCTCGCGCCCCAGGCCGGGCGGATACGGGTGGCGGGTCAGGATCTGCAGACCCTGAACTTTGAGGACCTGTACCGCCTGCGTCGGCGTATGGGCATGCTTTTTCAGCACAGCGCCCTGTTTACGGATTTCAGTGTCTTTGAGAATGTCGCCTTTCCCCTGCGCCGCCACTTCCGGCTGGACGAGAGCGTTCTGCGCAAGCTGGTGCTGATGAAACTGGAGGCGGTGGGGTTGCGCGGAGCGGCTGGATTGATGCCCGCCGAGCTCTCCGGTGGCATGGGTCGGCGGGTGGCGCTGGCCCGTGCCATGGTGATGGACCCGATGCTGATATTTTACGATGAGCCGTTTACCGGACTGGACCCCATCAGTGTGGGGATCATTGCCACCCTGATCCGCCGCCTCAACGACGCCCTTGGCGCGACGAGCATCCTCGTCAGCCACGATGTGCAGGAGACTTTTTCCATCGCCGATTACGGTTACATTCTCGCGGGCGGCAAAATCATCGCCGAAGGTACGCCAGATACCCTGCGTGCCAGTGATTCGGAACTGGCACGGCAGTTTCTCGGGGGTAAGCCCGATGGGCCGGTTCCCTTCCACTACCCGGCGAAAGATGACTATGCTACTGCCCTGACCGGGGTATGGGCAGCGGGCGAGGCGATTTAAACATGGCTTTTATGGAATTCATACCGAATCTGGGGCGGCGGACCCTGCGCACGGTACCCAACCTGGGCACCGCGTCGCGCTTTTTGCTGCTGAGCCTGTTTGCGGTAGCGAACCGTCATTTTAGCATTCAGCAACTGCTCAAACAGGTATACGGCTTTGGGGTGCGGTCGCTGCTGCTGATGATGGTCGCCGCATTTTTCACGGGTATGGTGCTGGGTTTTCAGGGGTATTATGCGCTGGTGCGTTTCGGTGCGACCTCCGCGCTGGGCACCCTGGTCGCCCTGTCGCTCCTGCGCGAACTCGGGCCGGTACTCACGGCGTTGCTCTTCGCCGGGCGGGCGGGCTCGGCGCTGACCGCCGAAATCAGTTCCATGAAGGCGACCGAGCAATTGAGTGCCATGGAAATGATGGCGGTCAATCCGCTCGCCTGGGTCGTGGCACCCCGGCTTTGGGCCGGGATCTTCGTCGTGCCGATCCTCTGCGTTATTTTTGACCTGGTCGGCATTTTTGGCGGATACCTCATTTCGGTGCCGGTGCTGGGTGTGGACGGTGGCACTTTCTGGGCGCAGATGCAGTCCAACGTAGCGTTTTCCGGAGATATCCTGACCGGACTGTTCAAGGCCCTCTGCTTCGGACTGGTGGTGACCTGGATTGCCGCCTGGCAGGGTTACGCCGCGCAGCCCACCGCGGAGGGCGTAGGTAATGCCACCACCATCAGCGTGGTGACGGCGTCACTGGCGGTGCTTGGGCTGGATTTCATTCTCACGGCTTTTTTATTCACCTGAGGGGTAGAGGACGCATGGAAAAACGGGCGATAGACTGGTGGGTGGGCATCTTCGTGCTCCTCGGTATCGCTGCTCTGGTAGTATTGGCACTGCGCGTGGGGAACCTCTCTGGCTTCGCCTACAACGAGGGTTATGTCCTGCATGCGGATTTCTCCAATGTCGGCAGCCTGAAACCGCGCAGCCCGGTGAAACTGGGCGGCGTTACCATTGGCGAGGTGACCCACATCGGCATGGACCCCAAGACCTTCATGGCGAAGGTGACGATGCGGATCGAACCGAAGGTGAAGCTGCCGACGGATACGGGGGCGTCCATCTATACCGAGGGACTTCTGGGCGAGCAGTATGTCTCTATTCAGCCGGGCGGCATGCCCCAGGATCTACAGCCGGGTGGTACCATTACCATGACGCAAAGTGCTGTCAATATCGATCAGCTTATCGGCCAGATGGTCTTCAGTAAGGCCTCGGGCAAGTAAATAGGGAGGATTCTGTATGCGTCAAATTTCGTTTGTTGCTCTGGTTGTTGTGCTGTTGACCTGGACTCTTCCCGCTACTGCCGAAGATACCCAGGGGGCGGTAACGGTCGTTCAGCAGCTTACCAACAGTGTCCTGAAGGTGTTACGCTCGAACGAAGGCAAGCCCATCACGCCGTCCGTGAAGAAGGAAGTGGCCGATATCGTCCTGCCGCACATGGATTTTACCACCATGTCGCAATATGTGATGGCGCAATACTGGCGGCAGATGAGCCCGGCGCAGCAGCAGGAGTTTGTGGTGCTGTTCAAGGATCTCCTGGTGCGCACCTACAGCAATTCGCTCAA
>Ga0315298_1004302_pt1 | contig 21437 bp, 18 predicted proteins | sample WHS_1_MG_FD_203077 | JGI IMG/M metagenome (GOLD analysis project Ga0315298, IMG submission 203077) | Extremophilic microbial mat communities from Washburn Hot Springs, YNP, Wyoming, USA - WHS_1_MG | ecosystem: Environmental > Aquatic > Thermal springs > Hot (42-90C) | place: USA: Wyoming...
ATTTATTAAGGTTTTAATGTGGTGAAAAACCTTACAGGAGGAGTTTGCCCTTTTCCCTTTATTTTTTTGACTAAATAACTTTAGATAAAATATAATTTTATTGGAGTATATGTTGAGGAATTTCTAAATCTCTGTCAATAATCGCTGTCTATTCTGTTAGGTGTCATAGCTCATAGAAGCTCTAGGAATGATTAGGAAGGCAGCGTCCAATTTTATATTGTGCCGAAGCTAATGCTTATAAAGCTAATGCTTATAAAGCTAATGCTTATAAAGCTAATGCTTATAAAGCAAAAAACTTATCAGAGCACGGATAGGTGACTGACGACTGGTCCTTTAGAGACCCAATGGATTTTGCCTTCTAAAAGGATTAGTATTTTCTTTCTCCGATCTACTGGTGACAAATTTATTGTTGACAAACTTTTTCATAGGTGACAAATGTGAAGCATTTTAATTTTAATGAATATAAAGATATAGAAAATACTTATAAAGATATGCTATTTTTTGTCTATTTTTCAGGAGTTTCTTACATATTTATCATTCAAACATATATCATTTTTGTATCCTTTAAAAACTGAGGGTGAGTCAGCTAAGAATTTATTATTGACAGCATAGAATTTTTGATTTATGATTGATCATTGTAATTTTATATTTGAGGGTTTTTGATTTAATGGAAATGGTGAAAATTAGACATTTGGAGGGAAAAAATGGCTGTAAAATTAGGTTTTATAGGAACAGGCGGTATCGCAGGAGCGCATCTAAACACATTGAAGACTTTTGACGATGTGGAATTTGTGGCTATGTGCGATGTTTCAGAAGACAGGGCAAAATCAAGGGCAAATGAATTCGGCGGAAAAGCCTATACTGATTTTAGAAAGATGTTTGATGAAGTTGATATGGATGCTGTGTATATTTGCACTCCGCCGTTTGCCCATGGCGAACAAGAAAGGATCGCTTGCGAAAAAGGCGTCCACATGTTCATTGAAAAGCCAATAGCTATCACAACTGAACAGGCTATTATAATCAATGATTATGTCCAACGAAGCGGAGTTATCACAAGTGTAGGCTACCATTGGCGTTATCAGAGTAATGCACAAACCGCTTTATCAGTGCTAAGAAAAGAGAAGAAAATTCTTGGTGCTTTAGGGTATTGGATGGGTGGAATGCCCGGAACTCCTTGGTGGCGTGTCCGTGCAGAATCCGGCGGTCAGCATACAGAACAGACTACTCATATCTTTGATCTATGCAGATATATGGTAGGCAGTGACGCTGCGACTGTGCATGGTGTTGCTGCAAGTGGAACAATGACCGATATTCCTAATTATGATGTAGATGATATGAGCATGGTCAACATACTATTCAAGAATGGGGCAATAGCTAATATAACATCCTCTTGTGTTATGAATAATTGGGGTCGTGTCCATCTTGAAGTATTCAGTAGAGGATTAGTCGTTATGATCGGCGGACCTGGTCCATTGGTAAGCAGGAACGGTCAAGCTGAAGAAGTTCCACAAGTGCCGGGTATGGATAGGGACAGAGTTTTCATTGACGCAGTTAAAACAGGCGACAGATCAAAGATACTATCCCCTTATGCTGATGCCCTTGAAACACTGAAAATAACCTCTGCTGCAAGCAAATCATTTATAACAGGCAAGGCTATTGATCTATAATTTTTAGGCTAATATTAAAGATTGAGGGTCTTTCGCTCTCAATCTTTAACTCTATTGACTTTATAAGATTCAGGAGTGTGCAATTGAGAAAAATAAAGGGTCTATCCTTTGACATGTATAGAACACTAATTGACACGAAAGACTTTCATGAACAAGCTGTAAATGAAATTTTAAAAATGAGTAATGCAAAGTCTGTGAATGCCGATGAGTTCCACAAGCGATGGGACGAAATATACGATGATATTTATATGTCACTCGGTGACGGAGAATTTAAGCTATTATATCAAGTGAGCGTTGAAAGTCTTCATCAAACTATGAAAGAATTTGGCGTTAAAGGCGACCCAGAAGTAGGCGTAGGATTATGGATTAGCAAATATGACAAGGCAGACCTTTATCCAGAAGTTCAAGAAGTATTAGATAAACTATCAAAAAAATATCCAATTATCATAACATCTAATGTTGACAATAAAGATTTAGGTTTTGCCATGCTAAGAAAGAAAAATCTTCCAGTAAAAGCAATTATAACATCGGAGTCATCAAGATCATATAAACCGGACAGCAAAATATTCAATGATGCCATATCTGCTTTAAAATGCCAGCCAGACGAAATTCTGCACATAGGCGATTCGCAATCCGCTGATATATTAGGCGGAAAAAAAGCAGGTATGATTACCGCATGGTTAAATAGACCACCTATTAAAAAACTTAAACAAGACATACCTCCCCCTGATTATGAAATTCAAGACCTTACAGAACTTCTTTATATACTTTTATAATTAATATGTTAGGAGCAAAAAAGTATGCCTATTCGCAAAGCAGTGATTCCCGCAGCTGGTTGGGGAACTAGAATGTTGCCAGCTACAAAATCTCAACCTAAGGAAATGCTTCCTGTTGGAAGAAAACCTACTATACAATATGTTATTGAGGAATTAGAGGCAATCGGAATAAAACAGGTTTTAATTATCACTGGTCAGAAAAAACGTGCCATAGAAGACCATTTTGATAGAGATATGGAATTGATCAGATACCTTAAAGAAAAAGAAAATTATGACCTGATCAACACACTCAAACATGAGGAAAGCGACTGTCAACTGTTTTATACAAGACAAAGTGAGCAAAAAGGGACTGCACACGCTATAAGTCTGGCAGAAAATTTTGTGGATAATGAGCCGTTTATTGTCTGTCTTGGAGATTCAATAATCATGTCTTCTCAGCCCGGATCGCTTCTTAAACGGCTTATTGAAACTCACGAAAAACGAAATTCCGCTGTTACAATAGCGTTTCGCCCTGTAACTTTGGAGAATGTCTCAAAATATGGCATTGCCTCACCACATCCCGATTTTGACTATGGAGCAGAATTTAAGTTGAAAGATTTGATTGAAAAGCCGAAAATTAACGAAGCACCAAGCAATCTCGCAATCTCTGCTAGGTATGTCTTCAGCCCTGAAATATTTGATGCTATACGAGAAACGCCATTAAACAAAGATGAATACCAAATAACAGATTCAATAAGAATTCTTATGAATAAGCATGATGTCTGGGGTGTAAGGCTTGCAGAAGACGAGGTAAGGATCGACGTCGGCGGATTTAAGGGATATTTTGAGGCTTTCATTAAATTTGCCTTTGAGGACGAGGAATTTGGAGAGGAAATAAAGGAATACACAAGAAAATTGCTTGAGATTGACAGCGAAAAGTGAATGCCATAAACGGAGACTTAATTAATGCTACCAACATCCGCCATCGTTCTGACAGTTGGGTTGATATTTCTTTTTTTCTGGACTCCTGGTTCTCAGAACTTACATATTGAACAGCCTTTTATTATTATTTTATTAATTCTCCTTACTGTTCTCCCTGCCATCATAGTTTTTATAGCAGGTAAGATCATAGCAATTAGAAATAGGCACTCTATTATAAATCCATTTATAACATCAATCCTTGGATTTGTTGCCAGCCTGTTATCAGTCAGTTGCTTTGTTATTCAAATATATTGGCTTCAGATACCAATTTACCTGCTAAAATCTCCATTTCCTAAATTTACGAATAGTAAAACCTTTCTAATAATAATTCTTTTAGTCATATCTTTTCTTTTATGCAAATTAGCACTTTTTCGGATAAGAAAAAAGAACGATGAGACATTAACAGCTAAAAGCTATTTCTTGCCCGATATAAAGCTGATGTTTATCCCATCTCTGCCATTTCTGGTCAGCCTTCTTATATCAGACACAATTGATATAATGCCATTAAATATCAGAATCTTTTTCGTTACTCACAATTACATATATTGGTTTATCATTATGGGGATCGCTATTTTCATGTTTATCAAGTCACCATTTTTTATTCGGCGTATATGGTCTGCACGTTCACTGGAAAGCGGAGAAATCCGTAATAGAATCTTGTCTATGGCTGAACGAAACAATATCAAATTTGGCGATATTCTTGTGTGGAACATGAGCGGAAGACGGATCGCAAATGCTGGCATGGCAGGGTTACTTCCAAAATCAAGGACAATTTTTATAACAGATTTTCTTCTTCACAATTTTACCTTAGATGAAATTGAGACGATAATAGCCCATGAATTCGGTCATATAAAAATGGGACATATACCCGCATACATCATTTTCTCATTCGCTTATCTCAGTATTTCAGGGATGCTTTACTCTTTAATGTTGCCTACAATCAATCATATATCCAGTAATGAGACATTTTCAGCATTGTTAAGTGGTGTCTTCATAGTTACGCTTTTTTTTGTCTATTTTGTCCTTATTTTCCGATTTGTATCAAGGATATTTGAGCGGCAAGCTGATATTTATGCAGTGAGAATAACGGGAAAGCCTGATTCATTTAAAGATGCCTTGATGAAAGTCGCTTATGTAAACCAAATTATGATAAGAAATCCTCGTATCTTCAAAATATTTGCCACTCATCCATCAATATCAGAGAGATTGGAACTCATAGACAAAGCTGTCAATGATCAAAACACGGTCAGAAATTATAATAGGATCGCTTTTAATCTCAAAAGGTCGCTTTTGCTTTTATTCATTGTCTTAGTTGCGTTATGGATCACAAGTAGGGATTTGATCTTTCCGCCAAGCGAACTTCATTATGAGATCGGAAGGCAATATGCAATTGAAGGTATGATAGACCAAGCGATAGCGGAATTTAATAAGGTTGTTGATCTCAATTCAAAAAGCGATCAGGCTTTTTACGCATTAGGGCTTCTGTATATGGAAAAGGGGGCTATTATAGAGGCAAAGGAGAAATTTCAAAGGGCTTTGGAGATCAATCCTAAAAATGCTATGGCATTCAATAAACTTATGCAATTACAAGAGATGGAAAACAAGAATGGGGGTGTTAATGAAGCTATCAAGCAAAACTGAACAAATCCTTATTTTAATCGGCACATTCTTTTTTTGGGCGTCGCTTTATGTTTATGTCCCTATCCTTTCGCCATATACAAAGGAACTTGGCGGATCTTTGACAATTGTCGGATTTGTCGTTGCATCTTATGGACTATCTCAGTTTTTATTCCGTTTTCCTCTCGGTATATGGTCTGATAGATTAGGCAGACGTAAGCCGTTTGTGATCTCTGGTTTTGTGTTTACCGCTATAAGCTGTTTAGGATTAGCTCTTTCGCCTAACCCTTGGATTTTGTTGATATTCAGGGGAATTGCTGGAATTTCCGCATCAATGTGGGTTGCTTTAACCGTAATGTATTCGCATTATTTTGATGACAAGCAATCAACAAAAGCGATGAGTTTAATTAGCTTTTGCACAGGATTTTCACAGATGATCATCACCTATATTGGCGGTAATATAGCTCAAAAGCAAGGCTCTGTCTATACATTTTATTATGGTATCGGACTTGCTATGATCGGTATGTTATTTATATTGCCTGTATCAGAGACGAGGATAATAAACTCAATAGACTTCTCAATAAAAAAGGTATTATCTGTTGCTTCAAGAAAGCTACTTTTAACAGTCTCAATCCTAACCGCATTAAGCCAGTTTTCTGTTTTTGTTATCACTTATGGCTTTCTTACTATATATGCAACTGAAATAGGGGCATCAAAAAGTCAATTAGGAACTCTGATGTTCGTCACGCATTTGGCTTTGACAATATCTAATCTTTTAGCAGGGACATTTGTTGCACCAAAAATAGGATATAGAATGACTGTTTTCTTGGCGTTTATTTCGGTATCTATCATAACCATAATGACGCCATTTATCAAAGGTGTAAACCTTTTAATTTTGCTTAATGGATTAGGGACATTAGGACGAGGATTGGCAGCGCCGATACTTATGGGGTTAGCAATTCAAGGGTTACCAAAAGAGGAAAAGGCAAGTGCTATGGGATTTTATCAAGCGGTATATGCCTTGGGCATGTTCTTAGGACCCGCTACTGGTGGAATGATCGGCGATGCTTTTGGATTAGCTGGCGTCTTTTATTGTGCTGGTGCTATATACTTGATCACTTCGTTAGCAAGTATTATAATGTTACCGAGCAATAAGAGAATCAGATAAAAAAGGAGTTATTATGATTTTTATTATGTTAGCAATATATACTGTCGTTACCGTTGGAACTATGTCTGATAATGAAAAACCTAAGGAGATAACTATTAAACTTCCCGGCGGTGCTGAAATGGATATGGTATGGATCAATCCCGGAAAATTTATCATGGGGTCGCCAGAAAGCGAATCAGGCAGAGAAAGCAACGAAACTCAACATGAGGTAATCATAAGTAAAGGCTTTTGGTTAGGCAAATATGAGATCACACAAAGCCAATGGGAAAGCGTTATGAATACTCGCCCATGGGAAGGACAAGTGTTCGTCAAAAATGCGGAAAATCATCCCGCAGTATATATCTCTTGGAACGATGTTCAGGAATTTATCGCCAAATTAAATGAAGCAGAGAAAACAAACGTTTATAGGTTGCCGACAGAGGCAGAATGGGAATATGCTTGCAGGGCAGGGACGAAAACAGCATTTTCCTTTGGTGACAGTGCGAGTAAATTGGGTGAATACGCATGGTTTGGCAAAAATACTTATGACCTCGGCAATATGTTTGCTCATGCGGTAGGGCAGAAAAAGCCTAATCCATGGGGACTATATGATATGCATGGAAACGTCTGGGAATGGGTTCAAGATTATTATGGACCTTATGAAAGTAAAACACAAGTTGATCCAAAAGGTGCAGAATCGGGAGATACTCGTGTCTTTCGTGGCGGAAGTTTTTATTATATAGCTAATTTTACTCGCTCAGCATACAGAGGTTATAATTCCCCAACGCACAAATTATTCAACCTTGGCGCACGTTTAGCAAAATCCGATTATGAAAAGGGGGATTGATTATGAATCCTGTTATAAATTTCACAAAAAAAGTTAGGTATGAGCTTATGTTAGGACGAGAGGCGACAGAAAGGATAAAAGAATATCCTGTTGCTTATCTTCCTATAGGATGTCTTGAACGGCATGGCGATCATCTTCCTATGGGACTTGATGTGATCAAAGCTCATAAAATTTGCTGTATTCTTGCACAAGCATTAGGTGGAATTGTGTTCCCACCTCATTTTTATTCTGGTATCCATAAACTCAGTGATGAACTGATGAGAAAATTCACAGGAGAATGGGGAAATCTCTATACAGATCAAACAACAAAAGATCATATAAAAGAAATCATTGATCAGATGATAATTATGGGGATAAAGGTTCTTGTCCTGTTCTCAGGTCATTATCCTGAATGTCAGCGGGATATGGTCAAGGAAATCGCCGCTGAATATAATAATAAAAGGACTATCTCAATCATTCCTGCAACCGATATTGATTGTCTTGGAGAGGGCGATCATGCTGGCGTTTGTGAGACTTCGTTTATGCTATATTTGGATAAAAGCCTTGTAGATATGACTCGTATTGGAGAAATTAACTACCGAGATCACAGCTGGAAAGAATCCAACTCTCCCGAGTTTGCAACTGCAAGGAAGGGCGAAAATGATATGATAAGGCTTATACAATATTTTGATAGTAGGATAAGGGAATATATGCGTGGTTGATGGTAGCAACACAAAGGGAAGATATTATGAAAAAATATTTTTTAATTCTTTTTTTCGTAGTTATTACATTTTCATTTGCGATAAATTTTGTATTGTCAGATCAATCATTGCTCACAGTAAAGATAAAATCAACGCCAAACCTCGTTGGTCATTGGGCGCTTGATGGAAATTATAATGATGATTCTGGCAAAGGAAATCACGGCAAAGAGGTTGGAGACCCAAATGCTTTCGGTTGGACAAAGGGCGTCAATGGCGGAAAAGCTATTATGATTGATTCAGCAAGATTTAACGGAAGTTTTATAGACATACCTGCCCCTATTGGATCGGTTTTTGATTCGCCAAAAGCAACCGCTATAGTTTGGGCAAAACTGACTAAACGCAACGGAAATTATTGGCAAGCGATCGCTGAACGTAGCAATCTATGGTATATAGAAACAGAGGCAAAACCTGCGGAATGGAAGGGAAATGCCTTTGTAGTCCGTATTTATGACCCAGTAGCCGTCGGCGGAGGTGGTTCTGGGCAAGTGCGTGATAATGTCAATGTCACGTTAGAAGATGATAAATGGTATCAACTCGCTTGGACTTATGATGGTGCAGTATTAAATTGTTATCTCAATGGAAGCCTTGTATTGAGACAAAATTACGCAGGTGGACTAGGACCGAATGCGAATACTCCAAAAATTCCCCCTGCGGACAAAGGAAAAAACTATAACCTTTCTCTCGGCACTTGGCAACAACGAGATGATTGGTTCACCGGTGCGATAGATGATTTTTGCTATTTCGTTGATGTTTTAAGCGAGGCGAAAATAAAAGAATTTTATGATGCTATGCTATCGCCTTCTAGTGAAGTAACAATGGAAGGGAAAATCTCAACATTTTGGGGAGAAATTAAAAAGAGATAAAACTATAAGATGGAGAGACACTATGGAAAATTTAACTGTGGTTTTCACTGGACCGAAACAAGTAACGGTAGAAGAAAGGGCAATGCCTGTTATAGGCGATAACGATATGCTTGTAGAGACGATCCTGACTTTAATAAGCATTGGGACGGAATTAACTATACTGAATGCAGAATCTCCAAAAGGTTCAATTTGGGATAGAATTGCAAGCTTTCCACTTACGCCGGGATATAATAATATCGGAAAGGTTATTGAAGTTGGAAAAAATGTTGATAAAAGCTGGATTGGTCGCAAAGTCGCTGGATATATGCCCCATTCCTCTTATGTCATAGCTAAACCAGAATCGGTCAGGGTTATTCATAGAGATATACCTGATGAGCAAGCAGTTTTCTTTACTCTTGCAGAAATTGTGATGAATGGCGTTCGTAGAGGCGAATTAAGTTGGGGGGAGTCAGCAGTTGTCTATGGTTTAGGGCTATTGGGTCAACTTGCAGTCAGATTTTGTCATTTTGCTGGTGCTAGACCTGTTTTTGGTATAGATATATCAGAGAATAGAATAGGGATGTTGCCTAAAACAAAAGGTATAGTAGCTATAAATCCAAAAGATACTGATGTAGTTAAAACAGTTTATCAGTTGACAAATGGTAGAATGGCAGATGTTGTCTATGAGGTTACTGGCAATCCTGATATAATCCCACAGGAGTTTTCAGTTCTAAAACGTCAGGGAAAACTCGTAATTCTGAGCAGTCCAAGAGGGACAACTAAAAACTTTGATTTTCACGATCTCTGCAACTCGCCCAGCTATTCCATAATCGGGGCGCATAACTCATCTCATCCGCAGTATGAAACTCCATACAATCAATGGACGCAAAAACGTCACGGAGAACTCTTCTTTAATATGATCGCAGACGGAGAGATTGACGTTAAGCCTTTGATAAGCCATAGGGTAAATTGTAAAGATGCACCGCAGATGTATCAAATGCTTATGGATGATAGAACACAAGCGATGGGCGTTATTCTGGAATGGAAGTAACATTATAATAATTTGATAAGTGACATCATTCGTCCTGTGATGCCATTTTCAGCACGATGAGAATAGAAAAGGTTTAGATTGCAAGCTGTGCATGTTTGATCTGATGAGATATTCTCGCTTTTTATCCCTGCTTCTATAAGCTGAATTTTGACAGCACGATGCAAATCAAGCCTTTTTCCATCTGTGCAGGTAGAAATGCCAAATTCATCATCAAATTTAGCGATAATATCATCGTTGACCTCATAACAACATGGCATTATAGAAGGACCTAACATGACAATGCAATCAGATGGTTGCGTTCCGAAAACGGATTTCATTTTAAGGACGGTCTTTTGAGCGATCCTCAAAACCGCCCCTTTCCATCCTGCGTGAGCTATTCCTATTGACGGTGTTTTAGGGTCAAAGATCATAACAGGCACACAATCAGCGGTCATAACACAAATACTGACTGCGTTTGATGCGGTTATCAAGGCGTCAGTGCTTGATATAGCGTCATTTGTGCCATAAGCTCCTGAACCTGCTTGATCTGATTCAATAATCTCTATGTTATCACCATGCACTTGATTGGCAACAACAAGCGAATTGACATCAATGCCGAGTTTTTGGCAAAATCTTTTTCTATTTTCAGCGACATTTTTTGGATCATCGCCGACGTGATAGGCTAAGTTGAGGGAATTATATGGATTAGGGCTTATTCCACCGATCCTTGTGCTTGTCGCACATATTATCGGCAATCGTTTATTATCCCAATGATACCTTATTTTCAGCATTTTAATTAATCAAATATCAGTTCGGTTTAGCTTTTGCCAATGATTTATTAACAGCGTCTTGAAATCCTATTATCGCATCATATAAAGCTTCCGCGGTTTTTTGGCGAAAACTTTCACTTTGAAGCTTTTCTCGTTCTTCTGTGTTTGACAAATAAGCAACTTCAACAAGTATTGCAGGCATCTTTGTTCCAGCAAGGACGTAGAAAGGCGCCCTTCTAACCCCTCTATCATCAAATCCAAGTTTGGTAGTAAGCGATCTCTGAACTCGTCTTGCTATATCAAGGCTATAAGGCTCTGTTCCAGTATGATAACAATGGCTCAAGATCATCGTTAAATCCATTGATTCGCCTTCATTTTCTCTACTGGCTAATGCCCTTGCCTCTGCATCTGTCGCTTCTAAGTCAAATACATAAGTTTCTGTTCCATGACCTCCGACTTTTGATCGGCTGGCGTTGCAATGAATACATATAAAAAGGGTGCTGTCCGCAGGATACCTATTGGCAATGCTTGTCCTTTGAGATAAGGGAATAAAAACATCAGTGCTTCTCGTCATTACAACTTTGAGTTTTGTATTAGATTTCAGTAGCTCCGCAAGTTTTTTTGATATATCAAGGACTATATCCTTTTCATAGACCCTGTTTCTACTTGCCCCTGCATCATGTCCGCCATGTCCTGGGTCTATGACAACGGTTTTTAAATTAAAGTTGCCGGGAAGATCGCTACCTTCATAAAATGCTGAACTGCTGTCAGTAGAACGATCTCTAATAAAGGCATTTTGCATACTTTCGCTTTTTTCTTCGCTTGTTATCGCAATAGTTGAGGTCTGTTCATCATAAGATACGGTCTTAAATGGAAAAATCTTAGAAAGCACAAGGACAGTATCATTTGGTTGAAGGACAAACGCTCCCTGTAAAACAGATGGAAAAGCAGATAAAGGCACAAGTTCAGTTCCATTTGCCAAAGCATATTGATTGTTTAGCATTAACCTGACGTTTTTGCCATCTCTTGATAATATCATCTGTTCATTAGGGGCATTCCAAAGAAAATCAATCCCGCAATAATCAGCAATTTCATGCAAAGGCAATAATATGCTTGGATTGCCTGAAAACGATCCTATACTGACAGAGCTATTGTCGTATTTCAGTGTTACTGATCCCCAAATCGGCAATGAAAAAATGATATAAAAGGCTAAAGCGATAAACAACAACTTAGCAAATTTCATATATTCTTCCTTTGTAATCACCAATCACTGATCACTGAATATGGTCCCATGGGAATTTCTCGTTAAAATCCCTTTGTCGCCCAATATAAAATTCGGCATTTATATTGTTTTCTTTAAGCGATCTTTGCCATGATAAATTTTTTATCTGCATATCATACAAAACTTTAGCTAACCTTCTATCCCCTCTTGATAGCACGCCTTGAATTGCGGACATCCTCGCACTGTTTGCGGAAAATCTTATCCCACCGACTTTGGCTAACTCACGTTTTAAGTAGAGCAACTTTTGTGCCAATAATTTTTCATTCTCCATTGGATACCATTGAAATGGCGTTTTCGGCTTTGGCACAAACGGCGATACTGATATACTAAGACGCGCTTTGGATTTAATCAACTTTTTTATATCCTTGACTACTGAGACTATGGCTTCAATATCATCGTGAGTTTCTGTTGGTAGTCCCACCATAAAATATAGTTTTATGCCTTTTATGCCCTTTTTTATCGCAGATTTGATGACATCATAAATTTTATCTATGGATATATTTTTCCCTATCACCTTTCGCAATCTATCTGATCCTGCTTCTGGCGCAAGAGTGATCGTCTCTAAATCACTTGATACTAATGCATCAAGGACGACCTCACTTACAGAGTCTGCCCGCAAGGATGCGACGGTAATTTTTCGTCCCATACCAACCAAAGCTTCTACTATTTTATCTATATCTTGATGGTCAGTGACAGAAGACCCAACTAATCCTATCTTTTTTGCTTTTTGTGCTAAATCGCTTTTAGCAATCTCTATTATATTATCGGCAGATCTAATCCTATACTTTTGCACATAACAGCTAACACAAAATTTACATCTATGCACACAGCCTCTTGAAATCTCTAAGAGAAATGTGTTTGCAAATTCTGTATCGGGAGTTATAACCCTTGATGCTGTTTCATATTTATCAAGTTCAACAGTTCGGTGTTCTATCTTTATTTCTGGGAAAATGGCTGATAAAGTTCCATCTTCATTATAAGATGGCTTATATAAAGAAGGTATATATACACCTTTAATTTCGCTCAACGCTTCCAACAGCTTTTGTCTGTCAGATTGATAAATTTGATATACGGATAAAAACTCGTGGATTACCTCTTCGCCATCGCCTATAAAGAATGCGTCAATGAAATCTGCCAAAGGTTCAGGATTAAAAGCAGGGCATATTCCACCAGCGATGATGAATGGATGTTTATTATTACGTTCGCTTGATTTAAGGGGTATCCCAGCGTTGAGTAAAATTTTCAGTATATTAAAATAATCTAATTCAAAAGATATAGAAAAACCAATTATATTGAAATTAGAGAGAGGTCTTTGAGTTTCTAATGATTTCGGAATGGCATACGACTCTTGAAGAAACGCCCTTTCACAAGAAATGACAGGGTGTTGATTGATCTCATAACAAATCACCTGAAATCCTAAACTTGACATCCCTAAATAATAGGAATTAGGGAAAACAATAACTGTCTTTATTTTTCCTCCGGGTTTATATAAACTGCCATATTCGTTTTGAAGCATAATATATCAGATAATGTTAATTTAAAATCCCTCTTTTATTCTCATAGGCATTAAGTTAAGGATTTTTAACCCCGAAGGGGTGATATACTTATAGAAAACACATAAATAAAAAATCTTTTAGCTCCGTCAGGAGCGACATATTTACCATCATATTTCGCTCCGCTGGAGCTTTGTATTTTGGCGTTTATCGTTTCTATAAATATAGCGCCCCTTCGGGGCTAGAAACAACATTATCTCACGTTAGAAATAATGTTCCCTTAGCTTAACGCCTATACCCTTTATCCCTCTTTTTCAAAGGGAAAATACAGCCTTTTATGAAGCTCCTTTAAAAGTCTCCCTTTGGAAAAGAGAGAGGGATTTTGCAAACAATAATTTTGTTGATCATTATTGCTAATCAGCTGAATTTTTGCTTGTTATTACTGACCGCAAAAATTTAGGTAAATTGAGTTCGTCTTCAATTTCCCTATCACCAGAACTGCTTAATCCGCCTCTCATAAGGGGTCGTTTTCTCTTAATAACTTCAGTATGGGCAAAAGTATCTTTTATAATTTCATCTATATCTGCTTGGTCAGTTTCTTCGCCATCATCAATTACATCTCTGTCCCTTACTTTTTTGCCAAAGCCAGTTGCAATAACAGTGATCTTTATTTTTCTTTCAAAATTATCTTTTGTAACTAATCCCCATATAATATGAGCATTTGAGTCAGCTGAGCTTCTTATCATAGACATAGCTTCTTCAACTTCAAGCGTCTGAATATCCTCTCCCGTAAAGTTGACGAGGACACCTGTTGCTCCTTGGATACCGTTGCCGTCAAGCAATGGGTTAGATATTGCCTTTTGAGCAGCTCTTACAGCCCTATTTTCTCCCGAATCTTCACCGATTCCCATAAGTGCAGTTCCAGCACCAGTCATAATTGTTTTGACATCTCTGAAGTCAACAACAATGTATCCAGTTTCAACGACGAGATCAGAGATACTTTGAACTCCTTGATAGAGAACATCGTCTGCCATTCGGAACGATTCAATAATGGACGTGCTTTTTTCAGCATTAGCAATCAATTTTTGATTCGGAATGGCGATAAGGGCATCAACGTTTTTCTTCAGTTCCTTTATACCACTTTCAGCTTGAGCAAGACGAACAGGTCCCTCAAAATCAAATGGTTTTGTGACAACAGCAATTGTAAGAGCGCCAGTGTCTTTAGCTAATTCAGCGACGATAGGAGAAGCTCCCGTTCCTGTTCCACCGCCAAGTCCAGCAGTGACAAAGACGATGTCTGCCCCTTCAACTATTTGCTGAAGTTTTTCCCGATCTTCTTCTGCACATTTCTGCCCCAATAATGGGTCTGATCCTGCTCCTAATCCTTTGGTTAAAGTAGCTCCTATCTGTATTTTTTCTTGTGCGAAACAACTGCGTAGAGACTTGATGTCAGTATTAACAGCATAAAACTGGACACCCTTCATATTATTCTTTATCATAGTATTGATCGCATTACAGCCGCCTCCGCCAACGCCTATAACCTTAATAACCGCAATAGATTCATTTCTATCATTTTCAAATTCCAACATATCATCTCCTAATTGATCCGGTTAAGCAGTTTTAGTTAGCTACTCTGCCCGATCAATCAGATTCCCCCTCTCTAAATTTTAAGGTTAAAAAATTAGCCAAGTTACCCATTAAGCCTTGCTTTCTATTCGCCAGATAGCCAATTTTTCATTCTGGCAAATATTTTGAGAAACTGATTATGCTTTAATTTAAAGCCATTTCTGCTTTCTAATCTGCCTTGCTCTGCACCTTTTAGGACTAATCCTATACAAGTAGCAAAACTTGGGTCTTTAACCCTATCATATAGCCCGTTTAGTTGGCGAGGATAACCGATCCTTGTTTGTAGCCCAAATACACGTTCTGCTAATTTATCAATAGATTTAAGCATCGCACAACCTCCTGTAATGACTACACCCGCCCGTGTAACTCCTTTATATCCACTGGATTCAATTTCTTTGCGGATATATTCAAAGAGTTTTCCTACAAGAGGTTCTATTACTTCTGCAAGCATACGTTTAGGCACTTCATGCGCGTCTCTTCCACCAACTCCGGGGACGCTTATCATTTCATTAGAATTTACTGCGTCTGCAAGAGCACAAGCTGATTCCTTTTTTATGTCTTCCGCTTTTTCTATTGGCGTATTAAGCCTAATAGCAATACTTTTTGTAATTAAGTCACCTCCAAACGGTATAACAGCTGTATACCAAACAGCACCATCAACATAGATGATGACATCAGTTGTCCCAGCACCTATGTCTATAAGGATAACCCCCATTTCTTTCTCATCTTCGTATAAAACAGATTCACTTGACGCGAGAGGTTGAAGCAGAACACTCTCTACATCAATATTAGCATTCTCAACCGCTTTGATTAAGTTCTGGACTGCTGAAACTGATCCAGTAACAACATGAACCAAAGCATCAAGCCTTGTTCCAAAGATACCTACGGGATCGGTTACTCCATCTTGATCATCAATAACAAAGCCACGAGTTATTGATATTAAAACTTTTCTATCGCTAGGAGTCTCTATGGCTTTTGCCTGCTTTATGGCTCTTTCCACATCAGCGGAGGATATTTGTCTAATTTGAGGATTATTTTTTCTGCTCGGTATTATCACCGTGCTTTTGCTATTAATCCCTCTTATGTGTTCGCCGGCAATCCCAACAAAAACCGACTTAACCTTTGTCCCAGCCATCATCTCCGCACTAGCAATAGCTTTTTTGATAGATTCGGTTGTTGTGTCAAGGTTAATAATATTGCCATTACGTAGCCCCTTTGAAGGGGTATGTCCGACCCCGAGAACCTCTACCTGATTATTCTCATTAATTTCGGCAATGACAGCAGCCACTTTACTGGTGCCTATATCAAGACCAGTTATTATATCTGAATTTGACAACGGAATCACCACCAATGAAAACTAACCACAATAGATCGCCCCGGGGAAACGAGCATCAATATAATTGAAACTCGCTTTTATATTTTGAACCTTCGGATTTATCATCCAATAGCTGATGTCAATTAACCCTTCTTTAATTCTGTCTTCTGCAATGCGAATTTTTAAACCATTTTTCAAGCGAATGATTATGTCATTTGGATCACGAGCATCTATGCTTGAAATCTCATCGTAGACACACGGGATAATTGAACGTATCTCAGAGATAACATTCAAAGAAAGATTAACAGGTTTAGAATTAACATAAGAATCAACATCTGAATCGGTTATATTATCTATATTCCATTTATTTATGCTTTTTGCATTATTACTTATAAAAATTAGGTTTTTATATAGTGGTAAAGACAACTCATCTTTGGTAATTATTTCTGTTAAAAATCCGTTAATATCAATGACCGCAAAAACTAATGCTTCTTTTGATTCGGCGACTATGGCTATCGGTTTTCTTTCATCAACTTTAATTATTAATTGCCCATTCAATAGATCGCTTTTAACCTCAACATTTTGAATGTATCTTAGCTGTGATTTAATGCGATTTTCTATAATATCAGGCATTAATGAAGCTATGCCATCAGTTCCGATATTTATTTTAGCAGATTTTAGAATATCCGATGAATTTATAATACTATTACCATATATGGACACTCCTTTCAACACAAAAAACGAGGAATTTGTAAACTTCTTGTAAATCTTATCTGAGGCATATATACTGCCGAAGGTCGTTATGCCCAAAGCGAGCATAAGCAACGCGATAACAGAATTACTAATTCTTCGGTCATTGTTTTTTATAAAATCTTTTCTTTCAATAATTATGGACATTGGACACTTCTCAGCTTTTAGCCTTTAATCTGTTTACAATTTCTTTTCCGATTTTCCATATATCGCCAGCACCAAGCGTTATTACTAAGTCGCCCGGTTTTAGTAGTTTCATAACTTGGTCGGGTATGTCATTCTTGTCAGGAATATAAATGACTTCTTTATATCCATAATCACGAGTCACGTTAGCCAACATCTCACCAGTTACTCCTTCAATAGGGTCTTCCATAGCGGAGTATATGTCAGTCATTATCAAAATATCTGCTTGATAAAAACATCTTGCGAATTCTTCTGCCAGAAGATGGGCACGTGTATAGCGATGTGGTTGAAAGATAGCAATTATCCTTCTGCCTTTATAGGTATCTCTCGCCGCCTTCAAAGTCGCCTTGATCTCTGTCGGATGGTGACCGTAATCGTCAACGACAATGATATTTTTAACATTGCCAAGAATTTCAAAGCGATGTTGTATGCCCGGGAACTCGTTAAGAGCCTTTACAATACTTTTAAACGGGACATCCAATTCTAATCCAACTGCAATTGCTGCGAGTGAATTTAAGACATTATGTATGCCCGGTGTTTTGATATGGACATCGCCAAGCGATCTTCCCTGATAGCTTGCTTTATATGATATGCCATCACTGCCAATATGAATATTTGTCCCTGTTAAATCTGCCTTCGTCTCAATGCCATAAGTTATGAAGCGTTTTTCAACCTTTGGAATAAGCTCTTGTATGCTCTCGTGATCAAGACATAATATAGCTGTGCCGTAAAAGGGAACTCTGTTTACGAATTCAAGAAAAGTCTTTTTGATCTCATCTATTGTGCCATAATAATCAAGATGATCGTTATCTATATTAGTGACTACCGCGATAGAGGGGGATAATTTCTTTATTGAGCCATAAGCTTCATCAGCTTCAACAACCATAAACTCGCTTCCCCCAAGCCTTATGTTAGTGTCAAGCGTCCTTATTATTCCGCCGTCAACCAAAGTTGGATCAAGTCCGCCATATTCAAGGACATAAGAGACCATACCAGTAGTCGTAGTTTTCCCATGAGTGCCTGCAATAGCAATGCTGAACTTCATACGCATCAACTCTGCTAACATCTCAATTCTTGGAATTACAGGGATTTTCCGATTGCGAGCGACAACGATCTCAGGATTCGTTTGCTTTACCGCAGCAGTGAAGACAAGCACATCAGCGTCACCGACATTTGATTCTGAATGCCCAATATAAACATCAGCACCTAAAGACATAAGTTTATCCGTGGCATCTGATCTGTTTGCATCTGATCCAGATACCTTAAATCCGAGATTCAGCAATACCTCAGCGATACCGCTCATGCTTGACCCGCCGATGCCTACAAAATGTATATGTTTTGTCCTTCCGAACATCTTTGTTTTAATTTTCATTTTTCCCCTTTACTAATGATATTATGGATTTTGCAATTTCCTGTGTTGAATTTGGCTTTCCTAAGGCTTTGCTATTTTTAGCCATTTCTGCAAGCCTGTTTTTATCTTTTAATAACGATATTATCGTTTCTGCCAAGTTTTCGCCTTTGAGATCGCTATCTTTAATCATTATGCCCGCGCCGTTTTCCTCTAATGCCTTAGCGTTAAATGTCTGATGATCCCCAGTCGCATAAGGATATGGGATTAAGATTGCTGGCAACCCCCGTAATGTGATCTCCGATAATGTCATCGCACTTGAACGACAGACCATAAGATCGGTAGAAGCATAAATATCATAGATATTATAAAAAAATGGTTGAACAATAGCTTTAATCGGATATTTTTTATAAGCCTCTTTGACCGTCTGAATATCCCTTTCGCCTGTTTGATGGACTATCTGTATTTCTGACGCAAATTCGGATAAATAAGGCAAAGCGTCAATCATCGCCATATTAATTGATCTCGCCCCCTGACTTCCACCAAAGACAGAGACTGTAAATTTTTTTTCATCTAATCCTAACTTTTCATGACAAGGCTTTGCATCTATGACCTCTGAACGGACAGGATTGCCTGTTACCTTTGTTTTTTCACTTGGGAAAAATTTTATAGACTCAACAAAATGTGTATATATCTCCTTTGCCCATCTACCTAATATTCTGTTTGTCACTCCGGGGAAAGCATTTTGTTCTTGAATGACAACAGGTTTTCTCATAAGCAATCCAGCAAGTAAAACAGGTCCGCATACATAACCGCCTGTGCCTATGACAATATCGGGCTTAAATTTTGATAGAATTGCCAAAGATTTGAAAAATCCCAATGGAACTTTAACGAAAACTTTAAGCCATCTCCAAGATAAACTTCTTGGAAATCCTTGAACTAATATAGGTGCAAAATCAAATCCTGCTTCGGGAATTATCTTTGACTCTCGTTGACCTTTTCCTCCGATAAATAATATTTTAGCGGAAGGTTCAAGCTGTAAAATGGCATTTGCAATAGCTATTCCGGGGTATATATGTCCTCCAGTTCCTCCTCCACTTATGACGAATTTTAGACCCATGAGTTTTTCAACCTTGCATTTTGTTTTTTGAGATGTTAAGCAATATTCCCACAGATATTAGACTGATGACCAAAGATGAACCACCAAAACTTATAAAAGGCAACGTAATTCCCTTTGCAGGAAGCGAACTTGTTGCAACACCTATATTTATGATCGCCTGAACACCTATCAAACATGAGATGCCAACTGCAAGCAATTTCCCGAAGCGATCGTCAGTTGAATCGGATATTTGCTTTCCTCGCCATACAATTATCATAAAAAGCATAATGACAAACACCGCTCCGACAAAACCAAGCTCTTCACCGATAACTGCGAATATTGAATCTGTATGTGGAGTTGGCAAATAGTGTAATTTTTCTACTCCTCCACCAACGCCTCTTCCAAATATCTTGCCCGATCCCAAGGAATATAACGAATGGACAGCTTGATAGCCGTCTCCTTCGGGGTCTCTCCATGGGTTAAGGAATATTTTAACCCTGTTAAGCCTATAAGGTTCAACGATTATGCCGATGATCAGACCGATAAATGCTGATGAAATCAATATTAGTAAGTGATAGATTTTAGCACCACCAACAAATAACATCAGAAATGCCAATGCTACTAAAAGCACAATTGATCCGAAATCGGGCTGAATCGCTAATAAGGTAAAAAAAACTGAAAATACTATTAAAGGCGGAAGGACACCTTTCTTAAATTCGCCCATATATTCAGACCTTTTATCAAGAAACCTCGCGATATAGATGATCAGAGCCAATTTGGCAAATTCAACAGGCTGAAAAGTAAACTTCCAAATCTTTATCCATCTGGTGCTTCCGCCGACTTTGAGTCCAACTCCAGGGATAAAAACTGCTAAAAGCAGAGCAAGTGAAACTATGATAAGAAGCCACATCAAACGCCGATAATGCCTATAATCTATCAACATAGCAATAAGCATTAATCCTAATCCTAAACAACAGCTAAACAACTGCCTTTTCAGATAAAAAAGGCTATCCCCTTGCTGATCTCTTGAAAAGGCATTACTTGCGCTATAGACCATCAATATTCCGATGACCAGTAAAAACCCGATTGCCCCGAGAATATACCTATCATAATTGCCAAATTCATTTTCAATCTGTTCGTTTAGCATCTGCAATCATCAACCTTTTGACTGCTTCCTTAAACTTGTTCCCCCGATCTGCATAATCATGGAACATATCAAAACTTGCACAAGCGGTTGATAACAAGACTGTTTCGCCTGATCGTGCAAGATTATAAGCTTTGTTCACAGCGTCGTCCATTGTTGTCGCCCTAACCGATTTTGTGAGATGACCAAGAGAATTCTCAATTTTATCTGCACTTTCGCCTATTATAATCAGATGCCTAACCTTTTCTTTAACAAGCGGTATTAAAGGCTCATAGTCATTTCCCTTATCGCGACCACCGATTATTAAGTTTATGCCTGTATCAATGCTTTCAAGTGCCGCTTTTAGCGAGATAACATTAGTGGCTTTTGAATCGTTTATAAACCGAACGCCATTGATTTCTGCGACGAATTCAAGTGCATGTTCTAATCCCGTAAATTCCCTTAAAACCTCTGCAATGGACTCTGGTTTTGCGTCATATATCATGCTTATCGCAGTCGCTGCCATAGAATTTTCTACATTATGTCTGCCTATTATCTTTAAGTCTCCAATCTTGCATATAGGTATTGCTTTGTCACCATTTAGATTAGCTACTATATGATCATTTTCAAGATAGATGCCCTTTTCCAACTTCTTTCTACTGCTAAATAACAAGGGCTTTGCTTTTGCTATTTTTTCCACTGCATAAACGTTTGGGTCATCAGCGTTGAGTATTATATAGTCTTTTTCTGTCTGATTAGCGAAAATTTTATATTTTGCAGAGACATACTCATCAAAATCTTTATGGCGATCCAGATGGTCAG
>Ga0315298_1004303_pt1 | contig 21436 bp, 21 predicted proteins | sample WHS_1_MG_FD_203077 | JGI IMG/M metagenome (GOLD analysis project Ga0315298, IMG submission 203077) | Extremophilic microbial mat communities from Washburn Hot Springs, YNP, Wyoming, USA - WHS_1_MG | ecosystem: Environmental > Aquatic > Thermal springs > Hot (42-90C) | place: USA: Wyoming...
GAAGAGCTAAGGGAAAAAGAAGTCAAAGAGGGAATAAAAATTGTAAAACCCATAAAAAATGCAAAAGAAACTGTGGAACTTTTAAGAAAAAAGTTTAAAGTTTATCTTATCACAAATTCTGATAAAAAGTTTACATTTCTAATTTTAGAAAAATTTGGTTTCAAATTTAATAAAATATTTACAAGAGAAGATTTTGAGGATAAAAGTAAGGTTATTAAGAAAATTGCAAATTTTTTGGGAATTAAAACAAAAGAAATAATTTATGTTGGTGATGCTGTAATAGATGTCAAAGTTGCAAGAAAAGCAAAATGCAAAGTTGCAATAATTCCAAACTGGAGTCCAAAATATTTAGTTAAAAAAGAAAAACCAGATTATTTATTTGACTCTATAGAGCAACTAATTTTAAATATTTAAAAAATCCATTATTTAAACATGGAAAAAGAGAAAAAGGAAAACGAGTTTGGAAGAAGAATAAGGAATTTTGTTGAAGGTAGTATTTGTTATGGTTTTGGTATCTCAGTTATAAAATTTGGTTTAATCGAAAATTTATTCAAAGAGGCTTATTCAGCTCTATCATCTTTACCTACAAATGTTGCAATAAGTGTGCAAAATAGTGGAGTAGTGGGAGGTACCGCAGTTGTATTGGATTCCGCTTTCAAATTTGTGCTTCCAATTACAACCATAAGCATTGCTGCTACTTCTTTTTTACTTGGTTCATACTTTTTTAGCAAGAGTTTAGAATAAGTTACCTTACTGGTTCATATTTTCCGATACCTTTTCCAGTAAAAAGGTATGTAAAGTAGCTAACTAAGCTTTTTACGTTTTTTGTTGCACCCCACTTTTCTATTCTTCTAGAAGATGTCAAAACACAAGTAGAATTTGTAATTCCTACCTTTCCAATTTTTGCCATTCTTTCTGAAAAATCAAAATCTTCTAGTATATCCTTTTTTTCACTAAAACCACCGACCTTAAAAAAGTCTTTTCTTCTCAAGCCCATTATCATCCCAGTAACTTGTGGTTTCTTGGTCTTTAAGCTTATTACTAAAAATTGATTATAAAACCAAAATAAAAGGTGGTTTCTTACTTTATATTCTATTGGAAGTATTGGACAAGTAGCAAGTACAATGTTCTTTTTATTTAGAAGTTTTAAGATTTCTCTGATTGTATTTGGTAAAAGAATTGTATCAGCATCTACAAATACAAGAAATTCTCCTTTTGAATATTTTGCTCCACGATTTCTTTGGATTGCTGGGCTTCTCTTTTTATAAACAACAATTTTATTTGCATACTTTTTTGCAATTTTTAATGTGTTATCTTCGCTAGCTCCATCGCTTACAATAATCTCATAAGGGGCTTTTAGGTTTTGAGCTTTAATTGAAAGAAGTGTTTTTTCGATATACTTTTCTTCATTTAAAGTTGGTACCACTATTGATACTTTTGGCTTCGTTACCTCTTTTACTACTATAACTTTTTCATCTTTCTCCATAATCTATTTTGAAATCGAAAATTTAAAAGCTTATTAGCTCCAGGAGGGATTCGAACCCTCGACCTACTGCTTACGAGGCAGCCGCTCTACCACTGAGCTACTGGAGCTTTATAAAATATAAAATATGTTCTTTAATAATTTTTGGAAAAGGAAAAAGAATAGTTACTCATCTATAAAAGCAAAAGAAGAAGAAAAATCGTATATAAAACTCAGTTTGTTTTCTCTTTCATATAGGCTGTATGAAATTGTTTTACCATCTATTACCTTTAAATATGGAAAGTTGCTGTTTACTCCTTTTGAAATTGTTATAATAGTTTCACCATTTTTTCTAAAATTTTTTTTATTTATTTCAGAAAATTCAGAAAGAGCTTCATTAATTCCTTGATTAATTTGTTGTTTAATAAAAAGATTTTGAGCTGGGTTGGCAATATTATAATTGAAATAAACTTTGTTTAGTTTTACTACTTCATTAGCGTTTACAATGGTTACTCTACCAATTGGCGATTCAAATTTATTTGTTACAACACCAAAGAATATTTGGGGGTTGCAAAGATATTGAATTGCAATGAATGCTTGAGAGAAGCCAGAAAGTGGAGTATAACAAGAGTAAATATTTAACAAAGCCTTCATTTGTAGATTTATATTTTTTGGCTCTAGATGAACTGTAAATTTTTTTCCTTCAACATCAATTTCTTTTTTGTAATTTTCTCCTTCTTTTGTATTTTCAATTTCATCTCTAAACAGCTTTAGAATGCATTCTTTTATTTCCCCTTTTGTTATTTTTTCTGGAAGATTTTGGTAAGATGTTTGAATGATAAATTCTGGAAAATTCATTTTACCTCCTTTTAAGCCATTTATTTCAAATTCTTTTTTGATTATTTCCTCCACACTACTCTTGAATTCATCTAATGTTTTTGAATTGTTTAATTTATTATAATAATCCCGGGCTCTTTCTAAATCATCACGAAGTCTAGCTAGTTGGATTGCTGCTGTACCTTTAAATACTGATTTTTTAAGGTCTTTCATTAGCTTTTTAAATTGCTTTTTACTTAGTTTTTTATCCTCTCTTTCTTTTTCCATAAATTTGTTTACTACCGGAAAGCTTCCCCCAAGAATTGCTCTCTCATTTGCAGCTATTCTTTCTTTTTCTAATTTTCTTAAAATTTCATCCATATCTACTCCTTAATTCTAAACTCCTTTTTCTCTTTCTTTTCAAAAATTTCATTGAAGAGTTTAACAATTTGGAGTTTTTCATTCGCTGGAATCTCTTCTTTTGAAAGGAATTTGAAAAGGGATTGACCAGTTTCTTCTTTTATTGATTCTATAACTTTTTGACTTTTACTTCTGCATATTGTTTCAATTGTAATTGAAAAAAGTTCTACTGGAAAATCCAAATTTTTTCTTTCTTTTATAGTTTTTATCTCTTTCAAAAGCTTGTCTTTGATAGATTTAAGTTTTTCATTTTTCTTTTCTTCTTCTCCTTCAAAAACTTTCCTAAATTTTTCAGAGATTTCAATTTTTTCATTAACTGAAATTTTATCGTCTGATAGAAACTTAAAAAGAACTTGACCAATATCCTCTTTGCATTTTTCAACATCCTTAAAATTCAAATTTTTAGCGGTTGTTTTTAAAACTACTTTTGTTATTTCTATTGGAAAATTCCCTTCTAATCTTTTCTCTTCGATTACTTTTTTTGTTGAATAGTAGAATTCGTCTATTAATTTCTCCGTTGATTTCTTTACTTTTTCCATAGAAATAAAATAAAAGCTAGCTTTATAAATTTCTTTTTTCACTGCTTGTAATAAAAAGAAGAAGCATTTCTTTCCACTTGTTAGGAATGTATTTAAATATTTTTTTCAATAATTTTATATGCTCCCAAATGAAGAACCTAAAGATGAAAAACAACAGCAACCTACTCAGGAAAATCAGCCTTCACAAGAAAGCCAACCTCCTCAACAAAATGTTGAAGAAGCCGCTCTTGTAGAAGAAAAACTGAAGAAAAAGCTTTTATTTTTGCTAATCCTAGTTTTTGCTATTGGCATTGCAACTTATATGCTTTTCTTTCAAAAACCAGCAACAACTACAACTTCAACAATTACAACTACTATCAGCTCACAACTTAGCTATATTTCTTCATGTGCAAACATTTCTGTTTCTGGGATTTATTACCTTAAGAATGATATTGAATTCAACAAAGCTTCACCATGTATAACAATAAAAGCTAATGATGTAAAAATTTTTGGGAACGGGCACTTACTTAAAGGTAATGGTCCTTATTTAAATATATCACCATTTTCTTATGGAGTATTAATAAACTCTTCTAATAATGTTGCTGTTTTAAATTTAACAATAACAAACTTTTCTTATGGGATTTTCGTAGTAAATTCTTCAAAAGTTGAAATAAATGCAAACCTTAAGCGTAATGTTCTTTCTTCTTTGCTTTTACAGAATTCAAAAAATATTAATTTCAGTGGAAATATTTCCTCAACAACAATTTTAGGAGTAGAACTTAAAAATTCTTCAAAAGTTAATCTCAAAGGTAATATTTTAGGAAGCGGAATTTATGATTTGAAATGTGATTATTCTTCTGGTACATTCCTTTCAAACTCTTTATTTACTGGTGGTTGCGTAAACAATTCTGGTTGTGAATTTGCAAACTGTAAAAGAAATTATCCAATAAACCTTGAAAGCTTGTCACAAAAAATAAGCGGTTGCGGAATAATAGACAAACCAGGCAAATATTTAGTTTTAAATGATATATTTGTTTCCAACATTTCAAGGTTTGGAATAAACTGCTTAGAAGTTAAAGTGGGTAATGTTTCAATAGATTTAAATAATAAAAGGATTGTTGGAAATGGAGCTTCGACAGCTATTAAAATCTTTAATGTTAATGGAGTTGAGATAAAGAATGGAATTTTGCAAAACAACAATATTGCACTTAACATTTTTGGAAGTTCTGGCATAAACTTAGAAAATGTTAAAATAAAAGAAAATGGAGAAGGAATTATATTAAATAATTCAAACGCAAACAATTTTAAAAACTTAAATATTTCCAAAAATGGAATTGGAGCTGAGATTCGATATTCTCTTGGAAATACTTTTAACAATTTTTCTTCTTACAACAATACCATTGGCTTTAAGCTTGAAAAACGTTCTGTTGGAAACTTCTTTGAAAATGGGGATTCAAAAAATGTAAATCTGGATTTCTCATGTGATAATTCAAGTGGTGGAAGCTATCTCAACACTTTCTCATCCTCTTCTTGTGCTATTGGAAATTGCTTATGGGCGACATGTACAAAAGTTTTGCTTCCTTACCAAAAATCTACAAAAATTAATAGCTGTGGGACAATTTCCTCTCCTGGAAATTATTCCCTTTCTAATAATCTAGTTTCTAGCTCTTCTTGCATTCAAATTCTTTCAAACAATGTGAACTTTTCATGCTCTGGTTTTTCAATTCAAGGAAATGGATTTGGAAATGGAATTTTAGTAAGTGGGAACAATGTAACATTAACAAATTGTAAGATTTCTAATTTCCAAAACAGCATTGTTGCAAAAAATCTAAAGTCATTAATTGTTGATACTGTAAAGTCTGAAAAAATAATCTTAGAGAATGTTGCTTCATCATATTTCTTAAATACTACAGCAACAGATATTGTTGCAAACAAGCTTTATAGCACTCTTGTTTATAATACAAGTGTAGTAAATTCTTTTGTTCTCAATAATTCAAATTCAAACAAAATAATCTTTACAAACACCAAAAAAATTCTATTTTTAAACCAAAGCGAAAATAATTCGATAGCAAATTCAAACTTTCAAAATGTAATTTGTGACCCTTCAACAAATTCAATCAACAAAAACAATGGTATTTCACCTTGCGCTTCAAAAAGTTGTGCATGGTTTGTTTGCACTTCATCATTACCAAGTCCTTGCCAACCAATAAATGGATATCTTTCACTTTTCTCTGATTATGTAATTTCAGCACCAGTTTGTTTTACAGCCCTTTCAAACGATTCTACTTTGGACTGTAATGGCCATATACTTTTTGGCAACTCTCAGAATACATTGGTTTTTGTAAATGCCTCTAGATTTACGATGAAAAACTGCAATGTTAAGAACTTTTCTACGGTTGCAAAAGTTTTTGGAAACAGCTTGAGCTTCTATAACCTAAATATTTCTTCAAGCTTGTCTTCAATAATTGGAAAAACTTCAAACTCTTTATTCGAAAGTGTTTCAATATTTTCCTCACCCAACATAACAATCAGTGGTAGCAACAACGTATTCAAAAATATTTTAGTGAAGTAATGAAAACAGAAATAACCGAAGAAAAAATAAAAGAAAAATTAAAGGAATGTGTAGACCCAGAATTGGGTTTTAATGTTATAGACCTTGGCCTAATTTATAAGATTAATATAGAAAAAAACAAAGTATTTATAGATATGACACTTACAACTCCAATGTGTCCTTATGCTTTCATGGTAGTAAATTGCGTTGAAGAAAAAATAAAAGAGATAGAAGGAGTAAAAGATGTAAAAATAAACATTGTTTTCAACCCTCCTTGGAGTCCAGAGAGAATGAGTAAAGAAGCAAGAAAGAAGCTAGGACTTTAGCTGAAGCATTCTTATTTTTAACAAAAGTTGTTTCATCTCTTCATCAAGGAGATAAGAATATTTTTCAGTTAATGCTTCGATATCTTCTTTTGGCACAACAGAATAAAGAGTTGAATTTTCTTTAAAGTGTCTTCCAAAAGTTGCATCATCAACAGCTATAGCAACCTCTTGCCCTTTGTTCGCTTCATTTAAATTTACCTTTTCGCTTTGAATGGATTTTATCCTTCCAATCCTTCTTCCTTCTTCATTCATTAGTTCATAGCCTGGTCTTATTTTTCCAATCTCAACTCTTATTCCAAAAATCGCTGGGTTTGAAAATCTAAAACAGAAAGGAAGAACCTTTATTTGAGCTGGCAATATCAAATTTTCTTCAGCTTTTTTTCTTTCTTCGTTTTTTATTTCTTCAAGTGTTTTTTCGAGCTGCTCTGAAATTTCATAAATAACTTTTGTTGCTATAAGCTTTATTCCCCTTTTTTCGCATTCTTCTTTTATACTTTTCTCAACTTCTACATTGAAGCAAACAATTATTCCAAAGCTTGGGTTTTTTTCTTTAAAGCTTGTAGCAAGAGAAATATCCTCTTTTGTTACTCCACCCAATCCAAAATAAGCAATTTTTGTTTTTTTCTGAAGAAGGTATCTTAAAGCTTCTAAGCTTCCAATTGTATCTGCTTTTACAATTATTCCTTCACCTTCTCCTTCCAAAACCTTTTCTACTTCAGATTTAATCTCCTGAATTTTTTCATCTTCTGGACCTTTAACCACAAATATTGGAGAACCAGGAACAGCTCCTTCAAGATTTGGTGCTATTATTTTTATTCCTGCCGCAGCACTTATTTCCTTAACACTTTCAAACTTTCCCTTTTTTGCTTTTGATTTTGTCTCAACAAGTGGCTTTGGATGAAGTATACCTTTTACTTTTGTAATTTTCACTTCTTTTCCATCAGAAAAAGCAATTTCATCACCAACCTTTAATGTTCCATCATAAAGTATGACATCTATTGTTACTCCAAATCCCTTTTCTTCTTTTCTTTCTATTATACTTCCTTTACCACTTCCCTCAACTTCAATTTTTAATCTATCCTCAAGAAATTTTTGAGAAAGACCAGCAATAAAAGCAAGAAGCTCAGCTATGCCTTCTTTTGTTTTTGCGCTTGTTGGTATTATAACAACTTCTCTTGTTAAGTCTTTAACTCTATCAAAACGCTCGCTATTAAAGCCTTCAGTTGCAAGCTGAGCAATTATTGAATAAATTTTTTCATCAAGTCTTTGTAATGTTTGAGAATTTTGAAGGGAAAGGCTTTCTTGAATAGAAAGTGTTTTTGATGGAATCCAACCTGTGATAAGATCAACTTTATTCGCTGCGATCAAAAATGGTGTTTTATAAAATTTAAGAATGTTTATCACTTCAAATGTTTGCTGCTTAAAACCTTCATTTACATCAACAACAACCACAACAAGGTCAGAGATGCTTCCTCCCCTTTTCCTAAGGTTTGTAAATGCTTCATGCCCAGGAGTATCCAAAAATAGAATACCTGGAATCTTTAGCTTTGCACCAATTTTTGAAAGTATTGGAGAGCATATTTCTTCTATTACTTCTCTTGGAACTTCACTTGCACCTATATGCTGAGTAATTGCTCCATGCTCTTTTTTTGCAATCGTTGTTTTTCTTATACAATCTAGTAATGATGTTTTTCCATGGTCAACATGTCCCATAACTGTTACTATAGGCTGCCTTATCATAATTGTTTTTCTTATTTTATTCTTTTATTTCTGCTCTCTTTTCTGTGTCCATTTAAGCTTTTTTGGATTTCTTCCTAGCTTTATAGCGTTTTTATAACATTTGCTACTGCAGAAATACTTAAGCCTTCCATCAGCTGTAACGTATATTATTCCTTCTCCCATTTCAATTTCTTTATTACAAAATGAGCATTTCATTTGCTCACTACTTTGAAACTATTGCCTTTGCTTCTCTGCTTGTTTCCAAAAGAACTATAACGTCTCCTTTTTTAAGAGGACCTTTGACATTTCTTTTTATTACTCTTCCTTTATCTGGTCCAGTAAGTATTTTACACATTACTTGATAAACATCCCCAAAAACACCAGTTTTTCCAACAATTTCTACTATTTCAGCTAAGAATCCTTCCATTTTAACCCTTAGCTATTGTTGAAAGTTTGCTCACTATTTCTTCAACGAGCTTAGCAGCTTCCCCAGGATTTTCAATCGAAACACTAGCACAGCTTACTTCTAAGCCAGCTGCCTTTCCTAGGTCCTTCTTTGATGGTACATATAAGTAGGGTATTTTTTTCTCTTCGCAAAGCTGTGGAAGATGCAAAACTACTTCTTCAGGGTCAACATCTTCAGCTATAACAACAAGCTTTGCTAAGCCTCTTTCAATGCTTTTTGTTGTTTCGTTTGTTCCTTTCTTTACAGCTCCTGTCTTCTTTGCAGTAGCTACTGCTTCATAAGCCTTTTGGGCTAAATCTGCTGGTGTAGAAAATTTTACATATTTTTTCATCTCACCACCTCATCGATGACTTAATATTTTTCTCTTTTTGGCTTTTAAAACCTTTTTGTTTTATATAAAGCCTTTTCTCAGAATTCATTTTCGATAGAAGATGCTCAAAAAATCGTCCAAAGAAAGCATATAAGGATATGCTACTTCGAATAAGAGAAAATGGATACATCGACAAGCCTTAAATTATAAGCTAAATAGTAAAGGATTTACATTGATGAAAACTTATGAAGAAGTTTTAAAAGAAAGCGAAAAGCTACTTGAGTATTTTAAAGATGATTCTCTTATAGAAACTATTAGAAAATTAAAAAACGGTAAGCATTGTGAAGTTTATCCATTATCTTAGATTCGTTTTATTCTTTTTTTTGACCTCCGTTCAATTTCGTAAACGAGCTTTTTTGTTTTTGATACAACATCTCCATTAACCGATACAGAATCAATTCCGTGTTTAACCAAAAATTCTGTAAACTCTGGATAAACACTTGGACCTTGCCCGCAAATAGATACAGTTCGCTTATACTTATGTGCGCCTTTTATTACCTGTTCTATAGCTTTAAGTACAGCAGGATTTCGCTCATCAAAATAACCCATATTTGTAAGTAGAGCTGAATCTCTATCAACGAGAAGGGTTCCCATTGTTAGATCATTGCTTCCTATCGAAAACCCATCAAAATATTTACAAAACTCTTCTATTAAAAAAACTGTAGAAGGTACTTCAACCATAGCCCAAACTTTAAACTTCTTACTTCTTTTTAATCCTTCTTCTTCCATTATCTTCAAAACTTTTTCAACTTCCCATGTTGTTCTTACAAAAGGTAACATTACCCAAACGTTATCTAATTTATATTTTTCTCTAACTTTTTTAATTGCTCTACATTCAAGTCTGAAGGCTTTTTCAAATTGCGGGGATATATATCGGGATACCCCACGCCATCCCAACATAGGGTTCGCTTCCTGTACTTGCTCATATTTCTCTCCACCAATTAATTTTCTATACTCATTTGTTTTAAAGTCACTAAACCTTACAACTACAAATCTTGGATAAATGGCCTTTGCAACCATTGCTATACCTTCAGCAAGTTTGTCAATGTATTTTTGTTCTTCTCCTTTTTCAATCAAATAATTTGGGTGCTCTTTAATCCACTCAGCAATTATAAACTCGATTCTCATCAATCCAATCCCATCAAAAGGAAGGTCTTTATATTTCTCAATTTCCATTGGTACTCCAAGATTCATTAAAATCTTTGTTTTTGTTTTTAGCTTTTTAACTTCTTCAGGAGTAACAACAAAAGCTTTTTCTCTTGAGGCAAGTTCTTCTATCTTTCCAGGATAAACGAAGCCTTCTCTTCCATCAACTGTTACAATTCCTTTAACAACTTTTGTTGCGTTTCCAGTTCCAACGACGCAAGGGATTCCGAGTTCTCTACTCACAATTGCCGCATGAGAATTTGAGACAAGTACAGGAGTTAATGTATTTGTAAAAACTACAAAATTTTTGTCAAGCTCATCCATACTGTCAACTTCAAAATTGTATACCTCATCAATTCCTAAATCTTTGATTTTTCTAACTCTGGCTTGTCTGAATGGGGAAGCTAATATCTTTTCCAGTTTACTTACTTCTATACCTTTTTCCTTTGCAATGTTAATAATATCTTTAATTACTTTTTCTCCTACAATGTGGTCCTTTTTTATATATACCTTTAATCTCCCCTTATAAGAAATTTTTGGTACCAAATCTTTAAGTATCTGTTTTGCTACAAAATATCTTGTGCTTTTATACTTTGTTCTCTTGTGAAGGATAGAATTTTGAAATCTAAGCGAAAAATTGGTTAATCTCTCTATTCCTTCTGTGATTTGTAGATTATAAATATCCCTATTGAAACATACTTGTGGATGGATTCCTAATTCCAACAAACTTAGCATTATTGCTTCAAAATGTTTTCTTTTAGTAGGGTTAACGTAAATATGTAACCTCTTTTTATCAGAAGCAAAAGATCCGTCACCATCCAGCACTCCACCTAAAAAGTACTTTAAGTCATTTTCTGGAAAATGTAAGACTGCTTGGTCTAAATTTTCTAAGAAGGAGGTAAGGTAGGCAACAAACTGTTTATCATGAAGAACAAGATTAAAGTTATTTTGAGAGCTTATAACTTCCCTCCCTTGAATTGTAGCGACAAGGCAAGATCTTTTATAAAATTTCACATCCCTTCTGGTTAAAGATGTAAGATATTCTGCAAATCTTCTTCCTACCAATTCTCTTGTTCCATCTAGTTTTTGAGCAAGAACAAGGAGACCACGCCTGTTTGTAAGTTTTACATATCTATCTGTGATAGTTAAGCCAAGGATATAAGCAAGTTTATTTCCAATACCTTTTTTTTCAAGACCTTCAATTCTTTCTGGAATTAGTACTCCTAAATTTTCTTCTAATAAACTCTCTAATGGTATTTTAGAGAGCTCTCCATTTGAAAAAGTAATAAACTTGTGGTCAGGTGAAATATCCAGTACATCAAGATTTTCATTTTTTCTTTTACTAAAAATTTGTACTCTGATTATTTTTTTTCTATTTTTGCCAGCAGCAATAATTGGCTTAAATATAAAGCTATTTGTTTTAGAATCAAAAGACAAAATTTTGAAGTTTTCTTTATTCGAAATTTTTTCATATAACTCCTTTGCACGAATAAATCCCTTGTCAGTTAATAAAATGGTATTTCCACTAACACAAGTCATCCCCCCTTCATCAGTAACAATTCCACTTGCTTTTTTCATTAAAGGAACAAAATCTGGATTTGTCATTCTTGTTACTAACACATCTCCTTCTTTAAGCTTATCACTTTCTTTTGGAGAAAAAACAACTTTTGCTTCACCAATCCCAACTCCAGGAGAAGCTGGAAGACCTTTTGTTAAAGGTTTTATATTTATTCTAAGCTCGGATTCCTTTTTCTCAAAGAAAGCTGTGACTGGTCTTGTTTGAAGCAAATAAACCTTTTCATTTTGAGAAGCCCATTCAAAGTCTTGTGGAAAATTATAATGCTTCTCAAGTAGCAAAGCTAGTTTGTAAAGCTGTTTTAGCTCTTTTTGTGTAAGACATTCTTTATTTCTTAGCTCTTTTGGAGTTTCGATTTCTTTTAGCCCAATATCAGCAGTTATTTTCATTTTTTCTTTTGAGCCTATTCTTTTTTCTATCAGCTTTCCTGTTTTTTTATCAAAAACATAAGTATCAGGAGTTACCTTTCCACTTACTACCTCTTCTCCTTGTCCATAAGATGCTTCAATAACTATTTTATCTTTTTCACCAGTAACTGGATGAATAGTAAAACCTATTCCAGCTTTATACTTTCCTTCTTTATACTCCTCTTCAGAAAGAACTCCAAGTTGAATTTGAACAGGAACTGCAATTAGAACCTTTTCATGAGAAAATCCTTTTTCTGCTCTATAAAAAGTTGCTCTTTCAGTAAAAAGTGAAGCCCAGCATTTTTTGATTGCTTCAATTACTTCTTTCTCACCTTTTACATTGAGTAAAGTAATTTGTTCACCCGCGAAAGAAGCTCCTATAATGTCTTCCAAAGTTGCAGAACTTCTCACAGCTACTGCTATTCCTTTTCCACCACAAAGTTTTTTGTACGCCTTTTTAATCTCTAGCTCAACTTCATTTGGAATTTTGATATTTTCTATAACACTCCTAATCTTTTTTGTAATCTCAGATAATTGTTTTTGATTATTTACATCAAGGCCTTTGAGAAGCTGAATAATCTTTGAAGTTGCTTTATTTTTTTCTAAAGAATATTTGTATGCTTGAGCTGTTACTACAAAACCATCTGGAACAGGAAGTCCAGCTCTCTTCATTTCTCCAAGGTTTGCTCCTTTTCCGCCGGCGATCAAAGTGTCGTTTTTACTTAACTCACCAAAAAATTTTACAAATTTCATAAAGCAATAACACAAAACAAAGTTTTATTTTTTTCTATTTTGCGGCATTGTTCAATAATTCCGACTGAAAGCAAAAAATAAGCATAAAAATTCTTCTCATTGTTTTAATTATTGGACAACACCTATTTTGCTTCTTGCTAATAAGCAGAATTCGTTATGTAAAGAACGCTTTTTGCTTCTTTGCCACAAATGCATTTTTCTGAAAAAGGTTTTTCATCAGTTATTACCCTTAAGCTGAAATTTTTTGAAAGCTCCTCTTCGCATTCTTTGCTTTCACACCAAGAAATTTTACACATTTTTCCTTCTTTCAAATTTTTTTCAAGCTCTTTGTAGCTTTTTGCTTCCATTATTTTTTCTTTTAAATAAGCTTTTGCTTTTTCAAACATTTCAGCTTGAACTTGCTCAAGGATTTTTGGAATTTTTTCAATTTCATCAACTTTTATTCTAATCTTAGCTAAGTCGTTTCTTTTTACTACTGTAAGCTCTTTTTCATTCATTTCTTTTTCACCAATTTCAATTTTTATTGGAATACCAAGAAGATCATAGTGATTAAGTTTCCATCCAAAAGAATGCAAAGAGTCCTCATCAACTTTTACTCTTACTTTTCCTAAAAGCTTTTTTTCTATCTCTTTTGCAAAATCTAAAAGATGTTTTTCATTTTTTGTTGGAATTATAACTACTTGCAAAGGAGCTATCTTTGGTGGTAGAACAAGTCCTTTGTCATCACCATGAACCGCAATTATAGCTCCGATCAATCTTGTTGTAATTCCCCAAGAAGTTTGATAAACAAAATCATAGTTTCCTTCTTTTGTTTTAAACTTTATATTAAAAGCCTTAGAGAAGTTTTGAGAAAGAAAATGAGAAGTACCAAGCTGAAGCGCTTTTCCATCTGGCATTACTATTTCAAATGTATATGTAGTTTCTGCACCAGGAAATTTTTCACTTTCTGGCTTTCTTCCTGAGATAACTTCTAAAGCTAAATATTCTTCAACAAATTTTTTGTAGCGATTTAATGCTTTAAAAGCATATTCTTCCGCTTCTTGAGCGGTCGCATGAGCTGTATGCCCTTCCTGCCATAAGAATTCTCTGCTTCTTATAAATGGGTGCGTCATCTTAATTTCCCATCTTACAATGTTGCACCATTGGTTTATTTTTAAAGGAAGGTCTCTATAGCTTTCTATCCATTTTGAGAAAAAATCATACATTATCGCTTCAGATGTTGGTCTTATTGCAATTTTTTCTTCTCCAGATTTTTCCTCAAGCCAAGCAACTTCTGGAATAAATCCTTTAAAGTGCTCAGCTTCTTTTTTAAGTTGCGATTCTGTTACAAAAAGTGGAAAATAAGCGTTTTTAACTCCATCCTCTTTTAAAAGGAAATCAAAGTTTTTTGATATATTTTCCCAAATTTCATAAGCATATGGCATAATAACATAGATTCCATGTATATTTGAATAATCACATAGCTTAGCTTTTTTTACTACTTCTTCATACCATTTAGCAAAATTTTCTTTTCTTTGAGTGAGCTTTTCAGAGACCATGAATATTTTTAGCTTTATTGATTTTAAATTTTACTCTGCTATTTAGCCCATTGACATTTGTTTGATATACATTCACAAGAGTAACCAAGTTGAAGTGGTGTTGGTTTGTTTGGAACAATACATATAGAAACTCTTCCTTCTTCATATCTGCTTTGACAGATCTCTCTATTGCAACCTGAAATAATGCAATCTTTGCTTGTGTTACAATAACCAAATGTAGAAAAACCATAATAAGTTTGGTTTTGCTGTGGTAAATTTAAATTTGAAGTATTTTTTGTATATGATGAATTCGAAGTTTGTATCATCCCGCTTATTAATATTATAAGAATTACCAAAAAGGAAATTGATAGAACGTACAAAGCTTCTTTTAAAGCAAGCACAATATATTTTTAAAAACTTGATTTATAAAATTATATATACGGGGCTGTAGCGTAACAAGGCAGCGCGGCAGGCTCCAGAAGAAGCTGAGTTTTGAGCTTTTGCGATGATATAATTTTGGAGCGCTGAAAAGCGCAATTTTGTGTTGAGAAACCTGCAAGTCAGGGTTCAAATCCCTGCAGCCCCAAAGTGGAAGAATGGATAGGGAAAAAAGAAAAACAAAAGTAAAGGATGTTTTGATAGTTTTATTTTTAGCTATTTTTTCTGCTTCATTCTTTCTTTATTTTTATAAAGGTCCGACTGCTTTTGGAGATGATTTAGCTTATGTTGGAACAGCTTATGATATTTATAGGGGGGTTTTTAAAGAAAGTAGTTACATATTTAGCCATAGGTTTTTAGTAATTTTTCCAACTGCTTTCTTTTATTATCTTCTTGGACCTTCTGATTTTAGCTCTTCTCTGTGGAGCCTTACATGCGCAGTTTTAACAACAATCCTTGCTTATTTTATTGGTATTCTTTTGTTCAATAGGAGAGTTGGATTTGTTGCTGCTTTACTTTTCGTATTCTTTCCTTTGGTTGGTCTTCTTGCAACAGCCTCTGGCGATAATATACCAATGGAATTTTTTGCTACATTAAGCGTTTTCTTTTTCTTGTGGGCAAGAAATGAAAAGGATGAAAACAAAAAGAATTTAAAGTATTTTGCAAGTGGTGTTTTTCTTTTTAGTGGCTTGCTTACTACTCCAGAAGCATTTGTTATGTTCTTCTTTTTTGGCTTATATGCTATCTTAAGCTATTCTCTAAATAAGAAAACAAAGATTTCTTTTTCAACATTTTCTTTTATATTTGGAATAATTTTTGCTTACCTTTTAGTTGCAATTTATGAATTAATTACTCTTGGAAATCCATTTTTCTTCTTTCAAAATCAGCTTGAATTCTATTCAACGATCGGCAAAATAGAAAATAATGCGTATGTTGGAATTCCTGGTGCTACACAAGATCCAAATTTTTATATAATGGTAATGTTCCCGTATTCATTCAATTTAAATTCTTTTCAAAGTTTTTTAATTAGTTTCTGGGACAACCTAAAAGAGCCAAGTAACAATTATGTTGGGTTTTACTTTTATTTATTCATTCTTGCAAGCTTCTCTTTAATTCTTTTAAAAGAAAGAAAAAGCTATTTGATGATTCTTTGGGCAGTCTCAACAATTGGATATCTTGAATTTGGTACAATGAGTTTTCCAAGATACGTTTTTATGCATAGGTTAGAAAGATTTCTCCTTATTGCTGTTATTCCAGTATGCATTACAATTGCAATCTTTATAGAAAGGCTTCTTGAATTCAAAAATCCGATAAAATATTTCTTAGTTGCTCTCTGTTTATTTGTTTTGCTTTATCCAAGTGTTCTTATAAATACCTTTTGGTATAAGATGAATTATTATGTTAAATTTGATTTTTCAAATACTGCAAAAATTCTAAACAATAAAACAAATCTTCTTGTTTATGCTCCTTCAGGTTACATAGAGTTTTTAAAACTTTTTACAAACTTTAGAAAGGATATAAACTTTATAGCTTATGATTTTATGAAAAATTGCAGTGAAATAAAAAATGCTTATGTTGTTGCTCCAATTTCGATTTCTGGCTTACCAGAAAACTCGCCATGTACTTCTTGGGCTTATGGAGATTTACAACAAAAATGCGGTTTCAAACTCATTCAAGCTTCAAAAGTTTATGAAGCTGCTTATCTTAACAACGCTACAGAATTTGTAAACCCAGCTTTTGCTATTTCTCTTTACGAAGCTACTTAACTTTTTCAACAAAGAAGTTTCCTATTGCAAGATATTTTGCTCCGGTATTTAGAAGTGTCCAAATAGCATCTTCTGGGGAACAAACAATTGGAAATCCATGCTTATTAAAGCTGGTATTTACTATTGCTCCTATTCCAGTATGCTTTTTAAGTTTTTTAATTACTTCTCTAAACAACTTGTTTTCTTCTTTTCCTAGAATTTGTGGTCTTGTTGTATGGTCAATATGAGAAGCAGCAACCATATCTTGCCAATACTCTTCTTTTACCATGTTTGCAATAGTCATAAATCTATTTGGTGTTTTATAATCTTCAAGAATTTTCTTTGCATCTTCTTCAAGAATTGTTGCTGCAAAAGGTTGGAAGTATGGTCTTTTCTTTATAAGAAGGTTGAGCATATCTCTGCTCTCCGCTCTATTTGGCAAAGCAAGTATGCTTCTATCTCCAAGAGCTCTTGGTCCATATTCAAGCTTTCCTTGAAACCAAAGAACTATATCGCCATTTAATATTTTTTCAAGAGAAGCATCCACTACATTTGTTTCTTCAAACTTTATTCTATCATTATTTTTGAGAGCTTCTTCAATTTGCGAATTTGAAAACTCAGGACCAAAATAAATTTGCTCGGGTCTTTGCATTAGCTTTCCATTTCTTTCATAATCTATCAAAAGTGCTGCTCCAAGTGCAAGGCCACCATCACCCATATGTGGAAAAACATAAAGCTCTTTAACATAATCTAAATTGTTTATTTTCATGTTCATCTTTACGTTTGAAAAAAGCCCACCAGCTGCTGCAATATAAGGAATTTTATATTCTTCAACAACATCTTTTACAATTTTTTCTACTTCTTCTTCAATGTGTTTTTGAACAGCATAAGCAAGCTCTTCTCTGTTATACTTCCAAAGAAGATTATCTTTTATCCATTCGGCAAGCAAAAGTTCATATTTTATTCCAAAATCACTTACAAGCTCTTTCCTTTTTTCATCATATCTAGCAATTTTCTTTAGCTCTTCTATCTCACAAGGGTAGGAGTAAGCAGCAAGACTCATTGTTTTTCCTTCATCTTCACTATATTTCATATCCAAAGCAAGCGTAACTGCACCATAAAGAATACCAAGACTTGCACTTGCTTTAAAGCTTCTTACTCTTTTGAGCTCTCCATTGTCACCTATCCAAACACTTCCACTTAAACCATCTCCAGCACCATCAAGAGTAATTACTATCGCTTCTTTAAACCCACTTGTATAATAGGCTGAAGCTGCATGAGCTAAATGGTGCTCAACAAAACTTATTTTTCTATTTTCTAAACCAAAACCTTTCAATTGCTTTTTTATAAAGTAGCTTCCAACATTCTTTCCAAGGAATTCCCAAATTTCTTTTGGTTTTTGGTCTTGAGCCAATTTAAAAGCAAAATTTGTTAAATGCATGCTTATTCTACTTGGCTTTTTTGCTTTTTTTCTCCAAAGTTCTCTTCTTTTTTCTTCATAAGAAGGAAAAACCCTAGAAATTAAAGCGCTTCCACCAATCCATGGAATAGCAATTTCGTCTATTTCTCCACCGAGAGAAGTCAGCCATTTTATGCTGTTTTTTGGAAAACCAACATCATTTTTTCTTTTTGTAAATCTCTCTTCATTTACTGCACCAACTATCTTCCCATCTTCAACTAACGCTGCTCCTGCATCGTGACAATTGTGAATTCCTAGAATCATAACCTTTTTTCTCAAGATGTTTAAAAAATATTTATTCTTAAAAATAGAAAATAATTTAGCCCCCATAGTTTAGCTTGGATAGAACGTTGGCTTGCGGAGCCAATAGCCCAGGTTCAAATCCTGGTGGGGGCAAGTGGTTTTTAAATATTTTGTAGAAAATTGAAAAAAGAAATGTTTAAAATTCTTACTTTTAATATAATTTCCCATGGAATTAAAAGGTTTAAGTTTCGTCGAGATGCAGTTTGTTGACATCCATGGGAAACTAAGAGAAATAGATATTACCCCCGAAAGGTTTGAAGAAAGTTTTACACAAGGAAAAGTTTTTGATGGCTCGTCTGTCGGAATGGCACCGATAGAGGATAGCGATCTAATTTTAAAACCAATTCAGAAAACATTTTTTAGGCTTCCATGGAACAATAAAGGAGCAAGAGTACTTTGTGATATTTTTAAAGCAAACAAAAGCATGGAGGAGCATGAACTAAGTCCAAGATTTATACTTAAGAAGCAATTAAAGAAAGCTGAAGAGAGAGGCTACAGATTTTTTACAGCTGTAGAAAATGAATTCTTTTTGCTTAAAGATGGAAATTTATTGGATAATGCTAGCTACTTTTATCCAACACCAACTGATAAAACAAAAAAATTCAGAGAAGAAAGTTTTGAAACATTGAAAAAGCTTGGAATAGAAGTTGAGTATATGCATCATGAAGTAGCACCAGGCCAAGGAGAAATTACTTTAAAAGTTGAAGAAGCTTTAAAAATGGCAGATAACACAGTTACTTTTCGCTATATTGCTCAAAACATTGCTTCAAAAGAAGGGCTTGTTTTTACTTTAATTCCAAAGCTTAAACCAGGAATAAATGGAAGTGGAATGCACATTCATTTTAGCTTAACAGATTTGAAAGGTGAAAATGTTTTCTATTCAAAAGATGACAAATTTAAAATATCAAAAATTGCAAAAAACTTTGCAGCTGGGATTCTTGAGCACTTTAAAGCTCTTGCTGGAATTGTTGCTCCATCAATAAACTCTAGAAAAAGGTTGGTTCCTGGATATGAAGCTCCAATAAACAAAGCTTGGGGACCAAAGAATAGAAGTGCACTTATAAGAATACCACCTTTCTTTTCAAAAAAATCTGCAAGGATAGAATTTAGAATGCCAGATTCTACATGCAACCCTTATTTAGCTTTTGCTTCTTTGCTCGCATGCGGGCTCGAAGGAATAGAAAAAGAGCTAGACCCAGGAGAAGCTTGCTTAGAAAATACTTATGAAAGCTCAAAATTTGAAAGCATTCCTGGAAAGCAAGAAGAAATAATAGAAGAGCTAAAAAAAGATAAAACAATAAAACAAGCTCTTGGAAAAGCTTTTGATGTTTATATAAGAATAAAAGAAGAAGAGCTAAAGGATTACAAGAAACAAAACCCAAAATGGAACCCTTTTGAAATAACAAATTGGGAATTAGAAAGATACTTACAATTTTAGCTTATAAGCATTGTAAGCAAAGTATTAAAAATTTTGTTTAGAAAATTTAAATATGATAAAGCAAATTCATTGTACTCAAGGAACATTATGCTTCGCTTATCCATTGGAGAAAAGAAAAGTAATTAAAAAAACACTTGTGAAGGGTGGAGGAATAATTTTTATTTTTTTAATTTTTTTAATTCTTTTGGTAGCGATAAAACTTCAGGCTTTTCCTTTTCTTAATTTCTTTTCGCCAGTTTCTGATATTTTAATCTATGTTGAAGTACTTCTTCTTTTGCTTATTTTAGTTTCACTTTTTTCAGAGATACTTTATTTTAGAAATTACTTCTATGATTTAAAAGAGGATGGATTAATAGTTAGAAAAGGTGTAATTACAAAGCATGAAGTGACTGTTCCACTAGATAAAATTCAAGATATTTATGTTGACCAGGATTTCTTGGATAGAATTTTTGGACTTTATGACCTTCACATTGCAACGGCTGGTTTTGGCTCAAGCGATATACACATAGATGGAATAAATTATATGAGCTCAGAAACATTAAGGGAATTACTCTTAGGAAAAACTGGAAAAGCAAAAAAAGGAGAAAGCAAAGAAAGCAAGTAAAATGGTACTTCAATACGAGCTTTTAATAATTTTTTCTTGTATTTTAATAGCTTTAGCTCAGATAATTTTTAAAAAATCTTTACCAAAATTTGAGCTTAAAATTAGCTCAATAATTTCTGTGCTTCTTCTTCCAAACATAATTCTTGGGCTTTTTCTCTATTTCTTAGCACTTTTGATTTACCTATACTCTTTAGCAAAGCTTCAATTAAGCTTAGCATACCCACTTCTTTCATTCTCTTTCATCTTTGTAACAATCTTTTCAGTTTTGCTACTTAAAGAAAAAATAACAATTAAAAGAGCAATTGGAATTTCTTTTATAATAATTGGTGTAATCTTGGTGAATTTATGAAGCTTAAAATTAAAATATTGAGCATAATTCTTTTTTCTGTTCTTCTAGGTTCATTTGCTCAAATATTTTTAAAAATTGGAACAAAAGATTTTGAATTTTTAGCTATTGGTATACTTTTGTATGCATTATCTACAATTCTTTATTTCTATGCTCTTTCAAAAGAGGAGCTTAGCTGGTGCTATTCTTTTGTTGGATTAAGTTATGTAATAGTAAATCTTCTTTCAATTCTTCTTGGAGAAAATTTCTCAATTTTAAAACTTGTTGGAAGCTTAGCAATTACAATTGGTGTAATTTTTGTAGCTCTAAACTAGCAAGTTTAATTTTTTATCTCTTATTTCTTTAAAAAGTTGTGCATAAACTTCTTTGCTATCACTTGAAGCTAAAGAAGTAACTTCCTTGAACAGGTCGAGATCAATTTTTTGGATGAGGCAAACTGCTAGTAATAGATTGTACTTTCTCTCTCCAAGTAAATTTTTAATATCCTCTTTTTCTAATTTATTGTTGGAAGCTATCAATATTTTTACATCTTCATTTTCATTTTTATCTCTTAACATTTTCTTCCAAATGTTTTTTGGTAAAGGATGTGAAGCAACAATTTGTCTTACTTCCTCTGACTCATCATTTGAGAGATATTTCAAAACTTTTCTTGTCGCATCCTTACGAGCAGCTATTATCTCTCTTATTCTTTTGTCTTTGTCTTTTGCTAATTTAAACTGAATACTTTTCTTTAACTTTGGATTAAATGCGAGTTTTGCTCTTACAAACCACCATTCGTGATCAGCAAGCTGTTCCTGAGCTTCCTTTTTGAGATTTGGGTTTAAAGCTAGAGCAAGATCAAAAACCCAATCTGGATGCTTTTCTAAAGTCTCAAATATCTCAGACTCTTTAACTTCAATTTCAATTCCTGGAGGTAATATTATAGGTTTAAATTCTATTCTCCCTTCCTCTTCTCCTTCATCTTCTTCCATTTTTAAATTTTAAAAAATTTGTTTATAATATTTATCACTAAAAAATAAAGAATATAATAAAATGGGCTTCTTAAGTTAGTATTTT
>Ga0315298_1004304_pt1 | contig 21434 bp, 18 predicted proteins | sample WHS_1_MG_FD_203077 | JGI IMG/M metagenome (GOLD analysis project Ga0315298, IMG submission 203077) | Extremophilic microbial mat communities from Washburn Hot Springs, YNP, Wyoming, USA - WHS_1_MG | ecosystem: Environmental > Aquatic > Thermal springs > Hot (42-90C) | place: USA: Wyoming...
CTGCTGGTCGATCACGCTTTTCAGAAAGGAGCCACGGTCCTTCTGCGGGGCATCCGTGCGATTTCCGACTACGAATACGAGTTGCAAATGGCATTGATGAACCGGCGGCTCCGCCCGGACATCGAGACGGTTTTCCTGATGGCCGGTGAGGAGTATTCCTTCGTCAGCTCGCGGCTGGTCAAGGAAGTGATCCGCCTGGGAGGATCGGTTGCGGGGCTGGTGCCGGCGTCGGTGGAAGGGCGTCTGCGCCAGCGGATGGGGACCCGCCAAGGCAGTTGACGCAATGGGAGTTTTCGACGGCCAGGGCATCGCCGAACGGATCGGCTCGATCAGTGTTTCCTCCACCGCCAAAGTGGCTGCCGCGGCTGCGCGGCTGCGGCGGGAGGGGGTCGACGTAGTCGATTTCGGCGCGGGAGAGCCGGACTTTCCCACCCCGGAAAACGTCAAACGGGCGGCTATCCGCGCTCTTGAGCAGAACTTCACCCGGTACACCGATACGGGGGGCACGCCGGAACTGAAGGAGGCCATCTGCTTCCGGCACGCCCAGGATTTCGGCACTGACTACCGCCCCGAAGAGTGTATCGTGTCGGTGGGGGGCAAACACGTCGTCTTCAATCTGGTGCAGGCCCTGGTGAATCCCGGCGATGAAGTCGTGATCCCGGCGCCCTATTGGGTAACCTATCGGGACGTGGTGAACTACGCCGGCGGCCAGTGCGTGTTCATCGAGGCCGACGAACCGAACGGCTTTGCCGTCACCGCGGCCATGGTCGAGCGCGTCCTGACGCCGCGCACGAAGATGGTAATCATCAACTCGCCGAACAACCCGAGCGGCGCTGTGCTCCCTCCCGGGGAGTTCGAGAATATCTTCCGGCTCACCTCCCGGCGCGGCATTTACCTGATGGCCGACGAGTGTTACTGCCAGTTCGTCTATGAGGGTGCTCCGTTTTCGGTGGCCTCGCTCCCCGGGGCGCGGAGCACGGTGCTGGTGGTGGGTTCGCTTTCCAAGACCTATGCCATGACAGGATGGCGCATCGGCTTCGGACTGGTTCCTCAGGCCGTCGCTCAGGCGATGCTCAAGTTGCAGAGCCACACCACGTCGAACCCGGCTTCGATTGCGCAAAAGGCGGCTGTCGAGGCTTTGCGCGGCCCCCAGGACTCGGTGCGCGCCATGCTGGGTGAATACCGCCGCCGCCGCGATTTCGTCATCCAGCGCCTGCGCGCGATTCCGGGCGTGACCTGCGCAGAGCCGCGCGGCGCCTTCTACGCTTATCCGAACATTTCGGGGGTGCTCGGCCGGGACGGCTTCCGCACTCCGTTCGATTTCGCCCGCCTCCTGCTTGAACGCGCCCACGTCGCGGTGGTCCCGGGAGAGGCGTTCGGCACCCATAGCCACATCCGGATCTCCTACGCTACGTCGCTTCGCGAGCTGGAGCGCGGGCTGGATCGCATCCACCATTTCATTCATGCAGCCGCCAATTAGACTCGAACCGTCCTTTCGTGAAAAAGTCTGGGGGAGCACAGATCTCTCTCCGTGGTTCGCCGCGCCGGCGGCGAAGATCGGTGAGGTCTGGTTCGAAGCCCGGCCGCCGTTGCCCATACTGGTGAAATTTCTGTTCACCACCGGGGATCTGTCCGTACAGGTGCACCCGCCCGACCGCGGGGGCGAGCGGGGTAAGACCGAAATGTGGCACATCCTGCGCGCCGAACCCGGGGCAAGGATCGCCCTCGGCTTTCGCGAGCCGCTGAGCGAGGCCCGCTTGCGGGAGGCGTCGCTGTCCGGAGAGATCGTTGAACTGCTCGAGTGGCTTCCGGTTTCGCCCGGCGAGACCTATTTCACTCCCGCCGGCACCGTGCACGCCATCGGAGCGGGCATCGCGTTGTGCGAAATCCAGCAGAACAGCGACGTCACCTACCGGCTCTACGACTACGGGAGGCCGCGCGAACTGCACATCGAACGCAGCCTGGAGGTGGCCGTCCGGGACCGTCATCCCGGCGCAGTCTCCCCGCGCGTCCTCGGACCGGGGCGGAAGCTGCTGGTCGAATGCCCGCACTTCACCACGGAACTGATCGAGACTGCTTCGCCGTTCACCTACTCGCCGGAAGGCAGACGCTCCCAACTGCTCATCGCGCTCGAAGGCGGCGGACGCATCGCCGGTCAGGCCTTCCGCTTAGGCGAAGTCTGGCACGTTCCGGACGGCGCCGGCGCGCTTCCAATCGAGCCGGAAGGACGCGCGCGTCTGCTGGTTTCTTATAATAGGAACGGGTAGAGAGCCGGTTCTCTTCTTCGGCCGCTGGCGCCGCCTGCGAAATGCGCAATCTTTCAGCAATCCTGCTTTTCGGGTGGATGCTCCTGCTGTCCGCCTGCTCGTCGAAACCGACCCCCAGGCCGGCCATCGGCGAGGCCTACGTGGGGCCGGCCACTCTGAATTTGCGCCGCGAAATCCCCCTGAAATCGGCCGTCGTCGCCACCGTCAAGCATGGCGAACGGCTCGAGATCTTGCGCGTCCGCAGGTCGTTCCTGCTGGTGCGCACGGCATCCGGCGCCGAGGGTTGGACCGACGCGCGCCAATTGCTCACCACCGAAGAAGTCGGCGAACTGAGAAAGCTCGAAGAGGAAGCCAGGAACATGCCTTCTCAGGGCGTGGCCTCCACCTACGACCTGCTGAACGTGCACACGGCGCCGGACCGGCTCGCCCCCAGCTTTCTGCAAATCAAGGAGGGCGAGAAGGTGGACGTCATCGGGCACTGCGTGGCGCCGCGCGTCTCCTCACGCTCCGCCAGGCGGAAGCTGGTGGAAGACCCTGCCCCTGCTCCCAGGAAGACGCCCAGGAAAACCAAGCCGGAGAAGTTTCCCCCGCCGCCCATGCCGGCCCCGCCCAAGCTGCCCGATAACTGGCTGGAGCTGTCGAAGCGCCCCGCGGGTCTGGAACCGGAGTCGGAGAGCGCGCCGCCGCCTCCCCCAAGCGACGACTGGAGCCTGGTCCGCACCGCCTCGGGCCGCAGCGGCTGGGTGCTGACGCGCCGCATCTACATGGCGATTCCGGATGAGGTGGCGCAATATGCCGAGGGCAAACGCATCACCTCCTACTTCTCGCTTGGCACGGTTGAGGATGGTGGTCAGATCAAGCACCACTGGCTGTGGACTACCATCGAGCAGCCGTTGCAACCCTACCAGTTCGACGGCATGCGGGTCTTCGTCTGGAGCCTGCGCCGGCACCGTTATGAAACCGCATACCGCGAGAGGAATCTGAAGGGCTTCTATCCCGTCACCGTCCATACGGTGGACATGCCGGCGCCCGGGAAAAAGGGCGCGGCGCCCAAGACCGTTCAGACCCCGGGTTTTTCGTTGCTGGTGGAAGGCAAAGATGGCCTTCGCTATCGCCGCGACTACGCCTTCCTGGGAAACATCGTGAAGTACCTGGGCCAGACGCCCGTCCAGATTCCCGCTAAAGTAAGCGATCGCGCAGCAGGCTCGGTTCAGGCTGGGAAGCCAAAGCAGACCGGCGGTCAATCCTTCATTGACCGCGTCAAGCACACCGCGGCTCAATGGCGAAAGCGGATCTTCGGGAAATAAGGACCTCTGCGCGCTTCTATTACTGCGACTCAGAAATCCCACGTCGCTTCCGTCTGCTTGAAGGACAGCCGGCTGCGGCCCCCGAAGCGGTACTCGCGGCGCTCCGGCGGCTTGCCCTGCAATGAGAACACGGCCCGCGTGATCCCGCCGGCTTCGCCGCTCGCAACCATCCGGATGGTCGTTCCTTCCACGCTACACTCCAGGCTGCGCGGTGTGCGCCGGCAGCCGGGACAAAGCCCGCCCAGGTGCGCTCCGGCCTCATCGAGCGCCGGCGGCGGAACGGCGATGTCGAGCGCGATCACATCTTTCAGCAGGGCCCGGGCCCGCATCGAGGACTTGCCGATCGCGGCCACGTAGCGGTCGAGCACCTCGGCGCGGCGAAGCGAGGACTCCACCGGCGTCAGCCCCGCGTTCCACTGGCGAAGAAAGTCGGGATGATACTCCATCAGCCAGATGGACAGGAGCCCGTCCGCCAGGTTCCTCCTGGCTGCCTGATAGAACCAGGGCAACATCCGGCCACCGGTCTGTCGCGTGATCAGGTCCGCGCCGTGCCCGGTCTTCGCCGCTTCGCCGGCCGCCTCGGTCCCAAGCGCCAGGCCGCTCGCCCCCAGGGCATGGGCGGCATCCGCTGCGAAAAACTCGAAGTAAGTGTTGCGCCCATAAAAATAGGCTCCCGTGTAAGTCGAATCGGTGCGGACGGTGGTACGCGTTTCAAACGGGGCGAATTCGTTCTTGAGGAATGCGGACCCGACGATCTGGCGGTACGTGTCGGGGTCCACCGTCACATAGAAGTGATTGAGTGCAATCATGGGTTGGTCGAAGCCTCCGGCGCTCGCGGCGAGCAAGCTTGCCGCGAGCGCAAGCCCTATGGGTTCATACAGTCGCGACGGGAATTGATGCCGAGCCATAAATCTTCCCCGCTTTCACGGTGGCCACGGGCCTGAGCTTCCGGTTCCCGATCCGCCTGTCTCCCAGCGAATCCGCGTACTCAAACGCGCCCTCCGCCATCTCGAATACGGCGACGTCGGCCTCGGCTCCTTCGCGCAGTGTCCCGAGTCCCTGGGGAAGCCCGAAGGCCCGGGCTGCGTTGGTGCTGGCCCCGGGCGTCGAGCACCTGCCGGGCTTCTTTCTCCTCGATGCGCGGCGCCACGCGGGCGATCCGGCGCCCCGAAATCGCCACGTCCCGATAGTCGGAGAGCTGCCGGTCAGGGTCCACCACCCTGCCGCCCCGCACCAGCAAATCGTAGCCGGTCGAAGCACTGCTTTGAGCCTGAAGCAATTCCTCTGATGCCAGGGTGCAGACCAGCGATGGAGTCACGGCCGCACGGCGCAGGAACTGCCTCCTCGACTGTCGCATCGTGTCCTCCCTTTGGGAAGGACTATATCACCAGGGAGGGCGCGCCGCACCAGTGTTGGATGAACCCGACCAGCGCCGCCGCCGCGATGGCAACTTCGTCCAGCCGGACCTGCTCCTCATCGGAGTGGGCGAAGCGGAGCTCTCCGGGGCCGAAGACCACCGCCGGTACGCCCAACAGGTTGTGGTAGAACCACGCGTCGCACGAGGCGGTCATAGCGGCGATCTCACCCGGTGCGCCCGCCGCTCGTACGCAGGCCTGCAAGCCCGTGGCCAGGGGGTGATCCACGTCCAGTACGTGGCAGTCGTGCCGGTAAAGGAACTCGATGGTGAAGTGCTCTCTCAGCCAGTCGTCCGCGCCGCCTTCAATGGCTTGCCGGAGTTCCTCCATCACCTCCCGGCGATTGCGGTTGGGCAGAAAGCCGAGCATGCCCTCCAGGACTGCGTGAGCCGGCGCCATGGACGGCCAGTCGCCTGCCGCAAGCCTGCCGAACAGAATCGGCATGGGGTTGGCGTAGCGCTCGAACAGCGCAACGTGGCGCGACTGGGCCAGCAGCCGGGCATGGTATCGCTTCAGGATTTCCATCACAAGCACGGCCATCTCGAGTGCGCTGACTCCCTCGGCCGCGCTGCCGCCGTGGACCGGCCGGCCGGTGCAGTGGATACGGTACCATAGCGCTCCCCGGGTGGAAGTCATGATCCGCAAACCGGTCGGTTCCATGACCACGCAGGCATCCGCCCGTTCCCCCCGGCGCACCATGGCCAGGGTGCCATTGCCCCCCACCTCCTCTTCCACCACCAGGTGCGCCGTCACATTGCCGCCCACGCGCAGGCCGAGTTTCCGCACGACAAGGAACGCCGCGAAGATGGCGGCGGCCTGCCCCTTCGCATCACAGGCGCCCCGCCCCGCCACGACGCCCTCATGCGTGCGCGGCTCGAAGGGGAGTTGCTGGCCTTGCGAAGGCGGCACGACGTCGAGGTGGGTGTTCAGCAGCAGTGACCGGCCGCCGCCCTCCCCCGGCAGACAGGCTCGCAGATTGAAACGCCCTTCATAGCGCAGGTGCGGATACAGGCCGGAGTACTCCGGGTCGTCACGCAGCGCGTCTCGCAGCGGGATGCGCTCGGTCTCCGCCACTTCGCCGAACCGCCGCGCAACGTACTCCATCGCGCCGGCCTCCTCGCCAGGCGTGGAGGGGAAACGGATCAGGTCGCACAGAAACTCCTCGGTCTCCTCCATCACCGCGTTCACCGCCGGGACGATGGAAGAGGCCGCAGCCATTTCGCGTCCTTTCACAGAGCCATTCACTGAAATGGCCGGAGCTATGCCAGCAGGCGGTGCGCCGAGGCCAGTTTCTCGGGAATGCGCAGCCCCTGCGGGCAATGGGAGACGCAGTCGCCGCACGCGATGCAGGCGTCGGCCCGAGTGGCGAGTTGGGCATACAGCCGGCGCGCGCCGCCCCGGTTGCCGTAATCGAGCGCATAGCGCTCGAAGCGCAGAATCTCGCCCACCGGCACGCCTTGCGCGCAGTGCTCCATGCACTGGTTGCAGAGGCGGCAGGCTGTGCGGTCCGCGTATGCCGTCATCTGCTCGATGGCGCGCTCGTCGGAGGCGCGCAGCGGTTTTCCAGCGCCCGAGTATGTCTCCGCGAACTCCTTCAAGCTGTGAATGGCGAACACGGCGGCGTCGAGTTGGGTGCGGGTGGTGAGCCAGCGCGCCAGGGCGTGATAGGGGCTGGTGCCGGCCGGGAACTGTCTCATGAATTCGCGATCTTCTCCCATGCGCCCCGTTCCGCGCGTGGTCTTCATGGCGATGGTGCCGAACCCCTTGCGCCGGGCCAGCGCCACCCAGTCGTTGATGGCCGGGGTGTCGCCGTAGGAATACATGAACTGGGCGTGCTCGTAAACGCCGTCTGCGACCACCGCGGTCAGGATCTCGGCCGCGCTCTGGCCACCCCGCACGCGGCTGTTGCCGTTGTAACTGTGCTGGGAGAGGCAAAGGTGCCGCACCAGGCCTTCTTTCTTGAGGCGCTCGAACGCCCGCACCATGCCGCGATCGCTCTTCAGCTCAGAGACGCTGTGATAGCCGAAATGGAACTGCATATCGTCGAAGTATCTGAGGCCCGTGCGCTTCAGCGCCTGCTTGACGAACGCGTAGTGAGCTTCCTCGTTGATGACGCCGGTTTCGTGGTTGCCGCGGATGCGGTCCACGGAGACCTGGCAGTAGTGCGCGTCGCGATTCCTGAGAATGGAGGGCGAGATTTCATTGGCGGACCACTCGTCGGTCTTGTGCCAGAAGTTGACTCCGCAGCGGATACCCGCCTCCACCACGTCGCGATCCCAACTGTAGGTTCCCACCAGGACGGAGATCTCCCTGCCGCTTGCGCCCAACTTGCGGCGCGGCAGGCGTCCCACCCTGCGGACCGCTTCCTCAATGGCCTCGCTGGCGGGAGCCGCGAGTCCTGCCGTTGCGGCGGAGGATTGAATAAAATCGCGTCTTCGCATAGCTTGCCTTCCTGTCTTCAGCGCACTTGCTTGAGCCGGCCGTCAATCGCGCGGCCCAGCTCGGCGAGCGCCTCCGCGATCCGCGGGGTTTCCTGGTAGGCGACCAGCCGCACCAGATAGGGTCCCCGCCGGCAGACCGCGCTCGCACTGAACAACCGGCCGGCCTCGCCAAAATCCGCGGGCCGGCTGCCTTCGGCGGATTCCGAATCATAGATTTTCGCCGCACCGGAGGCGTCCCGCATGACGTAGACATCGGCCACGGCGTCGATCCTGTCTGCAAACCGGTAATCGGTCGTCAAAACCCGCTGCACACCGGCGCGGAGGTACTTGTCGGCCCCGCCGTCGATGTATTCCCACAAGCGTTCCGCTTCGAAGGTGCGGGTTTCGCCCTTCTTCCAGCCCGGGACTTCATTGGTTTCCGGGAAAAAGCCGGACGGCACTGCGGCCCGTCTGCGGCGGAGCACGATCTGGTTGGTTTTCGAGCGGCTCTCGCCAATGCTGGTGACATATACAGCGGGGCGGTCCTGCACCGGGCAGGCGAACTCGCAGGCCCCGCAGCCTACGCAGCGCTCCGGGTCCAGGTACGGCTGGCGGACCTGCCTGGTCTTTCCTTCAGCGTCCTGCACTTCGGCGGCGCGCAGATAGATGGCTTTGGGCGAGGTCGGGCACCACTCCTCGCACACGATGCACTCGGTGGCCATGGCCCAGGGCAGGCAGCGGCCCCGGTCGTAAAACGCCGTGCCCACCCGGATCGGCTTGGTTCCGGGTTCGGCGCGCTCCACCACCCAGGCTTTTTCCCGGGCCGTGAATTCCCAGATGGCGCCGGTGGGGCAGACCTGCCCGCACAGGGTGCAACTCGGTTCGCAGTAGCCGATGCGCGGCACCATCACCGGGGACCACAGGCCTTCCCATCCGGCCTCCGCAAAAGCCGGGTGCAGCGCGTTGTTCGGACACACCTTCATACACTGGCCGCACCGGATGCAGCGGTCGAGAAACGCTTTTTCGTCCAGCGCTCCGGGAGGCCGCAGGAGCCGGGCATGCGGTTCGGCCGCCAGCCCGGTTGCGCCCCGCAGCAGCGGCACGGCGGCGGCGCCCGCGGCCAGGCTGGTCAAGGCCCGGCGGCGCTTCAGGTCCGGCTTCTCAAGGGTGGTTCCGGCATCGGCGGGAAAGAAAGCGAAGCGAATGCCGCCCTCCGGGCACTCGGCCACGCAGTTCAAACACAGGTGACACTCCGCCTTGCGCCAGCGCGTCCCGGGGATGGGATCATCGCCGCCCTGGCAGTGCAACAAGCAGCGCTGGCAGTCGTTGCACTGAGCCGTATGTTTGCGCAGTCCCACAATCGACCAGCGGGACAGCAGCCCAAGCAGGGCGCCCAGAGGGCACAGGGCGCGGCACCAGAAACGCGTGACCCGCAGATTCAACGTCATGATGGCGATGAACAGCAGGCCCAGGGCGAAGCCTTGGCGGAAGTGGGGTTGCTTGAAACTGAGAACCGTCTCCTTGCCCAGGTAGGTGATTGCGTCCGCGGCAAGCCGGAGCGCGCGAAAGCCGCTCTGGTAGAGCCACCCGGCAACGGCGTCGGCCGCATAGTTCACACCCGGCAGAATCGACAGGGCCAGCGAGCGAGTGAGCAGGGAAATAGGATCCAGCAGCCCGGCCAGGGCGCTGCCGAACAATGCCGCAACCAGTACCGCCCCCAGCAGATAGTACTTGAGCGCTTGCCAGCTCTTATAGCGATTCGACTCGAGCAGTTGCTTGCCGCGCTTGCGTTCCGATTTCAGACTGCCGAAGAAGTGATTGAGCGTGCCCAGCGGGCAGATCCAGCCGCAGAAGAATCTTCCCAGGAAAAGCGTTGGCACGATAATCGCGAGGCTCCACAGCAAGCCCCGGTACAGCGCGCGCGTGGCCAGCGCATTTGAGACGGCCGCCAGCGGATCGATTTCGAAGAACCAGCTCACCGGATAAGGCAGGCGGATATCGCCCGCCGGCGCGCGGAGCGAGCCGCGAAACTCCGTCCGGAAGAGCAGAAACAGGAAGAGTCCGAGGAACAGGATTTGCGACAGCCGGCGCAGCCGGATCAGGGTCGAGTACTTCAAGTCCGCTCCACTGGTGACGGCTTGATTATAGGACCTGTGGGTCCGAAAGTTCAACGCGCCGGAGGTCAGGCCCTGTATTTCACCAGCGTCCTGTCGTTCAGTCCGGCGCCCAGCCCAGGCCGGCGGCGGAGGTGGATGCGGCCGTTGACGAGTTCTTCGGGCGGATCAATCAACTCGGCGCGCCAGGGCACTTCGCCGTAAGAGAACTCCAGGATGAGGAAGTTCGGCATGGCGGCGCTGACGTGTGCGGCGGCCAGGTTTCCGATGGGACTCGCCGGACCGTGGGGTGATACCGGCATGCCCGCGGCCTCGCACAGTGCGGCGATCTTCTTGAGTTCCAGCATGCCGCCGCAGTACTTCACATCCGGCATGGCAACGTCCACCGCCTGCGCATTGACGTAGGGCAGAAAACCGCGCAGGCCGAAGATCGATTCCCCGCCGGCGGTGCGCATCTTTGCTTCACGGTTGACGGCGGCGAGTTGCTCGTAAGAGGGGCGGGCCGGGCACACCTCCTCGAGCCAGAACAGGTCGAGGGACTCCAGGCGGCGGGCCAGGTCGAGGCCGCGCTCGAGGTCGAAGCGGTTATGCGCGTCGATAAGCAGGTCGCGCCGCGGTCCGATGGCTTGCCGCACCGCCGCAGCGCAGGCAATGCCGCGGGCGGTAAACGCCTCCCGCACCGCCCCGGACGCGCCGCGCGGCATGTCGTCGAACGGCGCGAGCTTGACGGCGTCGAAGCCGGCCGCCACGGCTTGCTCCGCCATGCGCGCGAACCCCTCCGGATCTCGCCGCGGAGTGGAGCGGTTGATGTTGGCGTAATTGCGCAGTCTGGGATTCACTGTCCCCCCCAGCAGGTCGCAAGCCGGGACCGAGTAGAGTTGACCCAGGATGTCCCACAAGGACATCTCCAGAGCGCTGAAAGCGACGGCCGCGGCCAGGCCGGCGGCCTGAATCGATGGCAGAGCCGCCTGGCGCAGTCTCTCGATGTCGCTCACCGCCGCGCCGCGGAAAAGGTCCGAGAAGGCCCGGAGGTGTTTGAGGGTAACCGCGTCCGGTCCGCCGTGGGAAGCGTCGCCGGAGCCCAGCAACCCGTTCGACGCCCTGGTTCGGACCAGGACCCAGTTGCCGCGCGCGTTCACGCGCACCACGTGGACTTCCACATCGCGAACCGTCACCCGGCCGGCATCCGCCGCTTGCGAAACCGCCCCGAGGACCGGAAATCGTAGCAGATCTCTGCGCGTCATTATCAGTCTCTTTCGCTCATTCAAGGTTAACTCTCCCTGCGGCGAGCGGTCCGACGCCCCAGGCCCAACCGGCACCGGTCGGCGGAGCCACAGATGGGCGGCAAAGAGCACCATAGGCCCGGAAGGGCTACCATATTCTGTCTATGCATCCAGCTCGCTTTACCACCCTGCTATGTTTGTGCGCGGGCCTTGCTCCCGGAGCGCCGCCGAAAACCGAATTGCTTTGGCCCAACGGCGCGCCCGGCGCGCTCGGCAACGAGGATGCCGACCGCCCCGCGCTTACCATCTACCTGCCGGAGACCCGAGTGACCAGGACTGCGGTGGTCGTCTGTCCGGGCGGTGGCTACGGCGCGCTTGCCATGGACCACGAGGGCCGGCAGATCGCGGAATGGCTGAACGCCCGCGGCGTCGCGGCTTTCGTGCTGAAGTACCGCCTGGGGCCGCGTTATCATCATCCGGCGCCGCTTCAGGATGTGCAGCGCGCAATCCGTACCGTGCGGTCACGCGCGGCTGAGTTCGGCATCGCCGCCGACCGCATCGGGGTGTGGGGCTTCTCGGCCGGAGGGCACCTGGCCTCCACCGCCGCCACCCACTTCGACGCTGGAGACGCCTCAGCGCCGGACGCCGCCGGCCGCTCCGGCTGCCGGCCGGACTTCGCCATCCTTTCCTACCCGGTCATCACCTTTTCCGACCAGTACACCCACCGCGGTTCGCGAACCAACCTGCTGGGCAGCGCCCCCGATCCCCAGCTCGTGGAACTGCTGTCGAATGAGAAGCAGGTCACGCCGCAGACGCCTCCTACGTTTCTGTTCCACACCGGCGACGACGCCGGCGTGCCCGTGGAGAACAGCGTGCAGTTTTACCTGGCTCTCAGAAAAGCCGGGGTTCCTGCCGAAATGCACATCTACGAGCACGGCCGGCACGGCGTCGGGCTGGCGCCCTCCGATCCGGTGCTCGCCTCATGGTCCCGGCGGCTGGAAGCCTGGCTGAAGTTCCACGGTTGGATCTGAACCGGGGCGTATTCCACTCCGGCCGGGGGATACGCAGGTCGAAGCCGGATCTTTGCCGCGGACTAATGGTTTGACGCCGATCCGCCGATCAGTGCCATATGACCCGGCAGATTTCCTCGTCGGACGACGGACCCAAGCGGTGGACCGCCGGCGAGTGGTTCGATAACCTGGCCACCGCGTTGAACGAAGATCTGTCCGACGCCACCCGGAACGCCACCATTCTGATTGTCGATGACATCGAGATAAACCGGCGGCTGCTCACCGCCATGCTGCGCCAGGAAAGGTACCGGGTGCTGGAGGCATCAACGGCGCGCGGTGCGCTCGAGGTTCTGGAGACGGAGCCGGTGGATCTGATCGTGCTGGACATGATCATGCCCGAGATGGATGGTCTGGAGTGCTGCCGGGCCATCCGGGCCAACCGGCGTACGGAGCTGATTCCGGTATTGATGCTCAGTTCGGTCCCGACCGTGGAGAACGAGATTGCGGGCATCGGCGCGGGAGCCGACGAGTTTGTCCACAAGCCGTTTCACCCCGAGGTCTTGCGCACCCGTATCCGCTCTCTGCTGCGCCACAAGGCGGCGGTCGACCGGCTGGAGGAGTCCGAGGCCATCCTCATGACCCTGGCCCAGTCGGTGGAGCAGCGCGACCGCTGCACGGCCGGGCATTGCGGGAGGCTTGCGCGGCTCAGTGTTGCGTTGGGGGCGGCCCTTGGCCTTCCGCGCCGGGCGTTGCTGGCGCTGCACCGGGGAGGATACCTGCACGACATCGGCAAGATCGGGATTCCGGATGACGTCCTGTTCAAGCGTGGGAAGCTCAATGAGGAGGAGTGGGCCGTCATGCGCACCCACACTCTCATCGGCGAAGAAATCTGCCGCCACATGAAAGCGCTCGCCCCCGTGCTCCCCATCATCCGCAGCCATCACGAAAGATGGGACGGCTCAGGATATCCGGACGGTCTGGCGGGCGAGAAGATTCCGCTGCTGGCGCGCGTGCTGCAATTCGCCGACATCTACGACGCGCTCACCACAGTCCGGCCGTACAAGGGCGCGCTGAGCCCGGCTGAGGCGACTGATATTCTCCGCCGGGAGACCGAACGGGGATGGCGGGATCCCGCCCTGCTGCCGGTCTTTATCGACCTGGTCTCACGGTCGGGCGAAGAGGCCTTCGCGGTGTGCGAGGAGATCGAGACGATCAGCGAGTCGCTCGAAAACATGCTCCGCCACGTTGCCGGCCTGAGCCAGAACGGAACAGCGCTCAAGCCGGTCGAGGGTCTGATCCCCGCCACCCGGGATGCCGGGGCCTGACCACTCGCCGCTACAATGGGAGGGTTGCCCTCCGAACTGGAAATCCTCGACGAGCGCGTGGTTGAGTGCGTGCGTTGCCCGCGTCTGGTGGCCTACCGCCAACAGGTTGCCGCTCAGAAACGGCGGGCTTTTCGGGATTGGGAGTATTGGGGCCGGCCGCTGCCGTCCTTCGGCGACCCGGAGGCGGCCCTGCTCGTCATCGGGCTCGCGCCTGCCGCCCACGGTGGAAACCGAACCGGCAGAATGTTCACCGGCGACCGCTCCGGCGATTTTCTTTTTCGTGCCCTGTTCAACACCGGATTCGCCTCTCAGCCCGCAAGCTATGCGCGGGGCGACGGATTGCGGTTGACCGGCTGCTACATCACGGCTGCGGTGCGCTGCGCGCCGCCGGGCAACCGGCCCGCCCTGGTCGAGATCCGCAACTGCCGTGAATACCTCGAGAGAGAGTTGGACTTGCTTGCCGGCGTCCGGGTTGTTGTGGCGCTGGGCAGGCTGGCTTTCGAGGTGTACCTGTCGATCTTGAAAGACCGGGGAGTGATCCGCAGCCGGGCCGCGTTTCCGTTTGCGCACAACCGGCAGCACGTCACCGGTCCGGATTTGCCTGTGCTGCTTTCGTCCTATCACCCAAGCCAGCAGAACACCTCCACGGGCAAGCTGACGCTGGAGATGCTCGAGGACGTATTCCGCCGCGCGCGCCGGATTATTTCACGTCTACCGTATCCAGCTTCCCTTTCTCCCGCGCAATCCCGATGATCATAAACTCCAGGTCGCCGGAACCCGTATTCTCGAACGAGTGCACGTCGCCGAGCAGCAGGGGGATGGCGTCGCCCTTCCGGATAGCGGCCGATTCGTTGTTTACGGTCACGGAGCCCTCGCCGTTCATCACGTAGTAGAACTCCTCGACTCCGGCATGCATGTGCTTTCCGACGGAGGCGCCCGGCGGCAGGAGCAGGTGATCCGCGTACGCCCAATTGGTGAAAAACACGGTGGGTTCAAGGGTCCTGCGATAGCGCGCCGTTCCCTTTCCGCCGTTCATGTTCTCGACGGCCCGGAGCAATCCGCGATCCAGCCGCATGGTGATAAAGACCGGCTTCTCATCCAGGGGGACCCCTACCCGGTCATCACCCAGGTCGAAGGCGTCGTACTTGCCTTTGACGCTGCCCACCGCGATATTCATCCACTCGGTGGGCTGGTCGGTCGGATTGTAGATGGCGTGAGAGTGTCCCATGCGGCACGGGGCGCCGGCGGGTCCTGCCAGCCGCGAGGTTCGCCCGTCAATGGTGAACTCTGCCACGTTGTCGAAGATGACGAACATCTCCTCCATCTGGTTGTGGAAGTGATGCCCGATGCCGCCCTTCGGATCGAGCACGCCGCGGTGCAGGAATATCAGGTTCGTGCCGAAGGCCTTGTCGTCGAACAGTCCCATGTAGCGCATCGAATTCGCGCCGTTATGGACGTGTTGCATGGTGCGGAACTTTTCCGGTTGGGTGTGGGCGATGCGTTGCGCCAGGGGCTCCCGGGCGCTGAGCGGCAGCGCCGCGAGCGCAATCATCAGCAGGTATCGAACGGCCATCTCGACCTCCAGGTATGATGTTTGTTCCAAAGGAGCTTATCACACTATGTCGTGGATCATGCTTGCTGCTGCCGCCCTGGCGGGTTCGACGGCGATTGATCTGGGCTCGCGCCGGGAGCTGTTTGTCGACCGTTACCTGATCGGCGATCTGCGCAATCTCGAGCTCCGGCTCCAGACACCTGTGGCCAAAGGCGCGGTCCTGCGATTCGACCGGCCGTGGGAGGGCGCCTTCTCCGGTTATGTCACCCTCATCCGCGCGTCCGGCCGGTACCAGGCTTTCTATCGCGGTATCCCCAGTTCCGGCAAAGACGGGCGTTCCGAGGAGGTCACCTGCTACGCCGAATCGGCCGATGGACTCACCTGGACCAAGCCTGACCTGGGACTTTTCGAAGTCGCGGGCACGCGCCGTAACAATGTAATTCTGGCCGGCCAGCCGCCGTTTTCCCACAATTTCTGTCCCTTCCTGGACCAGCGCCCCGGCACGCCGGGGGAGGAACGCTACAAGGCGCTGGCCGGCACCTCGGAGTCGGGTCTGGCGGCATTTGTTTCTCCCGATGGCATCCACTGGCGCAAGATGCGCGACGAACCCGTGCTTCCGAGAGCGCGGGAGACGCGTTATGATTCACAGAACCTTGCCTTCTGGTCGGAATCCGAGAAATGCTACGTCTGCTATTTCCGCACCTTTAAGCGCTTCGAGAAGGGAGCGGTCCGCTGGGTTTCCCGCACCACCAGTCCGGATTTCGTCCACTGGGCCGAACCGGCGGAGATGTCGTTCGGCGACGCTCCGCCCGAGCATCTCTATACCAACCAGACCAGCCCTTACTTCCGGGCTCCCCACATTTACATTTCGATTGCGGCGCGTTTTATGCCCGGGCGGCAGGTGCTGAGCGATGCCGAAGCGCGGGAGGTTCACGTCGATCCCGGGTATTTCAGAGATTGTTCGGATGCGGTGCTGTTCACCACCCGCGGAGGCGGCCGGTACGACCGCACGTTTCTGGAGGGTTTCCTGCGTCCGGGGCCGGGCCTGGAGAACTGGGTTTCGCGAACCAACTACCCGGCTCTGAACGTGGTGGAGACCGGCCCGGACGAGATCTCGTTCTACGTCAACCGGAACTACGGCCAGCCGACGGCCTACCTGGCTCGCTATGCGCTGCGAACGGACGGCTTCGTCTCTCTGCACGCTCCGTATGCGGGTGGGGAGATGATCACCCGGCCTCTCCGCTTCGAGGGCAATGGGCTGGAAATCAATTACTCAACCTCGGCCGCGGGCGGCATCCGGGTGGAGATTCAGGACGCCGCGGGCAACCCGGTTCCCGGCTTCGCGCTGGCTGATTGCCCCGAAATCATCGGCGACCGGATTGCGCGTGATGTCCGCTGGCGCTCGGGCGCCGGCCTGGGTCCGCTCGCAGGGAAAGTGGTGCGGTTGCGCTTCGTAATGAAAGATGCGGACCTGTTCTCGCTGCGCTTTCACTAAGCAGGCTGCCCGCGCTACGGGTATACCGGCCGCACGCGCTGTCCGGCCTTGAGCGGTGCGGCCGTGAACAGCGCCACCGAATCGCCCTCGGCCAGGCCTGAGAGCACCTGGGCGCGGGTGACGCTGGCCACCCCGAGAGTCACCTTGCGCCAGACCACGGAACCGTCCTGAAACAGGAACACACCCTGGGCGCCGGCTTCGCGCCGGAGCGCTTCCAGCGGAATGGTGAGCGTGTTCTCGGCCACGGCTGTGCGGATCTCGGCGTTCACATTCGTGCCCGGCACCAGGTCCCGGCCAGGGTTCTCAATGGTGCACAGCACTTCGCCCACCTGGCGGGTATTGAGGGGCACAATTTCAGCCGGCAGCTTTTCGACCGCGCCGCTCCAGGTCCTGCCCGGCAGCGCATCCCAGGTGATAGTCACAGGCTGTCCCACCTTGACCCGCCCAACCTCGGGTTCGTCGACGTAAACCCGCACCCGGATCCGTTCGAGGCGTCCCACGCTGGCCACGGCATCGCCGGGATTCAGATAGCTGCCCGGCCGCACGTTCAGGCCGTAGACGACGCCGTCGATGGGCGCGCGAATCGCGCTCTGTTCGATGCGCCGGCGGGCCTGCGCGGCCGCTGCTTCGGCTTCTCTGATCCGGGCTTCGGCCACCGTCCGGTCGGTTTTTCCCACCAGCGACGCGCGCTTCCGCTCGAGCGCGTCGATATCGATGGCGGCCTGGCGAACGCGGTCGCGGGCCCGCTCGACCTCGGACCGCGTGGCCGCCTGCTTGCGCTCCAGCCGTTCCAGTATCGCCAGGTCCTGCTCCGCAGTTCGCTTTTCGAAGCGCGCCCGCTCGAGTGCGTTCTCAATTTCGGCCAGTTGCGCGCTGGTTCCGCCTTGCAGGACGGTGGCCAGTTCCGCGCGCGCCTGGGCCGCGCGCGCCTGGGCCGCGGCGAGGTCCGCCTGGGCCTGCCAGACGGACAGATCCGCCAGCAGGGTCCCGCGGCTCACGTGTCCGCCCTCGTCGACGTACACCCGGTCCACAACGCCGGCAATGCCGGCCCGGACGGTGATCCATTCGATCGGTTCCACTTTGCCGTTGGTGGTCAGCGTGCTCACCAGGGTTTCGCGTTTCACTTTCGCGAAGGGCACTTCCGGCGGCAGATTTTGGCGGCGATAGAACCACCAGGCCAGCGCCACAAACACAACCAGCGCAACAATCAGCAGCTTCTTCAAGTTGTCCTCGCGCAATATGATGGGATGGGCGTCGACATGAGCGCTTCGTTCCATTCTCCCACGGCCGATGCGCTGGTACTGTCGGCCGGCGGGATGTTCGCGGCCTGGCAGGCAGGCGCGTGGAAGGCGCTGGCCGAATGGTTTGCGCCAGGCCTGGTGGTGGGAACTTCGGCGGGGGCTCTGAATGGATGGGCCATCGCGGGTGGTTGCGCGCCGGAGGAACTGATCGGGCAATGGCTGGATCCGTCCGCCGCAGCCTCGCTCCGGCTCGCCGTGCAAGCGCCCTGGCGGGGCGTTTTCGATGCCGCCTTGCTCGAACGCAGCGTGCGCCGGATCCATGCTCGTTACTCGCCGCGGGTGCCATTCGGAGCCGTGACGGTTGAATTGCCGCGGCTCAGGCCGTGCCTGTTCCGTACGCCGGAGGTGGACTGGAGACACCTGCTGGCTTCCTGTAGCGTGCCTTTCGGCTTGCCGCCGGTGCGCATCGCCGGGCGCTGGCACTGCGACGGCGGGCTGATCAGCCCGCTTCCGGTCTGGGCCGCGGCGGCCATGGGCGCACGGCGCATTGTGGCGCTGAACGCCCTGCCGCTGATGCCGTCGCGAATAGTGCGCGGCTTCGTGAAGAGCCTCCGCAAGATAGCCGGCACACCCGCCCACCCCCGGAGAATCGAGGTCCGGGTGATTGCTCCGCAGGCGCCGCTGGGCCGGCTCCGCGACCTGTTGTTCTGGGACCGGGACAACGTGCGCCGCTGGATCGAACTGGGAGAGCGGGATGCAAAAACCATTTCCCTTGCCGGATGTTTTGGTGGACAATAGGGATCTATGCGGGTCTATCGCCTCTACAGGATGAAAGAATCCGCCCGCCAGCAGTTCCGCTGGGCGCCCCACGTATCCGGTTCGACTGCGGTGAAGCGGAAAGAATACGAAGAACCCGTGCCGGTGGAAGCGGCCAACGAATACGCGGCCTGGCGGCAATTGCGCCAGTCGGAGAATCCCCTCGCCGTCGGCGATGTTCTCGAGACCGAGGCTGGCGAGCTGCTGGTCTGCAAGTACGTAGGTTTCGAACCCGCCGCGTGGTGGACGCCCCCGCCGCCCCCGCCGGCGGCCGATCCGCAGGCGGCGCCGGCAACGCCTTCATCCGTGGCGCCCTAGCGGAGCACGGATCGCGGGGTCCGGCGCGTGATATACTGCGGCAATCGAGGTTTCGGAGGAGTCCATGCCGGAATACCGCTTGGGTGACATCATCGACGACTACTGTGTCAAGTGCCGGCGGATCATGAACCATGCCATCGTCTCGATGCTGGGGGCGGAGCCGGCAAAGGTGCGTTGCCGCACCTGTTATAACGAACAGGATTACCGGCACGAGCAGGCCCCACGCCCGAAGTCGGACCGCAGGAAAGAAGCCCTGTTCCAGGAAGTGCTTGCAAAGATGAATCCCTTGGAAGGACCCAGTGAGCAACCGCCCAAACGCAAGACCAAGGGCAGCGCCGGCGGCGGCGCGGACGACTAAGGCCCTCATCCCTCTTCTCTTGCTGGCCGGTATGGCGGCAACCGTACCTGCCGGCGGGCAGACTTCCGCACAGAGCTTTTTCCCGATGGCCGTCTGGTACGGCGGGGGCAAGGCGCGCGCTCCCATGCTCGAGGCTTCTCCGGGCGCCAAGCGCGCCATCTGGCGGCGCGACATCGAAGCCATCAAGAGCCTGGGATTCAATACCCTGCGCTGCTGGATCGACTGGGCCACCGGTGAGCCAGCGGAGAAGCAGTACCGTTTCGAGACGCTCGACGTCCTGCTGGAACTCGCCGAACAGGAAGGGCTCAAAGTCGTCATCCAGGTTTACATGGACGCGGCTCCGGACTGGGTCGGCCGCAAGTATCCCGATTCGATGTTCGTCTCGGCGGGCGGCGAGGTCATCAAGCCCGAATCCGCGCCGGGCTATTGTTTCGACCACCCGGCTGTGCGCCAGGCCATGCTGGATTTCTATGCCGCGCTGGCCGAGCGCGCCAGGCGAAGCAAGGCCTTTCTGGGGTGGGACCTCTGGAGCGAACCGCACGTCATCAATTGGGCCACCGCCACCTACCTTCCCAATGCGGAATACTGTTTCTGCCCGCACACCGTCGCGCGCTACCGGAAGTGGCTGCAACAGAAGTATGGCTCGCTCGAGGCGCTCAACAGCGCCTGGTACCGCCGTTTTACCTCGTGGGATGAAGTCGAGCCGAACCGGCTCAGCACGATTCTCTCCTACACCGACTATATCGACTGGCGGAACTTCATCATGGCCAAGCTGGGTGAAGACCTGCGCGCCCGCCATGAGACCGTCAAGCGCATCGCTCCGGACCGGGTGGCGACCAGCCACGCCGCTGGTCCGAGCATGTTCGGGTCCCCACTTGCAGGGGATGGAAATCCCGACGATTGGATTATGGCCCGCCAGACCGACTACTGGGGCACATCCATCTATCCGAAGCACTCCGGCCCGCGAGCTTACGAACCCGCCACCCTGGCCGCGCGCCTGGATTTCACCCGCTCGGCCTGCTACAGCGGGAAGGGGAACGGCTTCTGGATCGGCGAGTTGCAGGGAGGCTTCGGCACCGTCGCGCTCAATGTAGGCCTCACGGTCACTCCGGCTGATTTGCGCACCTGGGCCTGGTCGGCGCTCGCGCGCGGGGCCAAAGGGATCAATTTCTACGCCTGGTACCCGATGAGTTCAGGCTATGAGTCGGGCGGGTATGGACTGATTCAACTGGATGGCACCATCACCGAACGCAGCCGCGCGGCCGGAGAGATCGCCCGCGTGGTGGACCGGAACCAGGAGCTGTTCCTGAACGCCCGGCCGGTGAAAGCGCAGGTGGCGCTGGTCTACAACCCGCTTTCCTACATGGTGGGCGGCCGCCAGCGGGCCGCCACCTACGGAGGCGTGCAAAGCGAGGTGGCGGGCATCGAACGCGATTCCCTTACCGGCTATTACCGCGCCTTGTGGCCCTCCAACGTGCCCGTGGATTTCATTCACATCGACGCGCTCGAAAACATCGGCCAGTACAAGCTGGTGATCCTGCCATACCCGCTGATGTTCCCCGAGAAGGCCGCCAGGCAGTTGGCCGATTATGTCCGCAAGGGCGGAACGCTGGTGGCCGAAGCGCGCGCCGGGTGGAATAACGAGCGCGGCTACGCCGCCGAGGCCATTCCCGGCATGGGCCTGCACGAAGTCTTCGGATGCAAGGAGACCGATGTGCAGAGCGTGCCGGGCGGCCGTACCACCCTCGAATGGACCGGAACGGAGATTCCCGGCATGCGCCCGCGCGACCGCGTTCCGGGCCGTGTGTACGAAGAGACCCTCGAGCCCCGGGGCAGACAGGCGCGCGTCGTCGCCCGATGGTCTAACGGCAACCCGGCGGCCGTTGCCTCTGCCTACGAGCGAGGCAAGACGCTCGCCCTGGGATCCTACCTCGGTGCGGCTTACGAGGCGCAACGCGATGAGACGGCCCAGAGGCTGATCAACGGGCTGCTGGCATGGGCTGGTGTCGACATCCCGGTGAGCGCCAGCACCGAGGTCGAAGTGCGTCTCCTCGAGTCCGGCAAGAACACGCTCGTGTTTGTCTTCAATCACCAGCCCCTGGCTACGACCCCGCAAATCACCCTGCGCCGCGCCGGTGAATCGAGCGCCATCGACCTGATCGCCGGCGGCCCGGTCAGCCTGTCCCGAACCCGCGACGGGGTGCGGCTGGAGCGGCGCATGGAGCCCGGCGAGGTGTGGGTGGTGCGGCTTTCGCCGCGCTAAGACGGCTATTTCGATCGCGGTTGGGGTGATTGGCATGGTACAATCGCTCCAACCGCCATATGTCCAAAGACAATCAAGCTGATCGAAAACTGGGTTTCTATACCCGTTCCTTGCACGCCGGCTACGAGCCGGATCCGACTACCCACGCCCGTGCGGTGCCGATCTATCAGACGACTTCCTATGTCTTCGACGATTCGGCTCACGCGGCGAGCCTTTTCGCCCTCCAGCAGTTTGGCAACATCTACACGCGGATCATGAACCCCACCACGGCAGTGCTGGAGCAGCGCGTGGCCTCGCTGGAGAACGGCGT
>Ga0315298_1004306_pt1 | contig 21423 bp, 21 predicted proteins | sample WHS_1_MG_FD_203077 | JGI IMG/M metagenome (GOLD analysis project Ga0315298, IMG submission 203077) | Extremophilic microbial mat communities from Washburn Hot Springs, YNP, Wyoming, USA - WHS_1_MG | ecosystem: Environmental > Aquatic > Thermal springs > Hot (42-90C) | place: USA: Wyoming...
CATGATGATTGTCTCGGTCATGGGCATGTTCCTGCGGTCAAGCCTAGGCGTAGCCGTAGCCCAGAAGGTTTATGCTGCCGCCTGCTGGATTGCAACCGCAGCCCAAAACGCCCTAAACATAAGTTATGCAACTTTCCTAGCTTTGACGGGCGTGGGTATAGCCGTGATAATCGCTGCGGCTGCTGCCATGTGGTTTTTCACGAGTCAGATGAATGCTGCAACCGCTTCTGTGCAAAGCTTCAATGAGGCTGCTGCGGAACTGCCGGAAAGAAGCCGGAGCATAAGGCGTTCAGGCGAAGAAGAGCTTTACAGGCGAGGTGTGGAGTAGCCCTTGAGTGTTAGCGTTCCCAAAGTGACCATTGCCTTTGGGCAGTATGCGGTTCCGCAGGGCGACGTTATCCAATGCCGCGTTCATTTAGGCTGCACAAACGAGGTCAGCAGCTTCGACTTGCTGTTGCAGAATTGGGATAAAAAGTATAGTCCCGGCGGGTCTGTTCCGCTGGATGTTGGCATGGATGGATATATCTGCATTGGTAGGGGCGCAAACGTTCCGCAGATTATAACTTGCCGCATTGAAACGGTCAAATATCAGTCTTCGCCTGTTGAAAATTATGTTCGCGTGGGTGGCAGATGTTGGGGAGAACGTCTCTTCCGCCGCGTGTTTGCGGGCACTTTCACCAACCAAAAAGGCGAGGATATAGTTAGGTATTTGCTTGATAGTTATGTTGGTTTAAGTCATGCGCGTGGCGGAACAGAGCTTGTTGAGGCTACGGACACGACTTATGCGAAGCTTGAATATAAGGACACACCAGTTTTTGAGATTCTCAAATATGTTGCGGATTCCGCTGACAAGCAAGGCGTCATAGGCTATGATTTCCGCGTAGCCCCAGATGGCAAGTTCGAGTTTTTCCCGCGCTTGAGCAAGACCAGCCCCGTAAGCCTTTCAGAATTAATTGAGGAGTATGAGTATCGCAGGGATATTACTGCCGTGCGTAACAAGGTAACAATTTACGGCGCTGCTGACAAGAGCGTTCCGTTGGATAAGGATGCTTGGACTGAAAGCCTCACGCCTTCCGATGGTGGTTGGAGTTCAGGCGGCGGCACATTAAGCCTTGATAATGTTGACAGGGTTAGGGGGAGTGCAAGCATCAGAAACTATGCTGAAGGCTTATACTTTGTTTGTTCCCAGTTTGTGTTGAATAGCGGCAAAGAAGTTAACGCGGAGCTTTACCCGCTTTTAAGTTTTTGGATAAAGATAGGTGGGGGCGTCAGCGGAACGTGCTACGTGCACCTTGAAGATGTTAATGAATGCGTCAGATACTGCAGTTTTAACATTGGCAAAGAAAAGTGGTCTAATTATCAGGTTAAGGTTGGCAGCGCAAACGCGGATTTATGGGCGCTTTATTACGGCGCGTCTTTTGATTGGACACGAATAAAGAAAATGCGCTTTTACGCTGACTTTGAGGGGGTTAACAGTGGCACTTTGTGGATTGACGGCTTGTTTTTTGGTGGACGCCGATACAGCAGCACGCAAGAGGATTCTGCCAGTCAACAAGCTTATGGGCTTCGCGAGTTGACGGACACGGATGAGGAGCTTTACAGCGACAACGAATGCCTTTTGAGGGCTAAGGCTTTGCTGGCTCACTATAAAGACCCAGCGGAATATCTAACACTGCGGAGCACGGTTATAGACTATGGGAATACGCCTCTTTTGCCAGGAGACAAAATCCATGTTACGCTTCCAAACGAGAACGTGGATGCTGACTTCCGCATTTTAAGCGCCGAATACTATGTGGACGCAAAAACGCAGACGCTTGAAATCGTCTTAGAGCTTGGGCGTGAAAAGCCCTTGTTGGCTGACTACTTGTACGCTTTAAGAAGCAAAACGGACCATTTAAGCAGATATAAGGCGGCGAGGCTGATTTAGGCTTTGGATAAAAATTTGAGGCGGACTGTTGTTGAGGTTCGTGAAGATTTGCATGGGGCGGTTAGGCGTTTGGCTTTGTTGAACGATTTGCGTATTTATCAGCTTGTGAACGCGATTATTGAGGAGTTTTTGAGGGATGAGGAGCGGGTTAAAGCCTTGATTAAGAGTTTGAAGGTTAAGGGGAATGCCTCTTAAGCTTGTATGGGCGTAATTATTTGTTGGTGTGTTTGGCCGTGGATAAAGAGGCTGATAGGCTTGGGCGTTTGCCTCCTGAAAGGAAGGTTGAGTTGGCGATTGGGATGTCGGATGCTGTTGTGCGTATATGTGCTGAGGGTATTAGGGCGCAGAATCCAAACATAAGCGAAGAAGAGCTTGTTGAGAAGTTGCGGGAGAGGTTTGAGTGGAGCAAACGCTGGCGTAAAAGAGGCGTTTAGAGTTCGCTTATCCATATTGTTTCGTTTAGGTTTTTGAAGTGTTGGTCTCCTGTTATGAGTTTTGCGTTTAGAGTTTTTGCTGTTGCTAGTATTATGGCGTCGAAGAGACTTGGGGTTTTTAGGTTTTCTTTTTTGGCTTTTTCTGTTAGCTGTGTGTAGCATTTTGCGGATTCTATGGCTGTTTCCTTGTCTATTGAGGTTATTTCCGAGGTTTCTTCTATTGTTCTTAAGCGTTCTCGGATTGCTTGTTCTTTTGCGCCTTCATGCATGTATTTGCGGGCTATTTCAGCCAAAACAATGTCGGGCGTGTAGGCTTCTTCAGCGTTTTGGATTGTTTCTTTTGCTTTTTCGCCTTGGAGGCTTCCTATGAAGATTTCAATCCAAGCGTAGGAGTCAATCACTACTGCTGTTTTCACCGCGGTCTTCCTCCGTGAAAGGCTTTATCTTTCCCTTGTCTACGCCGAAAACTTCGCTGAGCCTTTTTTTGCGTTGTTGCATTATGAAAAGCTTTATTGTTTCGTCTAGGGTTTGGGCGCCAAGTTTCTGGCGTAGCCTTTCCAACATTTTTAGCGTGTTTTTTGAAACCCTTATAGTTGTTGTCTCACCCACGTTGCTCACCATATATTAGTATACAATATACAAGCATATAAGTATACCGTGATTAAAAAGCCACCAAAGGCGAGTGTTTATCCGTTTTGTATCCATCTTGTTCTGATTTTTGTGTTTGTTTATGTGGGTGTGTGACTGACTGACAGGGTAGACGGGGTGGGTTCGGGATAGCTAAATTTTTATTTTTAGTCTTTAATTATTTAAGTGATCGCTTTGGAAAAAATTAGTTGCGGTTTCTCGTTATCTTCGCGTGTGCCTTTTTTACAGTTTCGATTTTTATGCCTTTTCTTCAAATGTCGTGGCCAAACCCATCATTTCCCAGCCCTTCTGGCACTTGGGGGTCTATCTACTGGTCTTTTAAGAAGACCGAGTGGACGTCTGCCTTTTTGAGTGATGGGATAAGGGAGGCTTGGTTCGCTGATTATTGGGGGCGAGAAGGGGTAATTATGCCTGTTTTAGTTGTTATGTTTGGGTTTCAGCTATTCACGGTTTTCTGTTCTTTAACGGCAATTTTCAGGGTTAAGCCCTATTTCCTCATTTTGTTAGTAGGTCTTAATGTTTCACAACTTTTTGTATGTGGCTTATAAGTTATATGCTTGATCCCTTATACAATGAGAGTTTTGGGTATGGTTTTTGGTTTACTTTTCCCTCAGCCACGCTATATTTTGCAGCTTTCCTTCTATCTAGGAAACGGCGAGCATAAATGTTCACTAATTTATTTTTGACTTGTTTTGTGTTTGTCGTATGCTTCGCCATTTGGCTTTGGGTTAAAAACAGAGGCTGAGTTTGTATGTGATTTTTATGAGTGAAAATTGTAAATTTTCAAACTGGTGAATTAGTAAATTTCGTTGCTCTTTATATTGGGTTTTTCTGCTCGCTTTTTCTTGAGGTTTAGGCTGTATGAGGGAGGTTGCCAAGCAGGTTAAAAATTTAAGTCTTGGTGATTTGGTTCGTGTTGAGTGGTTTGACGCTAGCATTGGCAAGAGCCTCAGCGGAGGCTTAAACGGCATAGACGTTCCAGTAGTAAGCTGGGGCGTTTTCCTAGGCGTTTTAGGCTCCAAGAATAGGCATGTTATCCTAGCGCAGAACAGTTTCCGTTATGCTGATGGCTTCTATGACATTGATTATACGGCTGTTCCACTGGCTTGGACTGCCAACGCCAAAATCATTGCCAAAGCCCACATCCCGCCTGAAGAGGCTAAACAATTACTAAACAGTTTCCTAGTCGGCGGAAAACGTGCCGCCATAAAAGGGAAAAAGCAGCAAAGGGCGACAAACCATGGTTTATAAAACATGGAAACCAGAAGAAGAAAAAAGGCTTATTGAAGAGTTTAGGAAAGCAGGCTGCAGCAGAGAAGCCATTTCACAATTAGCAAAAGAGTTTAATCGTTCACCAAACGCCGTTAGGGAGAAGCTTAAGCGTCTCGGTTTAAATGTTGTTGGTGCAAAACTAGAGCTAACAACAACATTTGAAATCCCAAAAATTTTGCCAAGCCTCGAAGAAGTTTTGCTACTTTTGGCTGGAGCCTTAAGGAAGGCTGCTGAGCCTGGGCTTGGCAAAACAGAGCTACAGCGTCTGGCAACCATTTCGACGCTTTATAAGGCGTATGAAAGCGGGCTTGAAAAATACGTGAACTACCGCCAGATTGAGGCTAAACTTTTGGAGTTGGAGAAAAAGTATGCAGAACTTGCAAAAAAAGCCGAGGGCGATGCGCCCAAACCAGATAATGCCTAAATGGTTCAGCCTTCAACAAAGCATAAAAATAGTTGAAGACGCTGAAGTGGCTAAAGCCAAAAAGCTAAGCAGCGACCCCGCAGAGTTTTTCCGCCAAATCGTGGGATTCGAACCCACGCACTACCAAAAAGAGTTCATCAAGCTGTTTTTGGAAAACCAGTTTTTAGCTGCCCGCTGGTGCCGCCAAAGCGGAAAAAGCTGGATTGTGTCCGCCTTACTTTTATGGTATGCCCTTACAAACCCTGACAGTTACATTGGAGTTGTGGCTCCAAGCTGGAGACAAGCCAAACTAGTCATACGCAGAATAGCCCACTTCGTTAAGAAACTGCCGCCCGGAATGGCTTTAAAATCCCTGAAAACGGTTATCCGCTTTACAAACGGAAGCGTCATCGAGGCTTTTCCATGCAGCCCAGACACAATTAGAGGTCCAACATTAGACGTGGTTTATGCAGATGAATTTTCATTCATGCCTAATGACGAAGAAATGTATGATGCAATACTGTTTACCATAAGCACAAAAAAGCATGGAAAATTTGTCTGCACATCCACACCCTGGAGCACAGACAGCATCTTCTACAAAATCTTCTACCACAAAGGCTTCGAGGACTTCGCCAAACACCACGTTACATGGGAACAAGCCCTCGAGCCAAACGGACCACTAAAACGGAACATTCTCGAGAAAATCCGCAAACAGTTTAGCGACGACCCATGGCGCTGGAAACGTGAAATGGAAGCCGAGTGGGCTGAAGACGAAAATGTTTGGCTACCCCAAAGCCTCATCAGCAAATGCATTGACAGCAGCCTTGAACTTTACGATTTTGAAAGCAGCCAAAGAGGCAAATTTTTGGCTGGTCTCGACCTTGGCAAACTGCAAGACTACAGCGTACTAACAGTGGTTGAAGACGTTGAAGGCAAGCTTCTACTACGCCACTGGAAGGTTTTCCCGCTTGGAACAAAATACGCCACAGTCATAGGCTACGTTAAAACCCTCTGCGACAGATGGAAAAACATTGAACGCATACGCGTGGACATAACAGGCGTAGGCGAATACGTCGTAGAAGACATGCAGAACGCCGGCATAAACGCTGAAATTGAAGGCGTAACCTTCACCGTCCAGCGGAAACAGGAAATGGCAAACCTATTAAAACAGCGTATGCTTGATGGAGCCTACCGCTTCCCCTTCGTAGAATTAAGGCTTTCGCCAACAGCATTGTTAAGTTATGTTGCAGAACTAAATGTGGAAAGATTTGAGCTTCGCAAAGACGGGACAATAGCCTTCAGCCACCCCCAAGGACAACATGACGACACATTCTGGAGCACGTGTTTGAGCGTGTATTGCTCTGTTAAGATGACACCTGAACCCTACTTAACGGTGGTTCCAAGATGACCAATGGAAAATCGAAACTCAAGAAACTACGGGATAAGCTGAAACAAAGGCAGTTGCAAGGAGTAACACACTAAAATGAGGCGAAAAGAACTTTTCCGCATACACCATTATGCAAGGCGTTACGATAAGCAATCAGGCAAATTCATAATCAACATAACCTACGAAACCGCAGCCCCAGAGCCAACAGACCGCGTTGTAGGCGTAGCCCAAGCATTCGGTTTAGGCTTGGACAAATGGGAGAAATTTTTGGTTTATGATAATGTTGAGCTGAGAATAGGGGCTACAGACATTGTTTACATCACAGGCGACAGTGGCTCAGGAAAATCTGTTCTGCTCAAAGCCTTGGAAAAAGACATACGGAATGATTCAAAATTAAGCTGCGTAAACATTGCAGACATAAAGCCGGAACCAAACAAGCCCCTAATCGAAACAGTAGGCAGGAGCCTCGAAGAAGCCTTAGAGCTTCTAAGCAAAGTTGGCTTAAACGACGCCTTCCTATTCCTACGCACTTACGAACAGCTCAGCGACGGACAAAAATACCGCTACAAAATCGCGAAAATGGTTGAAAGCCAAGCGCAGTTTTGGATTATGGATGAGTTTGCATCTACACTAGACCGCGAGACAGCTAAAATCGTGGCTTACAACCTGCAAAAACTTGCAAGACAACAGGGCAAAGCAGTTTTAGCAGCAACAACCCACACAGATTTATTTGAAGACCTAAATCCTTCAGTCCACATCCACAAACGCTTCGGCAAAGAAATAACAGTAAACTACCATCCAAACAAGCCAGCTCAAGAATGCAGCCTCGCCAAGGAAATGCGCATAGAAGAGGGAACAACAGCCGACTACAAAAGGCTAAGCGAATTTCACTACCGCTCAAAGCGCCTACCGCCACCAAGAAAAATCTTCACCCTAAAACGCCGAGAGGAACTCTGCGGAGTAATCGTTTACAGTTATCCGCCGCCAACAATGTTCGGAAGAAGCAGAGCATGGAAAGGAAGCATCAACCAACTGCAGAGAGAAGTAAGCACAATAACCCGCGTGGTGGTACACCCAAAATACAGAACAATAGGTTTAGGCGCAAAACTGGTGAGGGAAACCCTCCCATTGGCTGGAACACAAAATGTAGAGGCTTTGGCTGTGATGGCAAAATACAACCCCTTCTTTGAAAAGGCTGGAATGCGCAAAATAGCAGAAAGCAAACCGAACAAGAAAATTCAAGAAGCAATAGACAAACTAAATGCGTTAGGGTTTAACCCAACAATGCTGGGCAGCACAACCTACAACACGAACAAAATAAGGAAGATTGGAAAAAGCAAAGTCGCAAAAATCTTGGAAGAGCTTTCAGAAAAGGGCGCCGCCCCCAGAAAACGCCTCCTAAACCTAACAAAAGCTTTTCCAAAACACCAAGAGTTCAAGGAGAAAATTGAAAGAGCAAGCGAAGAGGAAATAGCCAAAACCCTAAAAAGGTTAAGCTTCCTAGCCCAAACAAAAGTCTACCTATTCTGGAAAGGCTGAAAAGAAAAAGGAAAAGGGCAGTTTAGGGCTTCTGAGGCTGCGTTAGCGACGTGTTCTGCTTTCTTCTTCGTGCAAGCGTTAAAACGGCTACCAAAATGACTATTGCGGCTACGCAGATTGCTATGATGCCGCCCCATTTCTGCGCGGAACCATCACCCACTGTTGCTGTTATGTACGCTGTAAAGGTTGGGTCGTGCTCAACCCTGTAGCCGCTGTAGTTTGAGTAGGCGATTAGGTAGAAGTAGTTTGCCCTGCTCATGTTTGTTATTGTTTCCTTGGCTCTCTGGTAAAGTTGCGGATGCATGTTGACGACTAGAAGCGGAAGGAACTTCATTAATCCGATGTGATACTGGAATAAGCCTGTGTTTTTAGCGAATCCACTTATCCTACATGTTCGTGTTGTCGCTTCATAGGAGTCGAATGTTTGTTCTGATGGGTCAGCCGTGTAATTGTAAAGTTTATAGTTTTTCTTTGCGCCAAACTCCACATCAAAGATTTTTTCCCCGTCATCCGCATAAGTCGTTATGAACGAGTCGCTTACCATTTTTTCGTTGTCTGTGACGTTTTCTCCGCCGGCTGATAGGCTGTAGGTTTCGTGGTCAAGCAGGACTGAGGTTTGGAAGTTTACTATGCTCATTTTAATTTGCTGTTTCTGAAGGAACTCGTAGACTGTTTCGTTTGATATTTTAACGCCGTATGTGTAGCATCCGCTCGCGTTGTAGTGAGCGTATATGGGTATGATAAACCATCCTCCGAAGAGCCAGAGGTCGCGAATTCGCCCAATAACGTGGTTTTCGGTTAATGTTGCCTTGTGGTCTTCTGGAGAAATTTTTAGGTTGTAGGTGAAGGCTAGTTCATCATAGGTTGTGACTGCAACTGGAGCGCTGTGGTCGTAGCCGGGGTCTTCGGGGTTTATCCATGTTCTCCACCATATAGCTGTTAAATTCGTGTATTTCATACCCCAAGACCATTGAAGCTTGTCGCTGGAATGTGTCAGCGGGATTATTTCGGTTTTGCTGTTTAATGATGGGAGGGTGATGTTAAACGCGCTGAAGTCGAAGCCCATGCTGAACGACGCCCATAGAGTGTCATTTATGTCTGGAGAGTTAATGAAGACCGAATTCTCCGAGTCGTTGAAGGCTAGCAGCATAAGGAAGGTTGAAGCCATCAGAACATCTCGGCTGCGGTTTTCGGTTTTATAATGCATCATGAAAGTTTGCATTGGAATTGTGAAGTATGCTCCTCCGCCAAAAGTTATGTTGCATAAACCCGCGTATAATAGGTGTAAACCGCTTGTGTTTATGTAAGTCATGTAGAGGTAAGCGTGCCAATTCTGAAATCCAGAAGGTGTTTCAATTCCGTGAAGTGTTGCATAAGCCCTAGCGTAGTCAAAGAAATCAACGGTTTTAGCCCAGCTTTCCAACATAAAGTCGGAGGCAAGCAATGTGTCCACAGCCAAAGACGGCGACACCGCGTTAAGTAGGAATACGCTGACAAGTAACATTGCAAGTAGGTTTTTGGCTTTCATAACACGTCCCTTTTAACTTTTGGCTTAATCGAGTTAGAGCGTATATTAAAGAATTGTGAATTCCGAATCTAAACTCAACATACTGCGTGTCTTTTTGCGATGTTGACAAGTTTGCGAAAACTTAATTAATCCAGCACTGCAAATCATGTTTACTGGTGCACTGGCATGTGTGAAAAAAGCAAGAAAGCGGCAAAGAAAAAAGAGAAGAAATCCTCCTGCTCCCAATAGAAACCTAAAACCGTAACAGGCATTCTGTCGTTCACACCCCTCCTATTTTGTTTGATTAGTTAGAATTAGAATTTTGAATTCGCAAACTCTTTTTGAACGGTAAGTCCCTATTTTGATGGTCGGGTGCGTTTCCACTTGAAAACTGAATCCTTAACTGTCACGGTTCTTTTAGTCTGCCTATTCCTATCGTTTTATTTCTCATTCTTGTCCCTTCAAACAGTGGATGAAGACTTTAGAAAGCAGCTTGCACTAGTTGCGGCATCCTCCCTCATAGCCGGAGCTGCACTATTTGCCTGTTTGTTAACTTACATTGGAATAAGAAAGGTCTTTGTTAAGGTGGAAACACAAGTAGAAGAAGGCGAAGAACTACCAGAGAGCGATTAAAAGCCTCCAAGCACAAAATGACCTTGCAGAAAACTTTTCAAGAAACTAAAGGTATTAAATCAATTGAGCAGTATAAGATTATGAGGTTATAGAAAAATGAGTTTAAGAGGAGCGTTGTGGGCGTCTACGTGCGCTCTTCTGCTCTCCATATCGTTGTGGTTTCTCAGACTCTTCAACATTTTAGGAAGCGAATATGACCTTCTCATAAGGTTTGTTTCAGCAATTGGCTTAATCACGCTTGGAATATTCATGGGCATACTAGTCTCGGAAAAGAAAATCCAAACAAGGCCAATGATAATCCCCTTCATTCTCTTCGCTGCGGGCTTTTTTGCTGCGCCATTCGTCGCAGTTGGCATTCTCATGCTTGCAAGCAATTTTTCCTCCAGCAAGGGAATCGAACCCCTAATCTTCGGAGGAAGCGTAATTGGCTACTTGTCACTTTACATGCTCTTCTGGTTCTGGTTCAACAAGAAGAAGGGCACCTTCAAAGTATGTGAGACGGACTGAACAAAAACTGCTGTTACAGAAAAATAGGGTGGTGAATGGGTCTAGCGTTTACTTTTGCCGTTTCTTTATTGAAGCTATAAAATTGTCTACTGGAATTGCAGCCATAGTCAAAATCCTAACAGTTCCCCTAGAACCCAGCTCGAGAGAAACCTTCGCCACCGTCTCGTTGTTTGGGGCTTCAACAACATTGACGAAGTCGTAGGGTCCCAAAACAGCGTATTGGCTTAAAACTTTAACTCCGAAAGCCTCAAGCTCCTTGTTAACTTCCTTAATCCTCTCAGGCTTCTCTTTAACGGTTTTCCGTCCCTCATCCGTTAACGTAGACAACAAAATATAGTAGGGCATATGCGCACCAACACAATAAAATACGGCTTATGTGAATTTAGCTTTTACCCATCTACACGAAGAGATATCTGCAATTACCTTAAAACCTAAAGCATTACAGACTTACGCCTTCGCAGTCCAAAGTAAGCGCCAAACGCAGACACCATCGAAACCATAGCCAAAACAGTTCCCAAGGGGACTTCGGGAATCACCTGCTGTGGTGGACACACACATGTAGGATACGCCGTAGTAACCCCATTACCAATACCTGAACCTGCCGCCGCATAGCCACTTGGGCTTCCACTCGCCGCAACAGGAGCCCAACTCGGCTCACTAGGTTTATAGCTTAATGCCGTAGGCCAATACTCCACAGTCGAATCATACTCGATTTTTACATAGAAGTATAAGCCGTCTAAGCCTCCTTTCGGGTGAATGTCACACACCGCCATCCCATGAGGATGATCTGGGTTCCAACATCCAGTGTAAATTGGATTTTGCGTAATATTAGCAATCTTATCCTTTACGTACGTGCCTTTGCCATCATCAGCCGGCATAATAGTAAATGGTCCATCTGTTGAGTTCGCCCAATAAATGGTTAACTTTGCCCCGTCAACAGGGTTTCCAAAACTATCAGTGACGTACCAAGCCACATTCACCGGCTCCGCCTTCACAGTAGACACTATCAAAACCATAAATAGGACGGCTATAAGTCCTACAACTATCTTTTTCACAGCCTTCTCCTCAATTAATGTAGATTTACCAAAATGTAACTATAAAAAGGCGTATGGTGAATTAATCTAGAACATCTTACACAATCTTCTATCTCTCACAAAATGAATCTCCGAGGAACTTTAAAGATATAATGGGCCGGGAGAGATTTGAACTCTCGACCTTTCGGTTATCAGCCGAACGCTCCAACCAAGCTGAGCTACCGGCCCCCTCTTCAAATCATAACTATTTTCAGTTTTTATTAAAGGATTTTCCTCTTTAACTTACCGTTAAGCATAATCCAAGCATCCGGCACCATCTGCGGCTCCATTACGCTCACGGGTATCGGGTATCTCACGCCCTTTTCGTAACCGGCCTTTCTAAGAGAACCAACAACATCCCCAATCATTTCCCTTGGCATTGTAAATACAACCTCGTCGTCCTGTGTTGTTCCAAAAACCCTGTCTCCAGCTCCGGGTATGACCAACCCGGGCTTCTTCGTGAGAAAGGTTCTTAAGACTCCTTCTAGGCAGCTTGCGCCGAAGCCTGAAAGCGGCGTTGTAACACGCTCTCCTGTTTTGTAAACTGTTGCTTGAATCAGCCTCATTGCTTGGGCTGAGTTGCAGTAAACCATCGCTAGGTCCGGTTCTATCCTGGTCCAAGCCAGCGGGGATATGGCGGTTCCCACGTATTTTCCAGGTTCTAGGGTTGGCATTGTTGAAAGAGCCTTTTCCGCTACCTCGTCCGTCTCATAATAGTTCATGGCCCTAAAAGCCTCCCAAAAGGCCTTTGGGTCCTCAAGCTCTGTAAAGCCGTAGGCTATGAGGTTTGGAACGCACTTCATGTCCTCAACAGCTAATCCCACAGTCCACCCTATCCTCCTAGACATGGCAAAACCTTGACACATCGTTACCCGCATATTCAAGAGACTTGGACGCCTAGTGCCTTCTGGAAACTCTCCCTCACCTTTGACAAGCTTTATGGCTAAAGGAAAACATTGAAGCCTAAGAGTGTCCGTCAAAGTCTTTCCAAGTTCGCGGTAAACTTCCAAACCTTCCATCAACAATCCTCCAGAACCTCAAAATCTGCAGTCGCATTCTTATAGCCTTTACCATCCAAAACAGAGCCTAGAAACCTTTTAATGAACTTTCAAGAACAATATCATCGAGGGTCCGTAGCCCAGCACGGATCAAGGCGCCGGCCTTCGGAGCCGGAGAACGTGGGTTCAAATCCCACCGGACCCGCCAAAAATATGCCGCTTTCGGCAAAAGCAGCCCTTTACGGGCTGATCTGTTCACTGGCCTACGGGACCGTCCTGGGACCGTCCCAGATACATGGCGAGGACCGTCCTATGGCCGAAGAACGAATAGACGAATTAAAAAAGCGCGTGGAAGAGCAGCGTGAGGCTTTGAAAAGTTTAGCTGAAAGCCTCGAGGACGAGGACAGGCTTGAACAGTTGATGAGGCGCGTGGAGCAACCTTGCGAAGCATTGAGCGGTTTGGCGGCTGGAGTCGGCGAAGGCGAAGACGCTGGTTTTGTTTTAAGCTGGCCTGAAACAAGAAGCTTGTTTCTGCAGTATCTGGAGTTTAAACGTTATGAGCCTGCTAACGCGAGGAACATGCTTAACTATTTGGACAGGCTTGTCCGGCAGCCCATAACTGCGCCTTTAGATGTTATGCGGATTTTCTCGCCCTTAACCGCTGGGCAGAGGCACCATTTGAATCGTGCTATGCGGGCTTGGTTTAAATGCTTGGAGATTAACAACCCGAATCGAGAGTTTAAGGAGTTTCTTGACAGCCTTAGAAAGGCTATTCCAAAGGATGAGGTGGGCATAGACATTAAAGTGCCCGAAGAAGAACAGATAGTTTCAGATTTAAGGCGATTAGCCTCTGATCCGTTAAAGTTTCAGGCAGCCTACAACCTGCTTTTGGATTCCGGCTTAAGACTTGTGGAAGCGGTTAAGCTTCTAAACAATTTCCCACAAGCCGAACGCCTGGAAGGCTTTTACCGTTGTTCAATAGGCCTTTTCAGAGGCTCAAAACAGGCTTACTACTGCTACCTAACCGAATACACCTATCAGCTCGTTAAACAGCTAAAGGAAAAGGTTGACAAATTATTAATAAGCAAGTGGCTTCAAAACCACCAATACACAAGAGCAAAATACCTACGCAAATTCGTCAACGACACCATGACAAGCGAAAGACTAAACATTCCAGAAAGCGTTGCAGACTTTATCCAAGGACGGGTCCCAAGAAGCATAGGCGCAAAGCATTACATGCAGTTAAAGCGAAAAGCAGACCAGTTCTACCCACGTTACGCGCATTACATCACGGAGTTAAGGCAAAAAGCTGGCCTATGAACAGCCTAAAACTCCAACCTTTTTTCTTTTTGCCAGAAAAGGTAAACTTTTGTTTGCATTAGGAAGCCGCATACTTTGATTAAATGTGCAAGCCTTTCAAGGTTGGCTTTTGTGTAGTTCTATTTGTTTTGCTCTTGTTTCTATGTATTGGATGAGTTGTTTTTCTGTCATTTCTTGTTCTTCTATTTGTTTTTGAAGTTGCTCTTTTACGGTTGCCAGGATTTTGTCAATGTTTAATGGTTTCATTAGGTAGGCGTCTGCACTTTTGTTTAGGGCTTCAACGGCATTTTGCAGTGATGGGTAGTTTACCTAATACTTTAACTTTGTTTAAAGCCTAAAAATAACTTATGAATCCAGAATAATGATTAAGCATAGAAGAATCTTCTGGCAAAGGCTGTCGGCCACTATGCACTATACAAACTCGGACTATTACTATACGCGTAAGGTTCTGGGAATCAAACTTGACTTTGAAACGCAGCTAATTGCAATCATCTGGAATATGCAAGACAAAACCTCAGGGGAATAATAACAGCTATAAGAGAGATGAGACACCATTCGGCGACACAAACATGGAAGCCACAAATACGGTGTTTAAGCTTTGAGATAGGTTTGCGTGTATAGAACTTTTTTCTACAAAGTTTAAAGGTTTGAATTCGCGTAGAATAGCACTGCAAAAAACGGAGGAGAAAACTTGAATAAAGGACAATATGTTGGTTTAATGTTGTCAGCTTGTCTGCTGCTTTTCGCTTTTGGAATTCCATTGGTCAATTCAATGATGACTGTGGGAGGGGGTGGAGGCGGTGGCTGTAATTCATCATGGAACTATGTGGTGAATCCAAAATATGTTGATGCTGACAGTTATACCGCGAGGGGTATTCTCTACAACACTGTGGCTGAGCTCCGGGCAGCTTACAATTTGAATTCACTTTATGCAGCTGGATACGATGGAAGTGGCCAAACAGTGGTTATCGTCGACGCTTATGGTAGTCCAACAATTTATGAAGACTTGTTGAATTTTATCACCTGGCAAAATAATCACGGAGCAAACTTACCTTGGACGACCCTTGAGGAAGTGCAAAGTCACTTGCACATCTATTATCCAACTGGAAAGCCTGCGTTTAATCCTATGAACTCGCCGATGGATGAAATTGGTTGGAGCATTGAGACAACCCTTGACGTTGATATGGTTCACGCTATTGCGCCTGGCGCGGACATTGCTTTAGTTGTTGCTTCAAGTCCAGCCGGAGACGTCCTTAACCTTGCTGTATACTATGCCATTGCCAATCACTTGGGATCTGTCATTTCTCAAAGCTTCGGCATCCCTGAATATGTGCTTAAAGCAAACAACGCCCAGATAATGCAGGCGCACTATAATTATTGGTTGGCTTCGCAGCCAGAGTACAGCATAACTATCTTTGCTTCCACAGGAGACGATGGTGCAACAAACGGTGGGACGTTCAACAACGCTCTGTTCCCAGCCTCAGACCCATACGTCACCGGAGTAGGTGGAACAAACCTCTTCATGACCTGCACTGATGGCTTTATGGAAGGAACAGGATCATGGGATAATAAAACCCACATAGGTGTCACATATAACTACGAGATTGCTGGAAACGATTATGAAGGCATGCTTGCTGACGGGTATCCAGCTCCTTTTGACATGGTTACCACGGGCGGTGCCATGAGCAAACTGTTCCCAATACCTTCCTGGCAAAGCGGAATAACTCTAACCGATACAAAGGATGTAACGACAACGCCAAACATGCGATGCACGTCGGACGTTTCTTTTGACAGTGGAGTCTACGGAGGTTTAGGTCGCATACCCTACAGCGCCTTAGGCTATACTATATATTACATCATTGGGGGCACAAGTGCCGGATCACCGTTCTGGGCTGCTTTAACTGCCATCGCCTGTCAGGCGGCAGGCCACAATCTGGGATACATCAACCCAACGCTATACGCAGATAGGGAAACATTGTACAGCTCGGGCGCCTTTCATGACATAACAACTGGCGACAACACGTTCCCATATGGTGGCACAGTAGCGGGTTACAAGGCAACAGCAGGCTGGGATGCGCCTACAGGAATAGGCACCCCTGACGCAGCAAAACTGGTTCCAATAATGGCAACATGGTAAGAGCTTAAAGCCCAGCTTAATAATCCTCCTCTTTTTTCTTTCAGTAAAACTCATTCATTACCTTATTTTCCAAAACAGGTAAACTTTCCTCTGCAGAATGCACGCGCAATGCAGAAAAAACGAAGATGGTATCCCATACGTGGCACAAATATGGTCACTAAAATACATACTACCCCGGATACGAAAAATGGAAATAAAACCAAAACAAACATTTTCGATAACACTAAACTTGTAGACAAAACTATAATAGGCGAACACTATGTCTTGTGATTTCGGCGGGTGGAAGAATGGGGCAAAATCGGCATGAAGAGCAAATGTATTTAAAAATCGAAGAATTCATTAAGGAACAAGGTTATGAGATTCTTGAGGAAAGAACGTTCCGACATGAACACATCTGCGTGGAAATAGGGCAAAAACGCATTACACCAGACGTTATTGGCTATAAAGATAACGCTGTATGGATAATTGAATGTAAACCATTTTGCACATTATGGTATTTCGGGTCTGCCTTAGGACAACTCGCTTATGATAGGTGGATTTTTGAGACCAAACGTCATCTGTTAAAACAAAGGATAGGAAGAGAGGTTAAAAGCTTTAGATACTCAATTGCACTGCGTGAAACAAATAAATATCCGTTAGGAAGCAAATTATTCGAAACTTTTAAAGAAATACTAAGCTATAATGGATTAAAGTTTGGACTCTTGAAAGTGGATGAAAAAACCGGTGAGGTTAAAGAAGAAATTCTCACTTAAATATTCTACAAAACATCTCTGAAATGCATCAAATTTGCGCTTGTTGCTTAACACTTCTCCCAGAAAAGGTAAACCTTGATCTGTAATAAGAAGCCGCATACTTTGATTAGGCACATGAGCCTTTCGAGGCTGGCTTCAATTACTGCTTTTGCGTAGGCTTCCTTTCTTCCGAGTGGCATGTGGCAGAAGAAGTATTTCATGAATCGTGGATGGCAGTTTTTGATAAATGCTTCCTTTATTGTTTGTATTTCTTTTTCTTTTAGGATTTTTAGTTTCTGTGCTTCGTTTTTTGATATATTCGTTTGAGTGTAATAACTATCTTATACAGCAATATACAATATGATCTTGGTGGACAAAGTTGGAAAAAGTAGGAAAAAAGAACCATGTATTTCCGATTGAGAAGAAGTTAGCAGCCCTGGAATGGAATCTGAAACTGCTGAACACATCAATAACAATTACTCATACGCCTATCCGCACCGTAAAAAGCTTGGTCAGTGGAAATGTGGTTCTTCCAGCCGTTGAAAAATTGGAGAAACTCATCGAACTTTAGAGTGAAAAATCATTTTAACGTTCCATTTGCAAGAACAGATAGACTTTCATCTGTGTTAAGAACATGATTAAGTTTCATTTTAGTAAGTCTGGTTTATCTGTTACTATGCCATCTACGCCGAGTTTTATCATTTTCTTAGCGTCTTCTTCATTGTTAACGGGCCAGGGGATTATGCTTAGGTTGTTTCATAAACACCTTCGGCGCCATAGACAAGCACGTGCTTAAGCCAAGCGAATCCCTGATTGTGGATAACTTTCATTTAGTGGCCTTCAGCAGCACATGCAACTACCATGTCACAAAGTTTGGTGGACTGAAAGAGACAATTTTGGGCGGGGAAGGCTTAGTGACGAGGATCGAGGGACCAGGTGAGGTTTACATACAAACAAAAAACCTCGGAGAATTCGTGGAGTGGCTCTGGACCCTAATCGAACCCAGAGTAAGTGCAAGAGCCCGCTAATGAGACGCGCGCGAATACCTTTATTGAACAGGCTGATGGGCATATTGCAGTAAAAGTCTTAAAACATCATGCTTCAACTGGTTCGCGTGAACATCTGACCTTTATTTATGGTTAAGAAAGCAGCGTTTGCCCATGCAGCGAACCCTCACATCAGAAAAGGTAATTAAAGAAACAATTGTAGTTCTCCCAGAAATAAGGACTCGAACATGTTTGGGTGTGAATCCTGCACCCGCTGGAATTTTGTCTTGGGTACTGAATGGTTTAGGGGAATATTCCTCTTTGAGCCGCCACTTCGAGGAGGTTGGAGACCGCGAAGACGAAAGCTCCCTTTCTCAGATCAATGTTGTAATTTTTGGCTGTTTCCGCAACATTTCCGTAAGCGGTAACCATTTTCTTTTGAAGTTTTTCCTTAACATAGTCTAATTCCCAACTTTCTCCTGCCTTGTTCTGGAGCCATTCAAAGTAGCTTACCGTTACCCCGCCCGCGTTTGCAAGCAAGTCGGGCAGCACGTAAACGCCCTTTTTTATTAGGATTTCGTGAGCTAGATTTGTGGTAGGCCCGTTTGCAAGCTCAAGCATTACGGTGGCCTTTACTTCTTTAGCGATTGCGCCAACGATTTGTGTTTCTTTTGCGGCTGGAACTAGGATGTCGCAATGGCTTGTCAACAGCTGTTCTGTGGTTAAGTGTGGAAGTCCATTGTATCCGACAACAGACTGCTGGGGACTTTTGTTTTCCTTATAAGCCAAAACGTCATCTGGGTCTAGTCCCTCTTGGCAATAAACTCCGCCTTTTGAGTCTGCGACTCCAACAATTTTGCATCCATAATCTTCATGTAGTATTTTTGCGATGTGATACCCAACATTTCCATATCCCTGGACGATAACGGTGGCATCCTTCAAAGAACTTAGCCCATCAACATGCCCTTTTTTAACAGCCTCTTCCAAGACATACGCGCCGCCCAGCGCAGTGGCTTCTTTTCTACCTCTTGAGCCGCCTAAACTAACCGGTTTTCCAGTCACAACAGCCGAAGCATACGGAGTGTTTGGTTTAAGCATTTTGTAAGTATCATAAATGATGCCCATCTCCCTCTCGCTGGTGCCAAGATCAGGCGCGGGAACGCATGAGTCTGGACCTAGTATGGGCAAAATTTCGTAGGTATACCTTCGGGTTAATCTGTCAAGTTCGGTTCGCGACATTTTCTTCGGGTCGCAACATACCCCTCCTTTTGACCCTCCGAAGGGGAGGTCAACAACACGGGTTTTTAAGCTCATGTCAAAAGCGAGAGCTGTGACCAAGTCCAAGTTCACTTCTGGAGAATATCTTATGCCTCCCTTGGTGGGCTCGTATAATCTGCTGTGTTGCACCATGTATCCAGTGAAGATCCCTATCGACCCGTCATCCATCTGCACCGGAAACCTAACAATTAGTTGTCTGAAAGGCTGTTCTAATAAGTTTATGACTCCCTTTTCAGCGGTCCTAATTTCTGCATCTACAAATTTGACAGCTTTTTCAAATTCGAGTTTCGTTCTTTTGAGGAAGTTTAACTCTTCTTCCATGAGAACAGTCACTCTCCACAAACCTTTCTTATATTTTTTAAATTTAACTTTTCTTCGGCAAACTGTATTTCGTAAACTTCTTTTGAGCCGCATCTGGGGCATTCTAGTGGTCGAGCGCTGCATATTTGACAGTTTTCCGATTCCACGCCAATGCGTAGATACAAGTCCTCAACTCCTTCTTTCTGGCTCACGACTAACCCGACCAATTCAATCCATGTTTTCCCACAGCGGGCGCAGACAACTCTCCTTTTGCTTAATTCTCCGATGATCTTTCGACTTTTAGTCTCTTCAGGAATTTTAACAATCTCCAAACCATATCACATGTTGTGAATTCTTTTAGTAACATTTATAGATTTTGTTTGTTTTTTCCAGTTTTTTATCGACACCTTAAGATATTTAACGGATATAAGCTTATGTTGCTGGAAATCAGTTAGAAAAAACAGTATAGTTTAAAAGCTTCAAGTCCACCCTTTTTAAGGAGAAACTGTCATGGTCTCCAAAGTAAAAATCGACAAAATTGATGTAAGCATCATCAGAGCTCTTCAAAAGGATGCACGCGCCAATTTTGCAGACATAGCAAAAGAATGCGGCGTTTCGGTTGACACAATAAGTAAGCGATTTAGAAAAATGAAGCGAGCAGGCATAATCAAGGGTACGACGATACTCTTGAACCCAAAAAGCTTCGGTTACGATTGCGTTGCGAGTCTAGGCATCGATGTAGGCTATCCGCACGTAATGGAAGTTGTTGAAATGATTCAAAAAATTCCAGAGGTAGTTTTCTGCGCAACATGCATGGGTAGACATGACATATTCTGTATCGCGATTGCCGAAAATGTTGGGCGCCTCAGCCAAGTAAAGGATCTGATAAAAGGGCACCCTCTAGTTAGGGAGGTCACAACAAGCATATGGGTTGATGAAATACTGCTCTGTCCCGAAAACTTCGAATTTGAACACCTTACTAAACGGTGATGAAGATGGACGAAATCGATTTACACATAATCAAAAGAATGACTGAGGATGCACGTATATCTTTTAGAAAAATAGCGAAGGAGCTTGGAGTTTCACCAGATACAATAATAAGCAGATACAAAACTTTGCAGGAAAAAGGCGTGGTTCGAGGATCAACTGTGGTGATCGACCCGAAGAAAATTGGCTACAACGGAATAGCAGTGTTCATGATAGATGCTTCTCCCACACACATCCTCGCGACTGAGACCACCCCTCCAGAGTCTTCGCTAATCCTCAAAAAGCTTATTCAAATGCGAAACATAATTTTGGCTACGAAAACCGTGGGTGACCACGATTTATTAGCCATTGGGGTGGCAAGGGATTTTGAACACTTGATTGAGATAGGTGCCGAAATAGCAAAAATACCGGGAGTAAAAGACCTAAGGGTTTCATTCTGGGCTGAAAAAACAGAACTATGCCCAAAATACTTCATAATTTAAGCGGTTTAATGGATTCTTTCAGCTTCAACTCTTTTAAAGGCTTCTCTAGGAGTCATCTCCGGAACAAAATCCCTCACTTTAACCATTTTAATGGCTCCAGTTGGACAGTGATAAGCGCAAAGCCCGCATCCTATGCATCTTTCCTCAAAGAAAAGGATTCTTTCCGGCTCCTTGTCATGTGCTGCATGATAAAGGTTCGCTTTCATTGGGCAAATGGTGACGCATCTCCTGCAGAAGTTGCACAACTTTTCGTCTCTTACTGGGATGAAGTTTGACTTTGCTATTGCCCTTGGATTATGCAGTTCCGTAAGCCCCCTAAGTATCATGCAAGCGCATGTGCAACAGTTGCAGATAAACTGTGGGCGTGTCTGAGTGTTAATGGTTGAGTGAACCAAACCAGCCTTTTCAGTTTTCTCCAACAATTCCAGTGCTTCCTCAACCGTTAGGTATCTCCCATGCCCCCTCTCCACCATGTAATCCGCGTAATAGTCAAAAACCATGCAGACCTCAAGTGGATGCCCGCACTTCTTTTTTGTTCTGCAAGCGCAGTTTATAACAGCTATTTTTCGAGAAGCTTTTATGAACTCAGACATTTTTTCGAAAGGCAAAATCATGTGCCCCGCACTAATCTCCTTGTTAACAGTTATTGTCTTTTCAATCGGCATAACTCGTGCCCACGGGTAGTTAGAGGCGCCGCCTTCCAGGCCTCCACCACTAAAATAATGTCTTTCGAAGAGTTCGCCAACCTTCCTTTTTTCCGGGGAATCACCTCCAGAGGAGAAGTAGAACTCGAAAATTCCTGGAACCATGGGCATTAGTGAATAGTAAACCTTACCATCTCTTTTGCTTGTAAACTTGAAAAGGAGACCCCTTG
>Ga0315298_1004307_pt1 | contig 21423 bp, 19 predicted proteins | sample WHS_1_MG_FD_203077 | JGI IMG/M metagenome (GOLD analysis project Ga0315298, IMG submission 203077) | Extremophilic microbial mat communities from Washburn Hot Springs, YNP, Wyoming, USA - WHS_1_MG | ecosystem: Environmental > Aquatic > Thermal springs > Hot (42-90C) | place: USA: Wyoming...
GAATTCTTCATCGCGCAGCTCGCCGAGGGTCTCGGCACCATTGCGGCCGCCTTCTTCCCCAAGCCGGTCATCGTCCGCATGTCCGACTTCAAGACCAATGAGTACGCGGGGCTGCTCGGTGGCCGCTGGTTCGAGCCGAAGGAGGACAATCCGATGCTCGGACTGCGCGGCGCGGCCCGCTACACCCATCCGTCCTATGCGGCCGGCTTCGCACTCGAATGCGCCGCGATCAAACGGGCAAGGGAGACGATGGGGCTGCGCAACATCACGCCCATGATTCCCTTCTGCAGACGGGTGCAGGAGGGCGCCGCGGTGGTGGCGCGCATGCGCGAGCTCGGCCTGGAGCGGGGCAAGGATGGCCTCGAGATCTACGTCATGTGCGAGATCCCTAACAATATTCTGCTCATCGATGAGTTCAGCAGACTCTTCGACGGCTTTTCCATCGGATCGAACGATCTGACGCAGTTGACGCTCGGCGTCGACCGGGATTCGGCGACTGTCGCCTTCGACTTCGACGAGCGCGACCCGGGCGTACGCAAATTCCTCAAGCAAGCGGTCGAAGGCTGCCGGCGCAATGGCCGGCACAGCGGGATCTGCGGCCAGGCACCGTCGGATTACCCGGAGATCACCGCCGAGCTGGTATGCCTCGGCATCGATTCGATCGGCCTGAACCCCGATGCGCTGATCCCGACCACGGTGCGAGTCCTGGCGCTCGAGCGCGAGCTCGCCTGCGCCACTGCGCCTGCGGGCGCAACGGGACGCACCGGAACGTGAAACCCTCGACGGAGGCGACATGACTACGAACGTCGGCAACATCTGTACCCGAGAGGTCGTCACCGTGACGCCTCACATCGATCTGGCCTCCGCGGCGCAGTGCATGCGCGAGAAGAACGTGGGATTCCTGGTGGCCGTCGATCCGCAACCGAATACCGCTTACGGACGCCCCGTCGGCGTACTGACGGACCGCGACATCGTCGTGTCCGTCGTCGCCGGAGAGGCGGACCCGAAGATGCTCACGGTCGCAGATGTGATGAAGCAGTATCCGGCGATGGCGGATGAGACGGATTCACTGGAACAGGCGCTGCGCACGATGCGCCGCATGGGCGTACGCCGATTGCCCGTGGTTGGCGCCGGCGGGATGCTGAGCGGGGTGCTCTCCCTCGATGACGTCTTGGACGTTCTTTCGGCGGAACTCAGCGAAATCTCCAGTACGGTCCGGGGCGCCCGGCACCGCGAGGATCGAGCCCGGTGAGCCTGCGCCCTTGCGACTCGCCGCTTCGCACCGCGATACGCCCGGGCGCGCACGGTGCACCGTGACCAAGCGTGTCGCCATTCTCACCAGCGGAGGCGATGCCCCGGGCATGAACGCGGCCATCCGCGCGGCGGTGCGTGCCGGCCTTGCGCGCCAGCTGGACATGTTCGGCGTTCGGCACGGCTACACCGGCCTGATCGCGGGAGACTTCCGCCGCCTCGGGGCTCGCGAAGTCGGCGGCATCATCGATCGCGGCGGCACGATGCTCGGCACCAGCCGCTGTCCGGAGTTTCTCACCGACGAAGGACAGCAGACGGCCGTACGCCGGCTTGCCGAGCACGAGATCGCCGGGTTGATCGTCGTCGGCGGGAACGGCTCGCAGCGTGGTTCGCTGGCACTGGCGCAGCGGGGCGTGGCCGTCATTGGCATCGCCTCGACCATCGACAATGATCTGGCCGGATCGGATGTCACGCTCGGGGCGACCACGGCGCTCGATGTGGCGCTCGAAGCGATCAGCCGACTGCGCGTGACCGCTGCGGCGCACGGACGGGTTTTTCTCGTCGAAGTGATGGGTCGGGCGTGCGGCTATCTGGCACTGATGGCCGGCATCGCCGGCGGCGCCGAGGCGATCGTGATCCCCGAGGCGGAGCAGTCGCCCGAGCAGATCGCCCTCGCCATCCAGGACGCGTACCGGCGCGGCAAGAGTCACGCCATCGTGGTCGTCGCCGAAGGCGCGAAACACGATGCGGACGCGCTGGCCCGGCATTTCACTGAACATGCCGAGCGACTGAACTTCGAGCTGCGGGTCACCAAGCTCGGGCACGTCCAGCGCGGCGGCAGCCCCGGTGCCTTCGACCGGCTGAGCGCCACGCTGCTCGGGGCCGAGGCGATCGAACGCTGGTACGCCGGCGAGCATGGCATTTTACTCGGGCTCTCCGGCGCGCGCCTCACGGTGAGCCTGCTGCGCGAGGCGGTGGCGCGACCGAAACCGCTTCAGCCGCAATGGCTGCACCTGGCGCATGTCCTGTCGCGCTGAGCGGGCAGCGCGGCAGTCATCGTCACCATCGAGGTCAGTTCGGACCGTTGCGAGGAGAGCGCATCATGAAGCTGAAAGATCTCTGCACACCCGATGTCGTGTATTGCACGGCACAGATCAGTGCGCTGCATGCGGCACGCCTGATGCGCGAGCGGCACGTGGGCGACCTGGTCGTGATCGATGACAGCGAGGAGACGCACGCGCCGATCGGCATCGTCACGGACCGCGACATCGTCGTGGAGGTCCTCGCCAAGGACCTCGATCCGGCCACGACCAGCGTGCGCGAGATCATGCGTGTGCCTCTGGTGATCGCCCGCACTTCCGAAGAGGTGGAAAATGCGCTCGAACGCATGCGCGCGCACGGCGTGCGCCGCGTTCCAGTGCTCGATGACAGCGAGCAGCTCGCCGGCATTCTCTCGCTCGATGATCTGCTGAAGCGGCTGGCTGCCGATGCCGCGGTGCTCGCGGACATCGTGGCGCGCGAGCAGGATCGGGAACATCGGCTGCGCCGCTGAGCTAGGTCGCGCCAGCCCCCCCGGTGTCCGCGGGCGTCGTCGCGCCACGCGACGGCTGGTAAAATCCCTCTCGCCCGAGCCTTCGGGCGCTCCCTTCAGCGAATTCCAGGACCGCGATGCATACGCCCGCTCTCTTCACGCCCCTGCGCGTGCGCAATCTCGAACTCGCCAACCGTATCGTGATCGCTCCGATGTGCCAGTACTCGGCGGACCACGGGCGCATGACGGACTGGCACCTGATTCATCTCGGCCAGCTCGCCTTGAGCGGCGCGGGGCTGCTCACGATTGAGGCCACGGCGGTCCTGCCGGAAGGGCGCATCACCTATGCCGACGTCGGTCTGTGGAACGAGGAGACGCAGGCGGCGATGGCCGACACCGTCGAGCGCATCCGGCGCTACGCCCCGATCCCGATTGCGGTGCAGCTGGCCCATGCGGGGCGCAAAGCGTCGACCGAAGTGCCGTGGAAAGGCGGCCAGCAGCTGCCACCCGGCGATCCGCACGGCTGGCAGACGCTCGCCCCGTCCGCCCTGCCCTTCGCCTCGGGCCAGCAGCACCCGGCGGCGCTCGATCGTGACGGCCTGCGCGCCGTGCGCGAAGCGTTTGCGGCCGCCGCGGCCCGCGCCGGCCGGATTGGCCTCGATGCGGTTCAGATCCACGCCGCACACGGGTATCTGCTGCACCAGTTCCTCTCGCCGCTCAGCAATCAGCGCGAGGACGAATACGGCGGATCGCTTGAGAACCGGATGCGCTTTGCGCTCGAGGTGTTCGATGCGGTGCGCGCCGCCTTCCCGGTCGATCGACCGGTGTCGGTGCGTGTTTCGGGGACCGACTGGGTCGACGGCGGCTGGGACTGCGAGCAGACCGTCGCATTCGCCGAGCAGCTGCAGGCGCACGGCTGCGATGCGATCCACGTCTCGAGCGGCGGCCTGCACGCCGCGCAGCGCATCCCGGTGGGGCCCGGCTACCAGGTGCCGCTCGCCCGCGCCGTCAAGGCGGCGGTGCGGATTCCGGTGGTCGCCGTCGGGCTGATCACCGGGTTCGAGCAGGCCGAAGCGATCGTCGCGACCGGAGATGCCGATCTCGTGGCCCTGGCGCGCACGGCGCTCTACGACCCGCGCTGGCCTTGGCATGCCGCCGCCGCACTCGGCGGCCAGGTGCGCGCGGCGCCGCAGTACCTGCGGTGCGAACCGCAGCGGCTGCGGGGCCTGTTCGCCGCGGACTGACCGGGCGGGCTAGCGCCCCAGGGTCCACAGCACGACCGCGTCGAACAGCGCCTTACCCTGCGGGGTCATCTGGTCGTAGGACGGATTGTCCAGCGGCAGCAGCGCTCGGCGGGCCGGGGCAATGAAGCCGTCGGCCATCCGCGCTCCCTTGGGGTAGCCGAAAATGGCGTCCTCGCGCGGTTCGTTCGGGAGCGTGGCGATCACCGTCGCATCCGGCAGCGGCCAGGCCCACTTCAGCACGCCCGGATGCTCGGTGAACTTTACCAGACCCGGCTTCAGCCCGGCCGCCATCGGACTCCACGCCCCGACGATGTCGAGGTAGTTCTCGGGTGGATCCACACTCTCGAGCAACTCGCCATGCTCGCCGTAATCGACATAACGGTCGCGGCCGCTGAAGTGCAGCGCATCAGATAGCAGTCCCTCGAGCGAAATCAGCGGAACCGGCACGTCGACGTACTTATTGGCCAGCTTCCATTTCGAGCACGTGCCGGAGATGATGATCAGATCCATCCCGCGCGCGATGCGCTGCGGCGCCGTCTGATCCGCGACCGTGACCGTGAAGCCCAGACGACGCAGATGGGCAACGATGTGCGCATCCGAACGGCGACCCTCGCCACCGTTGACCCGCTCGACGTACAGCACCTTCCTGCCGCGGGCCGCCCGGTGCAGCGCCGCATCGAGTGCGCGCGGGTCGTATTTCGGTTCGGGCGGCGGCGGCGAGGCCGCCCAGCGCAACGCGGCATCGAACAGCTTCAGCCCGATCGCCCAGCGGCGCAGGTTCGGGTCCCGGGCCGCCGGTCCGTACACCGCGGTCAGCAGATGAAAATTATCGCTGCCGAGATAAAAGCCGACCCGGCGCGCCGGCGCGGTGTGGCCGTCGGCCAGCGTGGCCTCGCGCTCATAGGTGAACACCCCGGCATCATGACGCGACCCGAAAAAGTCCGTGATCACGGTGCCGCCCGGACCTGGATCGCCCCAGCCCGCCGTCTGCGGCTCCAGATACAAAGTTCCGAACAGTTGCGGCCGCAACCCGACGGCGCGGCTGATCTCGGAAGTGACGTTGGCTCCGAACCCGTACAACACGGAAAAACTGTCCGCATAATGTTGGACCGGATCGATGACGTCGAAATCCCGGTGCAGGACCGGGCCGGTCATGCCGAGATTCGGATAATCGAAGGTGTTCCAGGTGAAGATCGGCACGCTCGAGTCGGCAAACTTGTTCCCGAGCACACGCGCATCGGCGGTCGAGGATATGACGATCAGGGCCGCTCCGTGGGCTGCCGACGGACTCACCCGCGCATCGACGGTGTGCACGCGCAATCCCAGCTCGCGCAGGTGACGCGCCACGAGCGTGTCATCATTGGGCTGCGGCGCATTGGCTCCGCCGGTCACGAACAGCACCGTCTTGCCCGCAAGCGCCGACCACGGCACGAGCGCTGCCCGTGCCTGCGGCAGGGCAGTCAGCCCCAGGAGCGCCCAGCATACGAGGTGGCGCAGGACGTTGATACAGCGGTTCATTCGCCCTCCGATCGATCGGCGCCGAGCGCCCAGAGCACCGCCCGTCCGCCCGGCGGCGGCGCCAGCGCGATCCACAGTTCCCCGGCCGGCGCCGCCAGCGCCAGCGCGGTGCACCGGGTCGGCAGCGGCAGTTGCCCGTGGTCCCGGTATCGCACGAAGGCCTGCATCTGGATTGCCGCGACGGCCTCTGACCCGGCAAAGAACGCGCCGCCCTTCCAGCCCTGGGCACCCCAGGGATGAAAAGCGAACGCGGCCCGCAGCTGCGGACCGCCCGGGATGGGCAAACGGACGAAGGTGAATCCGAGATCCGCATCGACGATGAGCGCCCGACCGTTGGTGCAGCCGACGAACAACCGCCGCCCGATCGGGTCCATGGCCAACCCGCTCGGAGCCCGACAGCGCCGCAGTCCGATCGAACCGTCATCGCGCATCGTCCGGGCATCGATGACCTGCAGCGCGTCGCGTGTCGCGTCCGCGACATACAGTGTGCCGCGGCCATTGCCGGCCATCTGGCCGAGGGCACCGCCGAGTTGCACGCGTCCCAGCGGCCGACCCGTGGCCGGATCCACTCGCACGATGCTCCCGTTCGGGCGACTCTCGAGAAAGAGCATGTCCGCCCCGCGGTCGTAGAGCAGTGCCGTGGGGGGGCCGGTATCGAGTACGCGCCGGTGTTCGACGGTGAGCGTGCGTGCCGATAGAAACACGAGCTGCGCCGGCGCGCGCACCGCCGCGACGATCTCTCCGGCACCATTGCGCGCCAGGGCACTCACCGTCCCCGCGAGTCGCCGCTGCACGGCAAGCCGCGCCCCGCTCAGCGCATACACCTCGAGCCGCCGTCCCTGGGCGGCGTAGATTTCCCGGGTCTGGGGATCGAACAGCAGCGCATGAACCGGTCCTGCCGCCGGCAACCTGATGCGGCGCTCCCGCTGGAACGGAAATCCGCCACCCGCCACCGCCGGCCACTGCGCGCTCAGCAGCAACAGCCCCACTGTCAGCGCCGTGAGGCGCCCCGTCATGCGCATGCGCACGCCCTCAGTCCCGGCGACCGACGCGGACCAGCCGCAGCGCCGCGTTGACCTGGAACTCCCGCAGCGGCACGAAAACGCCCTCCCGGCGCACGTCCCGCTGCCCTGGTCGGCTGAGAATGAGCCGCAGGAATTCCTGCACGATGGGGGCAGGCTCGGTGCCGGGACGCAGGTTCACATTCGCATAAATCACGCGGCTCAGCGGATAGCGGGCGAGCGCGACATTCGTATAGGTCGGCGACACCGCGCCTGCGCCCCTGCCGAGCGCGAGAATCTTCACCCCCGCATCCACGAACGCAAGCCCCGTGTACCCGATGCCGTCCGGGTCCGCCGCAACGCGATGCGCGACGGGAAACACCGTACGGCTGAAGCGCATGCCCTGACGCCAATGACCGCGCGTCGCACCCCGGTCGAGCACGCGCTCCCGCACGAACTCCTCGAAGCCGTTCCACGGTTTGATGCCGTAGACGTGAATCGGCCGGTTCGCCCAAGCCCCACGCGCACCCACATCGCCCCAGGTTACCGCCGGGTGACCGCCGCGCAGATGCGAGCGGGAGAAAATGGCATCGAGCTGCTCGAGCGTCAGCCGCTTCACCGGGTTCAACGGATTGACGATCACCGCCACCGCGTCCAGGTAGCCAAATTGCCGCCACGACCCTCCCGACACCGGGACACTGGTCGGCCCATAGCCGTAGGTCGACCGGAACGACGTGACGTCCGTCGGCTTCAGTTCGCGCGAAACGAAGGCGACATCGATGCGGCCCTCGCGCAGCGCTGTTGCGCCATCGCTGCCCTCGAACGGCGGCCCGAACACGACACGAACATCGGGATAGTAATGCTTGAACGAACGAATCCACGCGCGCACGAGCGCCGGCATCGTGTCGGAACACATCAGACGCAACGTACCGCTTAGCGTACGCGAATAATCGGGCGTGAAGCGTCGCAGCGCCGGATCGAGCGTCGGCTGAAGCACCTCGGGCCGCGGCAACGTCCGACCCTGGCGCATGCCGGCCAGATCCTCGGCGTGCGTCTGCACCGCATGAGTGGGCGCCGGAGGCAACTGCCACTCCACCGTAGCGGTACCGGCCGACGCGTACCCCGACGCCGCGAGCATCAGCGCGACGGCGGCCCGCTGCAGTCCACCGGCGCCCCTGACCTGCCGCCTCATTGCAGGTACACCCGCGCCGAGAGGGTGAACATGCGCGGCTCGCCGGGCAGCACGCTCAGATTATTGGTGAAACCGGAGCTCTGGTAATAGGTCGCGTCGAGCAAATTGGTCACCTTGAACGTCAGCGTGTATCGGGACCGCACGTAGTACAGCGCAGTGTCGACGCGCGTATAGGCGGGCAGGATCAGCATCGGCTCTGCCTTGGTCGGGCTGATTCCGTTGCGCTGTCCATCATGGATGATGCCGAGCCCGATGCCGAAACCGCGCAGTGCGGGGGTCGAGAACTGATATCGGGACCACAGATGCTCGGCCATCCGCGGCACGTTCGGCAGCTGCAGACCGACCTCATAGTGATCTGTGGACTGAGTAATCTGGGCGCGGGTATAAGCCGCGCCGGCCGTGATCTGCCAGTTCGGCAGAGGTCTGGCGTTCACCTCGAACTCCACGCCCTTGGACTGCGCCTTGCCGACCTGCTCATAGCAGCTGCCATAATTGGCGCACGCGAAATGACTGAACGTATTCTTTTCGTCGATCCGGAAAAAAGCGAGTGTCGAGCTCAGGCGTCCGTGCAGGAAACCATCCTTCTCCCCGACTTCGTATTGGGTCGCTGACGTCGGTACGAAATTGCTCGTCCCGTCGATGCTGATGGCATTTGACGGCGGCGGTTCGAACGACGTGCTGTAGCTCGCGTACAGGCTCCAGTGCTTGTCGGGCTGATAGACGATGCCGCCCATGGGCAGCACATCGTGTGCCGTCGAAACCGTTTCGGCCGAATACTTTCCAGTGATCGGGTAGAACGTGCTCAGCCACTGCTTGTCGTAGGCGTAGCGTAGACCGACTGATCCCTTCCAGTGTTTCGAAAAAGACAGTTCATCGGCCATGTACGCACCGAAATTCTCGATCACCTCGCTGCGATCGTCGAGCAGCGTATCGTGTCCCGGGGCCACCAGCGGCAGATCGCCGAGCGCGGGCACGTTCGCGTAGCTCGGGTTGTAGATGCTGATATTGAGCGAGTCCGGTCCCGTGGCCGGCGCATTGAAGAACTGCTTGCGATCCTCGTAGGCCGAATCGCGCCCGCCGGTCGCTCCGACCACCATCTGGTGAGTGACACCGAAGGTGTCGAATTTCATCTGCAGATGCGTATCGACGTAATGATACCCGCGTTGATTGATCTGACCGCGGGCGCGCCGCTGGATGAATTGCAGATTCGGGCTGATCGCATACATGTCGAAGCCGCGGGCCTCGTCGGTATGCCACACATCGCGCGTCTCCAGGTGCCACGTCCAGCCATTTTCGAAGCGATGCACGAAGAACGTCGACAGCACACTGCCGTGCTCCTTGCCGTAATCGTTCGGCTGCTGATAGCGCGTCGTGATCGGCGCCACGAGATTGATGTCGTTGTTCGGCGCCACCAGGTAGCTGTCGTAACTGTAGCGAAGTGCCTGGTAGACGTATTGCAGCGTCAGTTTCGTCGCCTGCGAGATGCGCCAGGTGAAGCTCGGCGCGAGGTAGATGTTGCGGTTGTAGGCGTAGGTGCGGTATGTGTCGGCATTCTGGTCGGATACGATGAGCCGGTAGAGAAAGTGCCGATTGCCGGCAATCGGACCGGTGGCATCCATACCTGCAGTGAAGCCCGGACGCTGCGCGATCCCGACCCCGTGTCCGTCATAGGTCGTGCCGATCGCCGACAGTTCGACCGAACTGCGCGCCTGGGGCTTTTTGGTCACCAGGTTGATGAACCCGCCGGGCTGCTCCTCTCCGTTCAGCACCGACGCCGGCCCTCTGACGACGTCGATGCGCTGGATGCCGATGGTCACCGGCGAGCCGAAGCGCGTTTCCAGTCCCGGCAGCCCATCGACCAGGATTGAATTCTGATCATTTGCACCGCTTTCGAAGCCGCGAAAGACGATGTCGTAGCCGGTAGAGCCCGCACTCTGAATGCCGGTCATGTACGAATACAGCGAGGAGACATGCTGCGCCTCGATGGCGTGCATGAAACTCTGCGTGTACGTCGAGATCGAAAACGGGGTGTCCTTGGCCGGCAGATTCATCTTCATGGCACTGAATCCCGCATTGGAGATGAAGCGCGCTTCAACGAGCACCGTCTGCAGCGGCGGTGGCCGTTTGCCGGTTCGCGGTGAGCTGATCGTGCGCGGCGGCGACTGAGACACCGGCGCGTCCGTCGTTTGTGCTGGTGACGATTGCGCATCGGCGGTGCCGGTGCGGCGGATCGCGATGGTCCGGGCGTTGACACGGGTGAACGTGAATCCGGACCCGGACAGCAGCTGCGTCAAGGCGGCGCGGACTCCCATGCGTCCGGTGAGCCGGCGGGCCTTGAGGTGCTCAAGCGCCCGGTAATCGAACAGCAGCTGGACGTGCGCCTGGTGGGCGAACTCGCGCAGGGCCGACGGCAGCGGCTGCGCGGAAATATTGAATGCCATCGGATGGTCTGCCGCCGCTGCGAGCGGCGCGGTGGACATCGAGGCAAAAACCAGCAGAACCGTCGCCAAGAGCAGCGGCCATCGTGCGATGCGTAGCATGCGACCCCCTCAGTCGTTTTTATCGTGCGCCTGAGTGTCGACGGCTGGCGCTTGAATTTCCTATACCGCCATCGCCCCTCACTTCGCGGCGGCGCGGTACAGCAGAATGGTGTGATGGGGGCCGGGCAGTGACCGGATGTTGAACGAGCGGCCCAGCGCGGCGACGAAACTGCTCACAGCGAGGAGGCGGAATGTGCCACCGATGCGCAGCCGCAGGAGGGTCGGATCGGTGACGACGATCTTGCGGTAATTCGAGCGGTTGAACTCCGCAACGGCCCGGCCGAGCGTCTCGCCGCGAAAATTCAGTTTGCGCCGCAACCAGTGCAACTGCCGTGCGATGTCCTGCGCGCAGCCGTGGCGCACCACGACGCGATGTGCCGTGACCACGGCCTCATCGTCAGCCCAGAGCACCGGTCCGCTGCTCTGCGAATCAGACGAAGCGTCAGCATCGGACAGGACCGCGACCCGACCGCGGCGGACGAAAACCTGCACGGTGTGCGCATCCTTGCGCCGCACGTCGAACACGGTCCCGACATCGCGCACCGTGTGCCCGTCGGCGCTGACCTGGAACGGCCAACGGCCGTTGTGGACGACTTTGAATTGCGCTTCGCCCCGGACCAGGACGACGGACCGTGCCGTGCGGTTGAAGCGAACCCGCAGCTCGGTGTTCGCATTGAGCGTCACCACGGTGCCGTCGGACAGCGCCACGCGCGAGAGCGCGTCGGGCCCGGCGCGAAGAACTTCAGCGACACCGCGCGCGGAGAGATGCCACCAGGTCAGGAGTCCGGCGGCAACAGCAGCAACCGCGAGTGCGGCCAGCGCATGGCGGCGCAGGCGAGGGACCGCCGAGGCGCGCCGGCGCTCTGGCCTTGCATGGGCTGGCGCCAGCAGATCCGGATCGATGGCCTCATTCCGGGGACGCAGGCGCGCCAGGCGTTCGGTGCGGGTCCATGCCTCGGCCAGGCGCAGATAGGCGGCGCGATGGCGCGGGTCTGCCAGCAGCCAGGCCGCAAGCTCCGCGCCCACGGCCGATCCGCGCGCATCACTGCGCGCGATCCACGCTGCTGCGCGTTCCTCGATGTCCGTCGCTTCACTCATGACGTTTCAACCGGCGCGCCAGACGTCCTGCCAGTGAGTACGGCTGATCCGCCCCCACTTCGCGCGCGAACAGTGACTCGGCACAGCGACGCACCGCACGAGCGAGCAATTGCTCGACGGTACTCTCCTTGATGCACAGCTGTCTGGCGATTTCACGCTGGGACAATCCGTACACACGCCGCAGCGTCAGGGCCTGCCGGCACCGTTCGGGAAGCTCCGCGACACACTCGGCGAGCAGTGCAAGTTCCTGGTGGGCATTGACGATTTCCTCCACCTGAGCCGATTCATCGAGCACATCGAGCGCCGCAATGTCAGCGACCAGATTGATCGGCACCACGTCCCGATGCCGCAGCCAGTCGAGCGCGACATTACGCGCCACCGTCAGTGCGAATGCGCGGACGGAGCGGATCTCGGCACTGGACTCACCCTGCGCGCTCAACAGGCGCGCGTAGGTTTCCTGCAGGAGTTCATCCACGTCCGCCGCGTTGTGCGCATAGCGGAACAGGAACGCCCGCAGGAGCCCTTCGCATTCCAGGGCCTCAATAAGATACCGACTGCCGGCTCCGGCCACTCACTTGCCCCCCCGCGGTCGAGCATGCGCCGGCACGCCGGGGCGTGCAAGCACGTCCCGGCTCTTTCAACCGAATCGACAAACCGAGGTGATCGCCGATGTAGGAAACGCGCGCGTCAGCCGTCTACTGCGCCCAGCAAGCGACTATTCGGAAAGGTCCGGGTCGTACCAGCCCTCGGGCGGCGCGACCCGATCCGCCTCCGGCGGACCCCAAGTGCCGGGCTCGTACGGATAGACCGGCGTGTCGGCCTTCAGCACCGGATCGACGATGCGCCAGGCCTCCTCGACGTAGTCCTCCCGGGCGAACAGCGTTCGATCGCCAGCCATGGCATCGGTGAGCACCCGCTCGTAGGCGTCCATTTCATTGGCGCCCTCGTGGCGGCTGGCGAGCAGTTCATTGGTCTGGCCGATACCGAGTTCGGCCTCGTCCATCACGTTCAGACCAATCGCCATTTCCGTCTGCGGGCTGATGCGGAAGCGGAAATAATCATGCTGCGGCGTGCAGCCCGGATAGACCGCCGGCGGCCGGCGCAGATGCGCCACCACTTCGGTGCAGGTGACGGGCAGCGACTTTCCGGCGCGAATGTAAAACGGCACGCCCTGCCAACGCCAGTTGTCCACTGCCAGACGCAACGCCGCGAAGGTTTCGGTCTTCGATCCGGCCGCGACGCCAGGCTCGTTCAGGTAACCGCGGAACTGGCCGCGCACCAGGCCTGAGGTCGTCAACTCCGGAATCGCTTTGAGAACCTTCACCTTCTCGTCCCGGATCGACTCACTGTCGGTGCGGGCCGGCGGTTCCATGGCGATATTGGCCAGCACCTGAAACAGGTGATTCTGCACTACGTCGCGCACCGCACCGACCGGATCGTAGAATGCGCCGCGACCCTGGATGCCGAAGTTTTCAGCCATCGTGATCTGCACGCTCTTGATGTAATCGCGGTTCCAGAACGCCTCGAGCAGCGCGTTCGTGAACCGGAAAAACACCATGTTGTGCACCGGGCGCTTGCCCAGATAGTGATCGATCCGGAAGATGTGCTCTTCGTCGAATGAGCCGAGCAGAATTGCGTTCAGCTCGCGGGCCGACTGCAAGTCGCGGCCGAAGGGTTTCTCCACCACGACGCGCGAACCGGCATCCGTGCAGCCCGCATGGGCGAGCTGTTCGACGACCTTGCCGAACAGCGATGGCGGTATGGCGAGGTAATGCGCCGGCCGGTGCGCAGTGCCGAGCTGCTTGCGCAATGCACTGAAGGTCGCGGCCTCGGAGTAATCCCCATCCACGTAGGACAGCAGTGTGATCAGCTTGGCGAACGCCGCCTCGTCGACCCCGCCGCCGTGTTTCTCGAGGCTGTCCCGGGCCCGCGCTCTGAGCTGCTCGATGCCCCAGCCGGCCTTGGCGACGCCGATGACCGGCACATTGAGCGTGCCGCGCTTCACCATGGCCTGCAGCGCCGGGAAGACCTTCTTGTGCGCCAGATCCCCGGTCGCACCGAAGAACACCAGCGCGTCGTTGTGAGTCTCGTTCATAGGAATCTCCTGCTGTTCTGACTCACTTCGAGGGTTTCTCGAGGTGCCCGCCGAATCCGTAGCGCATCGCGGAGAGCACTTTGGCCTGGAAATCCGCCTCACCTCGGGAGCTGAAGCGCTCGTACAGCGCAGTGGTGAGCACCGGCGCCGGCTGGCCCTCGTCGATCGCCGCCTTGATCGTCCAGCGGCCCTCGCCGGAGTCCGAGACGCGCCCGGCAAATTTCGCCAGCGGCGGGTCCTGCTGCAGTGCCGCGGCCGTCAGATCGAGCAGCCACGAGGCGATCACGCTGCCGCGGCGCCAGACCTCGGCGATGTCCGGGAGATTCAGATCATACTGGTAGTGCTGCGGGTCGCGCAGCGGCGTCGTTTCCGCGTCGACGTCGCTCGAGCGCTTGCCGACGTTCGCCGCGCGCAGGATGCCGAGGCCCTCGGCGTACGCGGCCATCAGTCCATATTCGATGCCATTGTGGACCATCTTCACGAAGTGGCCGGCGCCGCTCGGTCCGCAGTGCAGGTAGCCCTGCTCGGCAGTACCAGTGGACTGTTCGCGACCTGGGGTACGCGGGATCGTGCCGATCCCCGGCGCAAGCTGCGCGAAGATCGGATCGAGCGATTTCACCGAAGCTTCGTCACCGCCGATCATCATGCAATAGCCGCGTTCCAGACCCCAGACGCCGCCGCTCGTGCCGACGTCGAGGTAGTGGATGCCCTGCTCGGCGAGCGCCTGGGACCGGCGGATGTCATCGATGTAGTAGGAGTTGCCGCCGTCGATGACAATATCGTCTTTGGCGAGCAGCGGAACCAGCTCCGCGAGCGTGTCGTCCACGACCGCGGCCGGAACCATCAGCCATACGGCCCGCGGTGTCTTCAGCTTCTTGACGAACTCGGCAAGTGAGGCGGCACCGGTGGCCTTCTCCTTGACCAGACCGGCCACGGCATCCGCCGACCGATCGTACACCACACAGTCGTGGCCGCCCTTCAGGAGGCGCCTGACCATGTTGGCACCCATGCGTCCGAGGCCGATCATTCCGAGTTGCATGAAACCTCCTTAAATATCTGCTGCCGACGCATCCGCACCGCCGCGCGACGCGCGGTGGTGCGTTGTGCGGCCGTTACGACGCGCTCTTCATCCTCCGATACCGGCGAATGAGGCTGTTCGTCGAGCTGTCGTGTTTCAGAGCCGGGTCACCCGCGGCTTCCAGTTCGGGGATGATCGCCTGAGCCAGCGCTTTGCCGAGCTCGACGCCCCACTGATCGAACGAATTGATGTTCCAGATGACGCCTTGGGTGAACACGGCGTGCTCATAGAGCGCAACCAGCGTCCCGAGCGCGTGCGGTGTCAGCCGCTCGGCCAGGATCGTGTTCGACGGACGGTTCCCCTCGAACACCCGGTGCGGCACCAGCCACTCCGGCGTGCCCTCGGCGCGCACCTGTTCGGGCGTCTTGCCGAAGGCGAGTGCCTCGCCTTGCGCAAACACGTTGGCGAGCAGCATATCGTGGTGCCGTCCGAGCGGCGTCAGGGCATGCGCAAACCCGATGAAATCGCACGGAATCAGCCGCGTGCCCTGATGGATCAGCTGGTAGAAGGAGTGCTGCCCGTTGGTGCCCGGCTCGCCCCAGTAGACCGGCCCGGTATCGACCCCGACCGGCACGCCGTCGAGCGTCACGTGCTTGCCGTTGCTCTCCATCGTCAGCTGCTGCAGGTAGGCCGGGAAGCGCTTCAGGTACTGCTCGTAGGGCAGCACGGCCACGGTCTGCGCGCCGAAGAAGTCCGTGTACCAGACTCCGAGCAGACCGAGCAGCACCGGCAGGTTGCGCTCGAACGGCGTGGTGCGGAAGTGCTCGTCCATGGCATGGAAACCCGCCAGCATGGCGTGGAAATGCTCCGCACCGACCGCAATCATCGTCGAGAGACCGATGGCCGAGTCCATCGAGTAGCGTCCGCCGACCCAGTCCCAGAAGCCGAACATGTTGTCGGTGTCGATACCGAACTCGGCGACCTTCTGCGCATTGGTCGACACGGCGACGAAATGCTTCGCCACTGCTTTGGCATCCGCACCGAGTCCGCGCATCAGCCAGTCGCGCGCAGTATGCGCGTTGGTCATGGTCTCGAGCGTCGTGAAGGTCTTCGACGACACGATGAACAGCGTCTCGGCCGGGTCGAGACCTTCGGTCGCCTCGACAAAATCCGCACCATCGACGTTCGAGACGAAGCGCACGCACAGCGACCGCTCGCTGTAGTGCCGCAGCGCCTCGTACGCCATCACCGGACCGAGATCCGATCCGCCGATGCCGATGTTGATGACGTGGCGAATTCTTTTGCCCGTGTGGCCGCGCCATTCGCCGCTGCGCACGCGCTCGGCGAAGGCCGCCATCCGGTCGAGAACCGCGTGTACCTCGGGGACGACATTCTTGCCGTCGACCAGGATGCTCGCCCCTCGCGGGGCGCGCAGCGCCACGTGCAGAACCGCGCGATTCTCCGTGGTGTTGATCTTCTGGCCGCCGAACATCGCCTCGATGCGATCGCGCAGTCCGCACTCCACCGCGAGCTGCAGCAGCAGCCGCAGCGTCTCCTCGGTGATCCGGTTCTTCGAATAATCCAGGAACAGGCCGGCGCCCTCGACGCTGAAGCGCTCGGCGCGGCGCGGATCCTCGGCAAACAGCTCACGTAGATGCTTGCCGGCGACGGCGCGATGATGCTGGGCGAGAGCGCTCCACGCCGGACGGGTCGCAAGCACGGCAGACTTCGAACTCATGCGGCTCTCCTTACTTCTTGCGCGCCTTCTTGCGGACCACCCGAGTCTCCCCGGATGACTGCGGCTTCTCCCACAGCCTGAATCCGCCGGCGAACGCATTGGCGTTGTCGCCGGCCCGGCAGTGCGCCGGCAGTTCCTTCAGATGCCTGACGTTGCCGCCGCCGATCACGATGTCGTCCGGTTCCAGTGCGCGGCTCATACGCTTGATGACATCCGCGACGTGCTTGCGCCACTTCTTCTTGCCCATGCGCTCGAGCGCACTGTCGCTGACGTAATCTTCGTAGGTGTGCTTCAGGTACGGAAGGTGCCCGATTTCCATCGGCTCGACGAGCCCGTCGACGATGAGCGCGGTACCGAGACCCGTTCCCAGCCCGAGGAAGAGCATCTTGCCGCCGCGGTAGCTGCCGAGGGCCTGCATCGCCGCGTCGTTCATCAGCCGCACCGGACAGCCGAACGCGGCGCGGAAATCGAACCCTACCCAGCCCGGACCGAGATTGTGCGGCTCGGCGACCACCCGGCCGTGCATCACCGGGCCGGGATAACCGATCGAGACGGCATCGTAGCGCCAGCCGCGGGCCAGCCGCTTGACCTTGGCGGCCATCTGCCGGGCCGTCAGTTTCGGCCCCGAGGCGAACTCCCGCTTCTCGGTCTGACCGGTGGCGAGGATCTTGACGTGAGTCCCGCCGACATCGACGACGAGTACGTTCATGCGCTTAGGCTGCCGCGCCGAGGGCCGAGCTCTTCTTGGCGATCATCCCGAGCAGTTCCTGCCAGGATTTCACGAATGCCTTGGCCCCTTCGTCCTGCAGCTGTGCCGCCAGCGCGTCGATATCGATGCCCGCCTTGACGAACCGGGCGAGCACCGCTTCGCAGTCCCCGCCGTCGGCCGGCATGCTGCCGCCGATCTCACTGCGCTGCGCCAGCGCCTTGAGCGTTGCCTCGGGCATGGTGTTGACGGTGAAGGGTGCGGCCAGCGTCTTGACGTACAGCACCTCATCGGCCTTCGGATCCTTCGTGCCGGTGCTGGCCCAGAGCAGCCGCTGCACCCGGGCGCCGGCGTTGAAGGCCCGTTGCCAGCGCGGCGCGTTGAACAGATCCTGGTATGCCCGATAGGTCCGGCCCGCCACGGCGATGCCGAGTCGATTGACCAGATCTTCCGGCACCTTGCCGCTCACGGCCACGTCCCAGCGGCTGATGAACACCGAGGCGACCGAGCCGACGTCGGGATTCAGGCCCGCGGCGATCCGCCGCTCGACCCCGCGCAGGTAGGCCTCGGCGGCGGCCACGTACTGCTCGCGCGAGAACAGCAGCGTCACATTGACCGGGATGCCGGCGAAGATCGCCTCTTCAATGGCCGGCAATCCTTCGCGTGTGCCCGGAATCTTGATGAACAGGTTCGGTCGCTTGGCCCGTTCGTGCAGTTCCTTCGCCGCGGCAATCGTGGCCCGGGTGTCATAGGCGAGCTGCGGGGAAACCTCGAGAGACACCCAGCCGTCGACACCGTTGGTCCGATCGAACGTGGCGCGGAATTCGTCCGCGGCGCGCGTGATGTCCTGCAGCGCCAGATCGAAAAACAGCGCCTCGCCGCTGCGACCCTGCTTCAACCCGGCCCGGATCGACCCATCGTAGGCGTCGCTCTTCTTCAGCGCGTGATCGAAGATGGTGGGGTTCGAGGTGAGCCCGGTCACCGACAGTTCGGCGATGTACTGCCGCAGCGTTCCGCTGTCGAGCAAATCGCGGGTGATGTTGTCCAGCCAGATGCTCTGGCCGAACTGATTCAGGAGCTGGGTCGCTTTCATGATCTAACCTCCATCGCAAACCGGATCGCGCGCCGCTGCCGAAGGGCGAAGCGATTAGGCGCAGGGAACGATTCGTTCGATCGGGACGATCGTCGCGAGGATGACGTGAGGGCCGCACAACCGCTGCGGCAGCGGTGCGCGAACGTCACCCGGCGCTACTCCGTATGCCGATTAGGGTAGCACACCCAGGCAGCATGCGTCAGCACGCGGAGCCGGCAACTATGCCTCATTCGGGCAAATGGCGCGTATCGTTCCACAGTCGCACGACCGGCTCGCGCGCATCGTGTTCGTAACCGAGCTCGCTCACGCTCGTGGTTCCGAGCAGTAACAGCCGTCCGCCGTCCGGTGCAAGCCCCAGCCAGCGCGCGCTCAACACCCTGAGAAAATGGCCGCTGGAGAACAACAGAACGTTGCCGCCCGAGGCGCGCACCTTGGCAATGACCCGATCTGCGCGCGCCCCCACATCGGCCGCCGACTCTCCGCCCGGGCAGCCGTCGCGGAACAGATCCCAGTCGGGCCGCTCGGCGCGGATTTCCGCGGTGCGGCGCCCCTCGTAGGCGCCGTAGTTCCACTCGCAGAGGTCCGCGTCAGTGCGGGCCGCGGCGCCGAATCCGGCCAGCTCGCACGTCCGCGCGGCTCTCTGCAGTGGGCTGGTCAGCACCAGGGAGAACTGCGGATCACGCAGTCGCGGCACGAGGGCGCGCGCGGCCCGTTCGCCGCGCTCGGTGAGCGGCAGATCGGTGAGCCCGGTGTGCTGTCCACTGAGGCTCCATGCCGTCTCACCATGGCGAACCAGACAGATAATCGGCAGTGCGGTGCTCATGCATCGGGATCCGCGGATCAAAGCAAGAAGACCCGTGATCGTACGCACGATACCGCGGCGTGTGAAGGGCACTACGTCGAAAGGGGCAGGCGTCGGGGTGGTTCAACGCGCCGCCGTTACGCGGCACGCATCGACTCGCAGCGTCTCGAGCACCACCGGGAGCGGTTCGGGTCGGTGGATCGCATAGCCCTGCGCGTAATCGACCCCCAAATCGCGCAAGAGTTTCAAGATCACCTGCGACTCGACGTACTCGGCGACGCACGCGATGCCGTAGGCCGCGCAAAGCTGCGCAACGGCGCTCACCGTGGCGCGGGATCGGGCACTACGGGTCAGGTCGCGCACAAACATCCCGTCGAGCTTCACCGCATCGACCGGCAGCGCCTTCAGGTAGCACAGCGAGTTCACACCCACGCCGAAATCATCGAGCGCGAACCGGCATCCCATCCGCTGCAACCGCTTCATGCAGCCGCGGACACGGCCCAGGTCACGGATCGCCGCCGTCTCGGTGACCTCGACGGTGATGAGGCCGTGGATGTCGGGCGCGGCGCACACCCACTGCTCGAAGCACTGCAGAAATTCCGGATCGCTGAGCGACTGGCCCGACAGGTTGACCGAGATCCTCCGGCCCGCCGCCCGCAGTGCCGATCCGTACGCCGTCGCGATCCGCCTGACCTCCCGCAGCACCCACTCGTCGAGCACCGCCATGCGCTGCAGACGCTCCCCGGCACGCAGCAAGGAGGCCGGCGGGCAGAGCAAACCGCGGTTGGTTCGCACGCGCAGCAGACACTCCGCGCCGCAGGGCGAGACGCCATCGGCGCACGCGACGATCTTCTGGCCGTACAGCTCCAGACGGTTGCGCGACAGGACGTCCCTGAACCAGGCCTCTCGCATCATCTCGGTCTATCCGCCTGCCGCAACAGCCGCGGCTTCAGTTGCCCGCCGATCGCACAGCACACCGGACCCGGGTACTTCGCCCCGTCGGTCCGCGGCGCTCATGAACCGCAGTGCGCCTACCCTCTGCTGCGCCGGCGCCCCACGCGGTCCGTCAGGTCCGCAGCCTGCTCGTCTGCCACGGTGACGCCCGCGCCGACAACCCGGGCGCCTCCGCCGGCAACGTGAAATACCAAGTGGCACCGACGCCGGCGAATCCGTCCACCCAGAGCCGGCCGCCGTGCGATTGCGCCACGTGCCGCGCGGTCAGCAGTCCAATGTGCGCTTCGCGCCGTCCTGCCCGCACGGACATCCGAGCGTGCCCCTCGAACAGCGCACCGGTTTCCGCGGCGTCGAAATTCGGACTGTTGTCGCGTACGTAAAAGACCCGCTCATCAGCGATGCGCGTGCAATCGACGCGGATGCCGGCGGCCGCCGCACCGAACGTCTGCTGCCAGGAGTGCTCCAACAGCTCGCGCAGCAGCAGTTCGACCAGCCGCCGCTCGCCCAGTGCACGCAGACCCGGCGCCACGTAGACATCGACGACACGACCGGCATAGTCGCAGCGCAGTTGTGCGACGACGCGTTCCGCCAGGGCACTCAGATCGAGCACATCCCAGGCCTCCTGCCCGCCGATCGGAAGCGCCGTGCACGTAGCGCTGCGCGCCGGTCCGGCCCCCGACTGCCCGCCCGGGCACTCATCCACGCCACGCTCAAGACATTGCCTTAAGCGCACGAGCGTCGGCAGGCGCCCCGGCGCGGCCTGCGCCAGACAGACCCGGATCGCTTCCATCTCCGAGAGTACTTTCAGAAGTGCACGCGGCGTGGGGCGCAAGCGCTCGCCGGCGGCCCGTACACCCGGCCGCGCAGCCGCCCGGGCGTGCGCACCCGCCTTCCCCGGCCGCAAGAGCAATATCCGCGCCGCCCCCCCGCGAAAGGCGAGACTGTCCCCGATGATGCCGACCGAGAACGTGCTCCCGTCCGGGCGCCGCTGCCGCCACTGCCCGTAGTCATGCAGCAGTGGCGGGCTGCGCCGCCAGTGCTCGCGCAACACCGGCTCGTCCTCCGGCGGCGCGAGTCCGAACAACGAGCAGTTGCGCAGTACTGCGCGTTCGCACCCATACCGATCGGCTGCCGCGCCATTACTGAGCAGGATGCGCGCACTGTGCGCGTCGACGACCAGAATCGGTTCGCGCGACTGATCGAGCATCAGGTCCATCACTACCGGTTCGTTTGGCAACATCATGCGCTTCACCCCTGAAGATGCCACGATGGTCCGCCCTGCCCACCCGGCGCACAATCCCGTGATCTGGGGATGCCTGGGACCGATCAGGCGCCGGCCATGAGGGTCTCAAGGCGCCGCGCGGCCGCGGGGCGCCACCAGAGCCGCTCTGAGCCGCATGACACGCACCAGATCCTTCTTCCGATAGAGTCCGTCCGAGGTCAGCGGCGAATAGACCTCAGTGCAGTCCCCGCCGCGCTGCTTCGCGGCGCGGGAGGCGAGCTCCGCGGCGAGCAGCGCAAGGTCGAAGCTCTCACAGCCCGACTCGAGCGCAAGACCCGTGATGCCGATACTGGCCGTGACCATCCGTCTGGCCATTGATCCGCTCCATGGCGTCGCGGCCAAGGCGGCGCGCACCCGCAG
>Ga0315298_1004308_pt1 | contig 21423 bp, 18 predicted proteins | sample WHS_1_MG_FD_203077 | JGI IMG/M metagenome (GOLD analysis project Ga0315298, IMG submission 203077) | Extremophilic microbial mat communities from Washburn Hot Springs, YNP, Wyoming, USA - WHS_1_MG | ecosystem: Environmental > Aquatic > Thermal springs > Hot (42-90C) | place: USA: Wyoming...
GGTAAGCTCTCGGTCGAGGTTATTCTCCTGAGGAACTACTCCTATCCTTTTCTTTATCTCCCGAGGGTTCTCTACGACATCAAACCCATCTATCACGCAGGTGCCGGCATCAGGCCTGCTCAGGGTTGTGAGGATCTTAATCGTTGTGGTTTTGCCTGCGCCATTGGGTCCAAGGAGTCCAAAGACCTCACCTTTATTTATTTCAAAGGAAACATTATCTACCGCCTTTATATTCTCGTAATTCTTCGTCAGGCTCTTTACTTTTATCATCCTTCTATCCGCGGACAAACCACGCGTGTTCCTTTCCAGGGGATAAGGGAAACCTCTATCCCGTATACTTTCTTCATGGTATCTTCGGTGATAACCACCTCTGGGCTCCCAGTGCAAACCACTGATCCTCCATTAATTACTACCACCTCATCCGAAAAAAGCATCGCCAGGTTCGGGTCATGAAGAGTCATCATCACCCTTAATCCTCTTTCTCTGGTTATTTCTTTGACTTTTCTTAGCACAACTATTTGATTCCGGAAATCAAGGTGGGAGGTTGGTTCGTCAAGCAACATCACCGGAGTACTTTGGGCAAGGGCTCGGGCAATAAGAGTAAGCTGCCGTTCACCTCCGCTTATTTTTGTGTAGGGGATGTGTTTGAGGTGTTCTATGCCGACGAGGCTTAATGCCTCCTTAACCTTTTCATAGTCATTTTTACCTGGAGATGAAAAGACTCCCACATAGCTTGTCCTTCCCATTAAAACGACATCAAAAACTGAATAAGGAAATGGAGGCTCATGATCTTGGGGAACAACCGCAAATATCTTTGCTCTTTGAGCATAGGAGAGTCTGGTAATGTTCTGCTTTTTATATAAGACCTCACCTTTTTGGAAGTTCCATAATCCGGCTATGCATTTAAAAAGGGTCGTTTTCCCCGAGCCATTGGGACCAAGAATTGTAGTTATCTGCCCAGCATCTATCTGAAATTTTATTCCTTTCAGAATCATATCCTTAGCGTGCTGATGACGGAAGTATAGCTCTTTAACCTCTAACATTTTTCCCTTATCAATTACTTAAATATCTTATAGCGTTAACTATCTCCCCCAACTTTCTTTTCCACCCTTTTTCATTAAGCCCACAAAAAATGGTGCCCCGATTATTGCGGTTATTATCCCTACTGGAATATCAAAATCGGTCAGGCTTCGAGCAATCGTATCTGTGAATATCATAAAAGCAGCCCCTCCCGCCATACTAAGGGGGACAAGATCTTTATGATCAGGGCCTACTATCATCCTTACCAAATGCGGAACCATCAAACCTACCCAGCCTATTATTCCACTCACTGAGACTGCAACACTGGTAGCAAGAGAGGAACTCCCGATAAAGATCATCTGCTCTCTCCTTACATTTATCCCTAAGGTTTTTGCTTCCTCCTCCCCCATGCTTATTGAATTCAGTCGCCACCTCATAAGAAAAAGAGGGAGTAACCCGGCAATAATCCCTGCTCCGCCAATCTTTACCGACCTCCAGTCTGATAATGAGAAACTTCCCATCAGCCAGAATACGATGCTCTGAAGCTTATGGGGGTCAACAAGGAACTTCACCATAGATACCATCGCAGTAAAAAAGGCAGATATTACCACTCCGGAAAGCACTAAAGGCAGTCGTGATATCTCTCCCTGGGTTTTAGCTACGGTATAAGTAAGAATAACCGCGATAATTCCGAAGAAAAAGGCAAGAATAGGAATTGGAATAAAAGGGAAAAAACCTACTGATAAGGCACAGCCAAAAGCTGCTCCCCCTGATATTCCCAGGATGAAGGGATCAACCAAGGGGTTTCGAAATACTCCCTGAAGAGCAACCCCTGCTCCCGAGAGAGCAGATCCCACTAATCCCGCAAGAATTATCCGGGGAAGCCTTATATCTATGATTATAAATTTTTCAGGAATGTTGCCCCCAAGATCAAAGAAAGGGGTAACCGCATTGAGCATTACTTTAAACACCATTATCGGGGTAATTCCATAGGCACCCCAAAAAAGAGCGAACCACCCTAAAACCAAAGGTGAAAGCATAATCAAAATTGCCCTAATATTCTTTTTCATAAGCCTTGACTTTATAATAAGATATACCAAAGACCGTCCGATAAAATTTATCAGCCTCATCTTCAAAATTTATATCACGGAAATACTCTGGATAAACCTTCATCGCCATCCAGAGGGCATAAAGAGCAAGTCGGGGGGACCAGGTAGACCATTCGGGAGCTTTGTATACTTTCCCTTCCTTTACTGCCACAACCGATCTCCACTGTGAGCTTTTAAGAATCCATTCTGCACTATATCCCGCATTTCCCCAAATGAAGATCACCTGGGGGTTCCAGGCGATAATCCTTTCAATCGGGACTTCAATATTCCTCTCCGGAATTGTTCCCGCTGGATTTATTCCCCCAATCAGGTTTATTACATCATTAGTAACTCCTATTCCTGCCGAAACCGTAGTAGGCTTTCCTCCCAGATAAATCACTCGCTTTTTTTCTGCGGATGGTATTTTGGCAACCTGAGTCCGAATAATATTAAATACCTTTTCCATTTCTGATATCAGCTCAAAGGCTCGCTTCTCTTTTCCAAAAAGTCTTCCGTGAAGCCTTATCAGCTGGTAAATCTCATCCAGGTTTTCCGGATAAATCCCAATTACCTTCACCCCTTTATTTTCAAGAAAAGTTATTAACTGAGGGTTATAGGTCCAAGTAATAACCAGATCAGGCTTAAGCTTTAAAACCATTTCTATATTGAGGTCAGTTCCCTCACCTACCGTCGGTCGTCTCCAACCAGGGTTAGCGGTAATTTCGGCGCGATAAAGGGAACAGAAGTTTTCAGCCCATCTACTTACCCCGGCAATTTGATCCCAAAGGTCAAAAGCAGGAATAAGTTCATAGGTGATCCCGATTATTGCTCGTTTAACCGGAACCTCAACTATAACCTTTCTTCCCAGTTTGTCGGTAACTATAAGGGAGGAGGCGCTGGTTATTCCTTCTCCCCATAGTAGGGAGAGGAAAAAGATTATTAAAACTTTATGGTAAGCTCGGTAGACCATGACCTCCCCGGGCAACGGTAATAATAGAAATAGTCCCGATCAAAGATATTATCTACTGAAAAAGATAGAATGGCGAAGTCTTTAATTCTATAAGCAAGCTTAGTATCAGCAGTAAAATAAAGGTCATAAGAACCGTAAACATTACTTACCCGATCCTTATTTTCATCATCACCGTAAATCTTACCCACATACCGACCGATAAAGGAAAAAGAAAAGGGGTTCTTTTCAAGCTCCACCCCGAAGTTAAACATCTTTTCAGGCATATAGGTTAACCGCTTACCCTCAGTTTCTGGTTTTGCCTCATTATCTTTTACCTCAGTATCGTTGTAGGTAAAGTTGCCAAATAGCCTAACTTCTTTCCCCAATTTTTGCTCTATTTCTACCTCCACCCCTTTGCTTTCCGCTTTGTCAATATTTACATAATCCTGGTACTTGGGGGTAACCGTCCTCAAATAAATAAGATCATGTAAGTAATTTTCAAAATAGGTAGCATCTATCCGTGCTCCTGGCCATAGCCGCTGGGAGATGCCAATATCCCACGCCCGCACCTTTTCTGGCTTTAAAGCAGGGTTTCCCGCATAGGTTATACCGGTTGAAGAAGAAACCCAGGTTCGGTAAAGTTCATACACCGTAGGGGATCGAAATGCCTTTCCGACCGAAGCTCTTAAGGTGGTCGGATTAAAGAGGTGATATACCAAGGCGGCTTTAGGGTTAAATGAGGATTCACTGTGGGAAGGATATTTTTTCGGGTATCCTGATATCCCTACATTATTGGCATATCCTTCAAAAGTCCTCCACCAATCCTGCCTAAAACCAATATAAGCCGTTAGATTATCAAGGATCATTATTTCATCCTGGAGGTAAAGGGAGTAGGTTCGATCTTTACCTTTTGACTGGTAGGAAAGAGTGGTATCCGAATCTTCGTTATTCCAGTTACTCAGGTTGTGTTCTTTGGTGTCAGCCCATCCATAGCGAAAAGAAGTGCCAAAGGTAAGAAGATGGGAGGTAAAAAGGGGAAGGGTAAGCTGGAGGTCAGTGTTATAAAAACGGGATGGAGTATCGGAAACTTTTCCGGTTCCCCCAGAGTTGGTAGCATAAGTCCCCGGACTGGTATACCAGTTTTTTAAAACATCCACCATTCCTAAGGATAGTTTTGCCCTGACCGACGAGACCTCAGCTTCATAACTTAAATTATAAAGATTTTGTTCCCGTCCCCCATTTCCGGAAAGGAAAGAGGATTCCCTAATTGTGCTGTAAGACCAGACCTCATCTCCAGTGGTTGAGTCTTTTAAGTAGGTATGCGGGTCATCATAATTGTATTCATAACGGGTTCTCATAAAGGAGAAGTTAACCCGGGAGTTTTCCGAAAGATCGTATTTTGTTTTAAAAGTAATGTTATCATCCCACCAGCGGTTATCCCCTTTATCTCCGATCAAATAGCGTCTATTACCATAACGGTCTTTTGTGTAAGACCATCCGGTCAGGGAAGAAGGGGGCTTAATACTCACCACATTTAAGTCGGAAGGATAGCCATTGGTATCCTTGTAACCATAGCTTAAAAAAAGGCTAAGTTTGTTTTTTAACTTGTCGCCATAGGAAAAGTAATATCGGCCAAAGTCATCCATCGCTTCCCCTCGATCTGAGCTTGTGCCGTAACCGGTTTTCAAAGTTAATTCTCGTTTTTCCGGCATCTTGGTAATAATATTAACCACCCCACCCATAGCGTAGCCGCCATAAAGGCTGGAAAACGGACCTTTAACCACTTCGATCCTCTCTATATCCCCGGGCTCTAACCCCCCAAAGCTAACCTTTCCGGTGTAGCTATCATTAAGGGCAAGGCCATCCATCAGGACCAAGTTTCTTTGATAACCCGGGATCCCTCTTAGGGAAACCTGAGCCAGGGTATCCGTAAGCCCTTTACCCCGCCGGTTAAAAACCCCGGCTACGGTATTCAAGGCTTGATCAACCGTCTTAACATCCCTCCTTTCAATATCCTTCTTGGTAACCACCGAAACACTACCTGGTGCCGATTCTACTTCCTTCTCTGTCCTGGTTGCGGTCACCACCACCTCCTCCATCTTCGTCTCCGGAACTTTCTTTTCCTCAGTCACCTTCGCCTTCTCTTTCTTTTCCTTTGCTTCTTTGGCTTTTGTTCCTTCTTCAATATCATCTGCTAATACCAAGGAAATCCCTAAAACAAAACTTAAAAAAATTACTACTACCATCGCCACTCGCTTCATAAAAATACCTCCTTAAATACTTCTTCTTTTCTCACCCCCTTTTTTATGCTATAATTTTTTAGGGGGTAGGGTTTTTCCCTGCTTTCCGGCGGAGAGGGCGTGCTTTTAACTTCGGGCTAACCAACACGCCCCTCCGATAACTAAAGCTAATTCATCCTTAAATCCCTAAGTTGTAAATTAACCTTAAAATTCCTTCACCTCCTTTCAGTCACAATACTAAAGTTTTTAACCCCACTAAGTCGCACCTCATCAATCACATGCACCAGTAATCCCACCTCTACCTCTTTATCGGCCTTTATTCTTAAAAAATCCCTTTCTTTTTCAGGGAGAGTCTCCTGAATGACTGCCCGGAGATTCTTTAAATCAACCTGTTTATCCATGAAATAGATCTCGCCCTGCCTGGTAATGGTTATCGCCTGGGAGACTTCTTTCTTTGGTTCTGCGGTTTTTGAATCAGGAAGCTTTATTTTGATTGCCGGCTCCTCAACCAGATGAGAGGTAAGCATAAAAAAGAGGAGGAGGTTAAGGACAACATCCACCAGGGGGGCAATATCTAAATGGGCATGGTATCTTTTTCTTTCAAATTCCATTACGTTTCCTCATATAGAGGCTGGTGGTTATCTCTTTCAGCACAAAGGTTATCTCATCCGCCTGCCTTTCCAGGTAGTGGTGTCCGATATGGATGGGGATAGCTACCAAAAGCCCGGCGGCGGTGGTGATTAATGCCTCCCAGATTCCAGCCGCAAGCATCGAAGGATTTACACTCGAACTGTTTGCTATTACCATAAATGCCTTTATCATTCCGGTTACGGTGCCGGTGAGTCCCAGAAGCGGGGCAATGGTAGAAATCAGGCCCAGCCAGCTAAGTCCTTTTTCAATCTTCCGAACCTGTCTTGTGCCGATTATGGAAAGCTCCCTTTCGTCGCTGTCTAAAGCGAGCGCTTTTAATATCGGAACCATTATCAAAGGCTTGGTTTTTAATATTTCTTCCGGGGAGCATTCCAGGTTTTTTAATAACGAGCGGTAATAGATAGCCTTGTTGATCAGTATCGCCAGACCAACAATTGAACATACCGCAATTGGGTACATCAAAAACCCGCCTTTTAAAAACAGAGCAATCATCCCTCAGCCCTCAAGAAAAACCTTATTGGTAATAATGCCTTTGATTTTACCGTCTTTTCTCCTTTGCGTGCCGGCAAAAAGGTAGATTTTTTAACTGCTGCCACTGCTGCTTCAGTAAAACCAAATCCTGCTCCCTCTACTACCTCTACCTCCAGAAGATTTCCCTCCTCATCAATGGTCAACCGCAGAACCACCCTTCCTTCTTTTCCCAGCCGGCGGGCCATAAGAGGGTATACCGGCATTTCCTGATGCAGAAATTGCGGGCCATTCATTGAGCCGAAATCTACCTCCTCTACTGGCTCAGATTGAGGCGAAGAAATGGGGGAAGAGAAAAAATCCGGTCCAGGAGAAAAACTGGCAGTTTCTGGCGGAGAAGAAGAATCCCTTGTCTCCGTAATTATGGATTTATTTTCAGACAAGAGGGTTTCTTTTACCTCCGGCGACTTATTGTGCTTGCAGGGCGCGGGGAAAGTTTTTTTGGCTATTAAAGGAGGAGATACTTCTTTTTTTTCCTTGGCGGTTGCTCCCTCTTTTGATACTGCCGGCGTCTGGGGCTGCTCTCCCATAATAAAGATTTCTACTTCCTTAAACTGCTTAGAAGCTACTAAGGATACCGGAAGTAAAAAGAGGAGAAAATGAAAAATTAAGGATAAAATAAATCCGTAACTATTTTGAACCTTCATTATTCTTTCCTGATAAATCTAACTTTTATCTTAGTAGCATTAAATTATATTTTGTAACACACAAAGTCAAGAAAAAATACTATCCAAAGATAGTATTTTTTCTTTCGAAATAATTAAGATTACTCCAGGATAGCTAAAACTTCATCACTTTCTACTGACTGGCCTACTGCTACTTTAATTTCCTTCACTGTTCCTGCGGTCGGTGCGCCAATCGGAATTTCCATTTTCATCGCCTCTAAAATAAATAACTCATCATCTTCTGCTACACTTTGACCTACTTCACATTTTACTGCGAGAATTTTTCCTACCATTGGTGCTCTTACTTCGGTACTCACTTTAATTACCTCCTTTTTTGATAAATTCTTACAACTGGTTTGCAACTAACTCGGCAATGTCTAAGGTTTTAACCTGTTCATCGGCATTTTTTGCCTTCAAACCATCCTCAAACATAGTGAGGCAAAATGGACAGGCAGTGGCAATTAAATCCGGATTTCGCCTAAGGGCTTCTTCGGTCCGCACTTCATTTATCTTTTTACCCCGAGACTCTTCCATCCACATCCTTCCTCCACCCGCACCACAACAAAAACTGGTCCTTCTTATTCGTTCCATCTCTACCAGGTTAGTTTTTGGTATAGATTTAATAACTTCCCGCGGGGATTCATAAATATCATTATATCGGCCTAAAAAGCAAGAGTCATGCAGGGTAATAGTCTTAGGCAAATCCCCTTTTAATTTAATTCGTCCATTTTTAATTAGGTCAAAAATAAAATCAGTGTGGTGGATAACCTCAAATTCGGCTCCAAATTGAGTATAGTCCTTTTTTAAAGTATTATATCCATGCGGACAGGTGGTTAAAATTTTTTTGACATTATATTGCTTAAAAATCTCGATATTTTCTTGCGCCATCATCTGAAACAGATATTCATTGCCAATTCTTCGGGCAGAATCCCCACAACATTTTTCCTCGGTTCCCAAAATCGCAAAATTAATACCGGCAGCCTGAAGAATCTTAACCATTGCCCGGGATACTTTTTTATAACGGTCATCAAAGGAACCAGCACATCCTACATAATAAAGAAGGTCAAATTCCCCCGGCTCTTCGGATAAAATTTTTACCCCTAAGTCTTTTGCCCAGTCCGCTCGAGTAGCCATACCTATTCCCCAGGGGTTACTGTTGTTTTCCATATTCCGAAAAACCGTCTGTACCTCTGCCGGAAAATTGCTTTCCATTAGCACTAAATAGCGCCGCATTTCATCCAGTTTATCCACATGTTCAATCGCTACCGGACAAACCTCCATACAAGCCATACAATTAGTGCAGTCCCAGATCTCATCATGGGTCACTACTGACCCGACAATTATTGGTTCTTCTTCTTTTTCCTCTTTAGCCAGTAACCGTTTCCCATTTTCCATAAGGTTATGTTTGAGGTTAATAATAACGTCCTTGGGTTTAAGGGGCTTACCACTATTGTTAGCGGGACAGTTTGCACTACACTGACCACATTCAGTACAAGCATAAAGATCAAGCAAATGTTTCCAGGAAAAATCGGTTAGCTTCGATACTCCGAAACTCTCCGCTGATTCAAAATCCTGAATTGGCTGGAGGGTCCCCTTCGGCCGGGTAGAATGGAAATAAAGATTAGGGTGAGAAGCCAGGATATGGAGGTGCTTGGAATAAAGAATATAGATGCCAAACCCAAAAATCACCACCATATGTAAAAACCAGAAAAAGTAAAACCAGCCATGGGAGTGCAAAGGTAAACCCAGGTTTAACATCGCCCGGGAAAAAACCTTTCCCATAAAGGCACCTTCGGCAAATGGCTTCCCTTCGGCTAAAATCCGGGAACCTTCGACCAAAAAATTAAGTAGCATAAGGGAAAATACTACCAAAAGAATGATCCCCGCTTCCAGAGAAGGCTCCAACCGGGGAGGTCGAATTATATACCGCCGAATTGCCGCCCAGATAATCGATACCATTACCACGATTCCGGCTAAATCGAGCAGAAAAAAGAACCCATTATTAAATGCCATACCCAAAAGCGCAGGATTCAATTTCGCATAAAAAGCTTCCGCAATATGAAACCCATAACTGATCACAAACAGCGAAAAACCATAAAAAAGGAGCATATGGCCAATTCCGGAAAGGTCTTTCCCGGTAACATTTTTAAGCGCACACCTCTGGGTTAAAACTTGACCCAGAGTAAACTTTAACCGCTCGGAAGGATTGTCCGAACGATTTTCGGGTTTCCCTAACTTAAGGAGACTGATCAAATATTTTGCCCGCTGGGTAAAAAAATAAGCAGTAATAATAATCAAAACTAATAAGAGAACCTTGCCACTAATCGGTAACATAATCGCTTCCCCTTTTTTAAGTGGGTTATCCTAAAACCTTCTTTAGTTCGGCAGTTAATGCTGGAACTACCTTGAAAAGGTCACCCACGATTCCATAATCAGCAATATTAAAAATCGGTGCCTCGGGGTCTTTATTAATTGCTACAATACATTTCGAGGTCCGCATTCCTGCTAAGTGCTGAATCGCACCGGAAATTCCACAGGCAATATAAAGTTTGGGAGAAACTACTTTGCCAGTTTGACCAATCTGATCACTGTGGGGACGCCAGCCTTCATCCACTGCGCTTCGGGAAGCACCCACTGCTCCCCCTAATAATGCGGCGAGTTCCTCCAAAATGGCAAAGTTTTCTGGTCCTTTCATACCTCTACCACCCGAAACAATAATATCCGCTTCCGTAACATCAAGCTTTCCAGTAGTCTTAGCCACAATTTCCTTTACCACACTGCGGAAATCATCATCAGTTAACGCCAAGTCAAATTTCTCTACTTCTGGGGTCTTGGAAGCATCAGGGGCATCGGGAGGAAATACCTTCGGCCTTAGGGAAATCACCGCCGGCTGGGTATTAAATTTTACCGTAACATAGGCTTTACCTGCATAAACCGGCCGTTTAATTTGGACGCCACCATCCTGCCAGTTCCACTCGGTGCAATCGGCAGTTAAGGGAGCTCCCAGCCCCGCCGAAACATATCCACCTAAGTCCTTCCCCTGGAAACTCGCCACTAATAAAACTATTGCCGGATCATTTTTACTCACTACCTCCAACAATGCTTTTCCGTAAGCATCTACCGTGAAGTTTTTCAATTTTTCATTATCTACCACTACCACTTTATCCGCACCATATTGTCCCAGGTCTTTAGCTATCGCTTCTACCCCCGAACCGATGGTTACCGCAATCGCTTTTCCTCCCAGTGATTGCGCCATCTTTTTCCCCTGGCAAACCGCCTCATAAGCAACTGATCGAAATTTTCCTCCAATTTGTTCGGCAAAAATCAATACATTATTTCCCATAGCTACCTCCACAATTTAAACGAATTTTTTCGACTAATTTCCTTAACGATTAGATGACCTTAGCCTCATTTTTAAGTAAATTTACCAGTGCGGGAACCGCTTCTTCACCTTCCCCCACGATTTTTCCCGGTGGCCGAGCTGGGGGGTAATCCATTTTCACAATACTGATCTTGGGAGCACCTAACTGAGCTGGTTTTTCCTCTAACGGTTTTTTCTTCGCCTTCATAATATCCATAAGCTTGGGATACCGAGGTTCATTTAAACCTTTTTCCGCAGTAAATGCCGCAGGAAGTTTGACTTCTAAAATCTCTTTTCCGACATCACTTTCTCGCTCCACTACTGCTTTTCCATCAGCGATATCCAGCTTTATAATTCGAGTTACTATAGGAATATTTAAAAGTTTTGCTACTTGAACTCCCACTGCACCGTTATCATAATCTATAGCCTGCTTCCCAAATAAAACCAAGTCAAATGGTATCTCCTTTAACGCGGTAGCCAGTGCGTGAGCTTCAGCCAAAGCATCCGGACATTCCGAGGGGTCATTTAAATGAATACCCTTATCTGCCCCCATAGCATAAGCTTTTCGCATAATGGTTTGAGCATCGCTCGGTCCAAGAGAAAGAATAGTAATTTCGCCTTTTCCCAATTTTTCCTTAATCCGAATTGCCTCTTCCACCGCAAATTCATCAAAAGGACTAATAATAAATTCTACTCCCGTGGGATCAATTTTGGTCCCTTCTGGACCAATTTTAATTTTGGTTTCCGTATCTGGAACCCGCTTCACACAAACTACAATATTCATTGGTTACCTCCTTTCGAAAAACTATTTACCCAAAATAGCACGGGAAATAATAATTTTTTGAATATTTGAAGTCCCCTCTACTACTTGTAAAGACTTAGCATCTCGGAAAAATCGTTCTACCGGATACTCACTGGAATATCCGTAACTTCCAAAAATTTTCATCGCTATTCCGGAAGCATTAACTGCGGCTTCGGAAGCATAATATTTCGCAGTAGAAACCGAAAGGGTATTATTCAGATTTCCCTGATCCTTTTCATAAGCAGCTTTAAGTACTAAAAGCCTTGCCGCTTCATACTCTACATACATAGTTGCCAGTTGATCCTGAATCATTTGAAATTCCGCAATTGGTTGCCCAAATTGAGTCCGTTCCAAAGCATATTTGATTGCTACTTCATGACATCCCCGGGCAATCCCTACCCCCCGCGCCGCACATCCTAACCGGGTATTATTTAGCTGCCACATGCAAATCTTAAATCCTTCTCCCTTTTGTCCTAAAAGAGCATTCTTAGGAATTTTTGCATCTTCAAATGCAATCTCTCCGGTAGGAGCACAAAAAAGCCCTAACTTCGTTTCAATGGGAGCAGTCTTAATTCCCGGAGTATTTTTCAGTTCTACTAAAAAACAAGAAATTCCTTTATGCTTTTTCGATTTATCGGTATAAGCATAAACTAAAGCTACATCTGCCACATGGGCATTTGAAATCCACATTTTTTGGCCATTTAAAATAAACCCATCGTCGGTTTCAGTGGCAGTAGTCCCCATTCCCGCAACATCAGAACCAGAATTCGGCTCAGTGATGGCAAACGCCCCGATTAGCTCTCCACTAACAAGTTTAGGAATATATTTTTCTTTCTGCTCTTCCGTACCATAATGGAGAATAGTAAATGCCGGTCCCCACATCTGCATATTAAACGGCAAGGTCCAGGAAGCGCTAACCCGACCAATCTCCTCAGTCAATAAAGCGGCGCATAGATGCCCGGTTTCATTTCCCCCGTATTTTTCCGGAATGATACATCCAAAAAACCCTAACTCAGCCATTTTTTTGAATATTTCTTTGCGGAAAAGATGTTGTTTTTCATCCTGTTCTTGGGTAGGGAGGATTTCTTTTTCCGCAAAATCTCTTCCCAATTCCATCATTGATTTTTGTTCTTCGGTAAAATCAAAATTCATAACTAACTCCTTTCTTTGAGAATTAAAAATCATTCCCTCCTTCCATCTTCCATTATTTCTTTTTAAAAGGGTATAAGCAAGAAAAGCAAAAGCCATTCCATTTTTAAGACAACCGTCCGCTTCCCTAATTAGGTAAATTTATTGATTTTTTAGGGGAAATAAACCTACTTTCGATATTTTTCAATTTATGATCACCAAAAAATTTTTCAGGTTGTAAAAATTCGGTGTGCTTAATCACCACCCTCGGGCTTAAGTATTTTTTAATTAGCATTGAATCTTTACTAATTTACATCTATTATGTCAACTAAAAAATTTTAAATCCTTACCCACGATTTTTTCTGTTAAGGAAAAGAGGGTGCTGAAAAACTCAATTTCGTCTCCTCCCGAACTTGTTTCGGGATCTCAAGGGGATAGTGGGTGAAACAACTTCACCCGGACATTTTGCCTTATTCAGCCAATTCTTCCCCAATCTCGAAAAGGGATATTGACAAAAAATTATAACCCAATTAAAAATAAAAAGGAAGGTTAACTTTAGGGTTTTATAAAAAAATAGAAACTTTTTGTTGATAAATAATTTTTTAAATGGTTAAATTTGCGCCTGTAGCTCAGCTGGATAGAGCAACGGACTTCTAATCCGTAGGTCGTGCGTTCGAATCGCACCAGGCGTGTTGGAAAAAAATATTTTACGGTGGGTGTAGCTCAATTGGTTAGAGCACTGGGTTGTGGCCCCAGAGGTCGAGGGTTCAAATCCCTTCACTCACCCCTTTTAAGCGCCCGTAGCTCAGCTGGATAGAGCGTCGGACTTCGAATCCGCAGGTCGCCCGTTCAAGTCGGGCCGGGCGTGTAATTGGGCCGTTAGCTCAATTGGCAGAGCAACTGACTCTTAATCAGTAGGTTTGGGGTTCGATCCCCCGACGGCCCATACGGTATAGCTACTCCAGCGAGAGTGGCGGAATAGGCAGACGCACTGGACTTAGGATCCAGCCCCAAGCTTATGGGGTGGGGGTTCAAATCCCCCCTCTCGCATGGAAGTCAAAGTTATCAAAATAATTAATCAATTAATCAAAGGTGAGGAATTGAAAACAGAAATTAAAGAGATTAGCCCGGTGGTAAAACAACTGGAGGTTACTATTCCAGCCGAAACCATAATTCAGGAGATAGAAAAATTTTATTCTGATCTAAAGCGAACGGTTAAGTTAAAAGGGTTCCGACCCGGAAAAGTTCCTCGCTCTATCCTGGAAAGATTTTATAAAAAGGAAGTCGAAACTGAAGTAGTAAGCAAGCTTATCAACGAAACCTTTGAATTAGCAGTTAAAGAAAAAAATCTTTCTCCAGTTGCCCCTCCGTTAATCGAAAATCCTAAACTCGAGCCGGAAAAGGACTTCACCTATACCGCCCGGGTGGAAGTAGCTCCCCAGATAGAATTAAAAGGGGATTATATTGGGCTGGAATTGGAACAAGAAAAATTAGAAGAAATATCAGACGCAGAAGTTGATAAGTATTTAGAAGAGATTCGTAATTATCATTCTCAGCTTAAACCAGTGGAAGAAGACCGAGCTATCCGCTCCGGAGATTTTGTGGTAATTGATTTTTCCAGCACTATGGACGGGCAACCCCTTAAGGGGGGAAAGGTCCAGGATCGGTTAATAGAGATAAAACCCGGAAGTTTTCTCCCTGGCTTTACTGAACAATTAATTGGATTGCGAGCAGGAATTACCCGCGAAATTACTCTCACTCTTCCCCCAGATCACGAACCTAAAGAAATAGCGGGGAAAACAATAGTTTTTGAGATTACCATAAAAGAAATTAAAGAAAAAATCGTCCCTCCCTTAGATGATAATTTTGCCCGGGATGTGGGAGAGTTTGAAACCCTGACTGACTTAAAAAACCATTTAAAACAAGAGCTTACTCGGCGGAAGGAAGAAAACATCCGGAATTCCCTTTATAATCAAATTACTCAAAAACTCATCGAAAACAATCCATTTGAAGTGCCGCCCTCATTAGTTGAGCGACAAACTGAATATCTAATCCTAAGTGCTCGTTCACGAATGGCACAGTTAGGCATTCCGATTGATTCCTCAACTATGTCCAACCGCGAACTTAGAGATTTTTATCGACCTATTGCCGAGTTTCAGGTAAAACGCTCCTTTCTATTAGCAGAAATAGCAAAAAAAGAAGGGATTGAAGTTAGCCCTTCAGATATAAAAAATTACCTTCAGTCGCACCCATTGAATTCAGAAGATGAGTTAACCGGGCAAGAAGAGGGAGAGCGAAGCGCCCAGATTAAAGCTAAATTACTGGAGGATAAAACACTTGCTTTTCTAACTGAAAAAGCTAAAATTAAATTAATAGAACCAAATAAACCTTAATCCAGCGATAAAATTGTCATGCTGAACTTGTTTGAGCATCTTATGAGACCCTGAAACGAGTTCAGGGTGACAATAAAACCGGCATCGCAACTGCCTTTTGGGTAATTATCGCTGGACGAAGGCATAAAACTTAATTTCAGGAGGATGGTATACTGATGTTAGTGCCAATTGTGATTGAACAAACCAGCCGAGGTGAACGTGCTTATGACATCTATTCCCGACTTTTAAAAGATAGAATAATATTTTTAGGAAGCCCTATCGATGATGTGGTGGCTAACTTAGTGATTGCTCAAATGCTTTTTCTTGAATCCGAAGACCCGGATAAAGACCTATATCTTTACCTCAACACTCCGGGTGGAATTGTTACTGCCGGATTAGCAATTTACGATACGATGCAATATATAAAACCTGATGTTTGTACTATCTGCCTCGGCCAAGCTGCCAGTATGGGAGCTTTACTTCTCGCTGCCGGAGCCCCGGGCAAGCGGTTTGCCTTACCTCATTCCCGGATTTTAATCCATCAACTTTTGGGAGGAGTTCAGGGCCAGGCAACCGATATTGATATCCATGCCCGGGAAATCTTAAGGATGAGAAGAGAATTAGACCTAATTTTAACCAAACACACCAAACAACCCTTCGAAAAAATTCAACGGGATACAGAACGCGATTATTTTATGACCGGCGAAGAGGCAAAAGAATACGGAATTATTGATGCTGTAATCGAAAAAAATCCTCACAGCATTATGGATAGTAAATCTATACCTAACAAAGAAGGAGAAAAAAACCGTGAGTAGAAAGACCTCAGATAAATATACCAACCTTTTTTGTTCCTTTTGTGGCAAAAGCCAGGATGAGGTTAGGAAACTAATTGCCGGTCCTTCAGTCTATATCTGTGATGAGTGTATTGAGCTATGTAATGATATTATTGCGGAAGAATACGAAAAGGAAAATGCTGCCCGAAGACGCACTACTATTCCTAAACCAGCCGAAATTAAAAAAATCCTTGATGAATATGTAATTGGGCAAGAGCGAGCAAAAAAAATTCTTTCCGTAGCAGTCCATAATCATTATAAGCGGATTGAAGCGCGAAAATCAGTCACTGATGTTGAACTCCAGAAAAGCAATATTCTTTTAATTGGACCCACCGGTACCGGAAAAACTCTTCTGGCCCAAACTTTAGCCAAGATTCTCAATGTCCCTTTCACTATTGCTGATGCTACTACCCTTACCGAAGCCGGGTATGTAGGTGAGGATGTAGAAAATATAATTCTTAGTCTCTTACAAGCCGCGGACTATGATATTGAGAGAACGACTAAAGGAATCATTTATATTGATGAAATCGATAAAATTTCCCGAAAAACTGATTCCCCATCCATTACCCGGGATGTTTCTGGAGAGGGGGTACAGCAAGCACTTCTTAAGATCATCGAAGGAACCATAGCCAATGTGCCCCCTAAAGGTGGCCGAAAGCATCCTCAGCAGGATTTTCTCCAGGTGGATACTACTAATATTCTTTTTATTTGTGGCGGAGCATTTACCGGAATCGAAGACATTATTGAAAAACGCCTCGGTCAGAGCTCAATGGGGTTTATGGGTAATGTGAAAAGCAAAAAAGAACGAAATGTCGGAGAACTCCTAAATGAGATTCAGCCAGAAGACTTGCTTAAATACGGTCTTATTCCGGAACTAATTGGCCGCTTACCAGTAATTGCTACTTTAAGTGAACTTTCGGAAGAAGCTTTAATAAAGATTTTAGTTGAACCCAAAAATGCATTGGTCAAACAATATCAAGCTATGTTTTCTTTTGAGAATGTAAAACTCCGTTTTACCCGTGGGGCATTAGTCGCAATTGCCAAGGAAGCATTAAAACGAAAAACCGGTGCCCGGGGTTTGCGCTCCATTATGGAAGATATTATGCTTGATGTAATGTTCGATATTCCTTCCCAGTCCAATATTAAAGAATGTATTATCAATGAAGAGGTAGTTCTAAAGAAAGAACCTCCTCTTCTCCTTTACGAAAATGAAAAGGAAACCAAATCAGCTTAAAGGTAGGTTTAAATATGATTTTCCGGAATCCTAAAGATTCTTTTTTAAATTTTAATTCCCAAAAAGAAAAAGTTTATCCTTTGTTACCATTACGGGATTTAGTGCTTTTCCCTCATATGGTGGTACCGCTCTTTGTTGGCCGCCCCCGCTCGATAAACGCCTTAGAAGAATCACTAAAACGGGAAAAACTTATCTTCTTGGCTACCCAGAAAAAAGCTAAGGATGATAATCCTACTGAGGCTGATATTTATACTACTGGGACATTAGGAACAGTGCTTCAGCTTCTCCGTCTTCCGGAAGGAGGAGTAAAAGTTTTAGTTGAAGGTAAAAAGCGCGGTAAAATTAAACAATTCTTACCCCATCCCGATTTTTTTCAGGTCGTAGTAGAGGAAATTGAAGACCGGATTGAAATCACCCCCGAGGTAGAAGCTCTTCTCCGGCGAATCCACGCATCTTTTGAAACCTATGTAAAATTGAGCAAAAAAGTCCCGCCGGAGATGGTAGTTTCAGTCAGCACTATTGAGGAGCCCCATCGTCTCATCGACACTATTGCCGGACATCTTAACTTAAAATTAGAGGACAAACAGAAACTTCTGGAAATCGAAGATGGAAAGGATAGATTAGAAAAACTCTATAGTTTTATGGAGGGAGAAATCGAAATCCTCGAAATTGAAAAAAGGATCCGCAACCGGGTAAAAAAGCAGATGGAAAAAACCCAAAAGGAATATTATCTTACCGAACAGATGCGGGCAATTCAAAAAGAGATGGGGGAACGGGATGAAATGGCAGCGGATCTCAAAGAGCTGGAAGAACAAATTAAAAAGAAAAAAATGTCCCCGGAGGCAACCGAAAAGGTAAAAAAAGAATTTAAGAAGTTAAAAATGATGCCGCCTATGTCCGCGGAAGTTACAGTAGTAAGGAACTATATTGACTGGATGCTATCCCTTCCTTGGTATGAAAAAACGGAAACCAAAATTGATCTCGATGAAGCGGCCCGCATTCTGGATGAAGACCATTATGGGCTTAAAGAACCCAAAGAGCGGATTCTGGAATATTTAGCCGTGCAGGGCTTAGTAGAAAAAATCAAAGGCCCGATTCTTTGCTTTGTAGGCCCACCCGGCGTAGGTAAGACCTCATTAGCCAAATCAATTGCTCGAGCCACGGGAAGAAACTTTGTCCGGCTTTCTTTGGGCGGGGTGCGCGATGAAGCCGAAATTCGCGGTCACCGCCGGACTTATATTGGGGCATTACCGGGAAAAATTCTTCAATGCCTAAAAAAAGCTGGTTCTAACAACCCAGTTTTTCTGCTCGATGAAGTTGATAAAATGAGTGCTGATTTTCGCGGTGATCCCTCGGCAGCATTACTTGAAGTTTTAGACCCAGAGCAAAACCATGCTTTCAATGACCATTATATTGATGTCGATTATGACCTCTCCGAGGTTATGTTTATCACCACTGCTAACCTGGTAGATCCGATTATCCCCGCCCTCCGGGATCGGATGGAAATTATCCGCCTTCCGGGATACACCGAAGATGAAAAACTTCAGATTGCTCGCCATTTCTTAATTCCCAAACAAATTAAAGAGAATGGTCTTACCGAAAAAAATATTACTTTTAGTGACAACAGTATCCTTACCATTATCCGCCGGTATACTCGGGAAGCAGGAGTACGGAACTTAGAACGGGAAATATCTTCAATTTGCCGTAAAGTGGCCAAAGAAGTTATCCGCCAGGGTCGGGATAAGCACTTTCACATTACTGCCCAAAGCATCCCTAAATACTTAGGAGTATATAAATTTAGATATGGAACTACGGAAGAAAAAGATGAAATTGGTATGACTACCGGATTGGCCTGGACCGAATCAGGCGGAGAACTTTTGGCCATCGAAGCCACTATAATGCCAGGAAAAGGCAAGTTGCTTTTGACCGGGAAACTGGGAGATGTAATGCAAGAATCAGCTCAGGCAGCGCTTACCTATGTCCGTTCGCGAGGGGATTATCTGGGGTTAAGTAGGGACTTTTTTCAAAACATTGATATTCATATTCATGTCCCCGAAGGAGCAATACCTAAAGACGGACCTTCGGCCGGAATTGCGATGGCTACTTCTTTGGTTTCTGCTCTGACGAAAAGACCAGTCCGCAAGGATGTTGCTATGACCGGAGAAATAACCCTGCGAGGGAAAGTACTTCCTATTGGAGGATTAAAAGAGAAACTTATTGCCGCCCATAGGGGAAATGTTACGACTGTCATTATTCCGCGCGACAACGAAAAAGACCTGAAAGAAATTCCTCCGCGGGTAAAAAATGATTTAAAAATTATTTTAGTCGAGCATATTGATGAAGTTTTAAGACAGGCTTTAATCCTGGATGAACCAGAAAAATTTTTGCGCGAAAAATTTGTGCCACCGGAAGAATTTTTTAAATCACCACCTCCACCAGAAAAAATGCGGGAATTAGTAACCCATTAAATAAGGGCGGATAGCTCAGATGGGAGAGCGCCGGCCTTACACGCCGGAGGTCGTAGGTTCGATCCCTGCTCCGCCTACTCATAATCTCACAAAAGATCCGCTTTGCTCGCTAATTCATTATAGTGGCCGAATAAAAAAAGCCAGCCGACTTTTAACTGATACTCCGAACCCCTCGACGCACGCATTTTTTACCCCAAAACTCTATAAAAACAGTGGGCAGAAAGCATTTATGTTGCCCTTAGGTTCTTATAACCCGAAGCGTCACATTTTTACTTTTAATTAAATAAGTTTCATTGTTTTAGACCCTTTTGGAACGGATTTAAGATAAAAAGTGCAAAAGCACGGTAGGTGCAAAGAAGCTCAAGATAGTTCCCTTTTCTGTCAGAATACTCGTTTTTAGAGTGATCTACAAGTCTGTGGACATAACCCTTAGCAGCTAAGCCAGTATAGCCTCTTAAAGCCATCTTTAGCAGATAGTAGAACCTTTCTTAACTTGTTTTTCAATTAAGGGCAGCAAATCTCTGGCTTCTGTATTAGGAACAATTTCAGCAAAGATCTTTCCTTCCCGACAAAGAATTCCAAAAACTGGTTGTTTAATAGTTCCAAAGCCTCTGCGATTTTTGCCATATTTTATGCGGTCTTTTTGCTTTCTATTCTTCATTTGACCGCCTAAATAGGTTTCATCTAACTCTACTATTCCGGAAAAGACATCAGGCACATCTTTAGTCATTACTATTCTTAACAGAGTTAATAATTTCAACAGCTTGAATTTGGAAATATTAACTCTTTCAAGAATAATGTTTATTGAATGTTCTAACACAAATTCAGAAATTACTTTTTTGATAATCCTTTTGGGAAGTTTTGGCAGTTTCTTTTTAAGAGTAAATGACTTTCGGCAAACCGAACAGCGAAGGCGTCCGTCTTTTAATTTCCAGAATTTTTTGGTATTATTACATTATAAACACTTCGTCATATTCCTAATGTGATTTTATCACATTAGGTCCGAAATAGTGGACTTTACCCTATAATATTATTTTACTGCGGAATTGGTTTGAGTGCAAGGGAAAGGCCTCTATGTCTGATTGGCGAAGATGATCTACTGAGACCTCTTGGGAAGTGGACACCCTAAAAGTGCAGAGTTAATATCCTTATTTGAGGGAAAAATTGGACCATAAAAAATGTTTTGAGAAATGGGTCGCAGTACAGCAGTCAGATTTTACTCGAAAAGATCCGTTCCGAGTTTGAAAACCCGAGAGTTTTTTTGGCTGGCTTTCAACCCCGGATGGCAGAAGCCCTCGCCCAAGGGTTCGCATTACGAATCACTGATATGGATGAAACGAACATAGGAACCAAAAGGTTCGGGGTAATGATTCAATCACCAAAAGAAACCCAGGAAAATATTGGCTGGTGTGACCTGATGGTAATAACTGGAAGTACTGCCGTGAATAACACAATGAAGGAATTCATTGGAAAAAGCCGGTACTCTTTTATGGAGTAAGTGTGGCGGGAGCAGCATATCTGTTAGGGCTGACTCGCTTTTGCCCCTTTGGAAGTTGACCAATAGCGTACTCGTGTGCTTATTGTGAGGAAAATATCTTATGGATCACAAAGCATTTCAAGACTACTACCCCCATGAACTCAGCCATTGCTACGGCTGTGGTCGCCTCAATGAGCATGGTCTCCAGATCAAGAGCTATTGGGATGGTAAATATATCTTCATACTTGTCTTTCCTTTCCTCAAGGCCAGGAGGATGATTGGATCAAAGCAACCAGAGAGAAACAATCCGAAGGTTTAAAGCCGAATACCGCCCGCCAAAGGGGCAAAAAGCGAATCAATCTGTGCAATTAAACTCTCCGGCGAAGGTTAAAAATAGGTGTTTAACCTTACTCCGTAAATAAAGCCTCTGGGCTCAGCCTCATTTCCATTATCTTTCATGTATTGGAGGTCTAAGGTTATATCACTAAAATCACAAACCTGAAATTTGGTATATACTTCCGTGGCGTGGGTATGGTCAATCTCCGATTTACCTGCACCTTTAAGGTAAGCATAGCCTACCCCAATTTCATCCTCCCCTCTCCCCCAC
>Ga0315298_1004309_pt1 | contig 21406 bp, 18 predicted proteins | sample WHS_1_MG_FD_203077 | JGI IMG/M metagenome (GOLD analysis project Ga0315298, IMG submission 203077) | Extremophilic microbial mat communities from Washburn Hot Springs, YNP, Wyoming, USA - WHS_1_MG | ecosystem: Environmental > Aquatic > Thermal springs > Hot (42-90C) | place: USA: Wyoming...
CCCTTTCAGATATCAGGACATCGTAGGCCGCCGACGATAATTTCTTGAACTCTCCCAGCAGATTTTCCACCATCTGCTCCTCGGTGAGGCGCTCAATTTCCACACCTTTACCGACAGGCAACAGGCTTAGCATCAGGTTTGCAAAAAGCCTGAGCTTCTCTCGCGTTGACATGCCACCGACCAGCCTCTGAAGAGTAATCCCGATATCCCTGTCGATCAGCTGAACCTGTGCCCCTATTTGCCTTGCCTTCCGTATCGCAGCGAGCATCTCCTCACCGGCCTCCATCCCCGTCTGGCGGGAGAACCTGCCTTGTATGAGAAGTATCAGAGCGCTCAGCAGCAAGGTGCTTGGGCCAGCGCGCAGGGCGTCCAGAATACCGGGTTTCCAGCCCTGCGTCAGCGCCATGTAACGCAATGGATCCAGCTCTACCGCGACTATGTCAGGACGCTCGGCAGCGATGATTTTCTCGACCTCTTCTGCGCTCCTCGGCAGGATGTGCGCCACTCCTACGATGACGAGGCGGTCACCTATCTTTCTGATCACGCTTTGCACCCACCATACGGTAGACCAGAAGAATTTCGCCCCCTAATCTTGACATCTTGTAGAGTCTAAGTCGTACACCGTCCTTCACCTTTGAGAAGCCCGCGCCACCAACCAAGGTTTTCGCCGTTTCTCCCCCGACAATCCTGGGTGCAACGGTTACCTGGATCTCGTCCACCAGGCCCTGTTCAATCATGTTCCAGTTCAGCGTTGACCCGCCCTCCAGCAACAGCTTTTTGACGCCACGAGTGTAGAGTTTCTCAAGCAGCAAACGCAGGTCAATCCTTTCCCCCTCAAAGGCGATTACATCGGCTCCGGCCCTGCGCAGTCTGTCGATTTTTTTTCCGTCGGCTGCCTTCAAAACGGCTACGATTGTCTTGGCGGAGTTGTCCAGGATCTTAGCACTGGGCGGAATCCTTGCCCTTCCATCGACCACCACGCGGATCGGGTTTTTCCCCCTCACCCGTCGGACAGTGAGGGAGGGGTTATCGGCGAGAATTGTTCCAGCTCCGACCATGACGGCGTCCATTTTCGCGCGGAGCCCGTGGAGGCGGGTAAGGTCGGCCTCCGAGGATATTTTGCTGTCTCTGGAGATGGTCGCGATTTTACCGTCAAGAGTCATCGCAGCGTTCAAGATCACGTAAGGGCGGGGCATATTCTCAACGAGATTTATGCAACCTGCTTCTTAAGACTATTTTTTAAAATTTTAGGAAAAGAGGTTATTTCTCGATTAGCTTGCCAGCTTTTTTAAGTTTCATCGCAACATCTTCAAGGCCCAATTCTATTAAACCGTTGCGGGTCTGCAAGCCGGTCTTTACATCCCAGCCGTTTAATTCATAAAATTCGTCCAACATCCTCTCAAATTTTTCCCGGTCACACTTAACCCCCTTGTAAGGCCCAGATTTTACGGGTTCCTCCATATATCTCTTGGGGGGAAGATCATCCCCACGGCCGAACCCGGCATGAATGGTGTTGAATGCCTTTTCAAGGTTGTACAACCTTCTCCCTATCAACATGATTTCTTTCTCATCCATTTCCATTCCCGTCACAGAACTGGTTAACGCTGCATAATCTGAGGGTTCAAGCGCATAGGCCCCGTACCAAGTTCCAACGTACGTGCAAATTCCAAGCATATCCTCTACTCCCTTGGCCTGTGCCTGCCAAAGTACCAATTCTGGCTGACCATCATATTCCGTCGGCTTAAATGTGGTGCCCTTTGGTCCGGACAGGCCGCTTGAGCCTATGGCACCTCTCAGGTGCCTCCCCCCGACGGGTGAAGTTGATATCGCGAGCGCCCACCCCTTCGCGATCCTGTAGGAGTCAAGTGAGTCCTGCCCTTTGTTGTGCACCGCCAAGGCCTCGGATCCTTTCCCCAGCCTTCGAGAGGCCTCCTTCACGCCCTCTGCCAAAAGATTGCCAATTCCTTCGCGATATGCTAGCTTTTCTATCATTTTTATAATAGCATTCTCGTTTCCCCATTCAAGTTCAAGACCATCAGTTTCTTTTGCGGTGAGCAGGCCCTTCTCAAAGCATTCAAAGGCCCAGGATATGACGACCGATGCGTTATCCCCGTCCAAGCCTAGTTTGTTGGTCAAGAGATGAGCCGCAAGAACAGCCTCCGGGTCATCTAAATCTAATCTTGTCGCCCAAGACCAAACAGAATTGATCCAAAATCCCGGCCCGCCCGTGCCTTTGTATTTGCCCGTATCTATCTCAGAGAAAGGTATACAACCTATGGGGCAGCTGAAACAGGCGAGTATCCTTTTTCTATATTTGTTCACGCCTGCAATTTTTTTCCTCTTTTCAATTGGCCAGTAGTTGTCTTGTCCTCCCCTCACAGGAGGTCCCCCGCACTCCCATAGTTCATCCTCAGGTTTCAAGGATGTCCCCATCAAAGTGGATTTTCTCATAGGTTCAGCTGTAGGGGAATCCCTGATTTTTTTGAACGCCGTGTCCAATGCTTTGAAGAACATCTCCGGCTCGGCGACTTTGATTGACCCATGCCCTCGTACGACGATGGCCTTGAGTTTTTTGACCCCCATCACGCAGCCCATCCCACATCCGCCGGCGACCTTGCCTCTGCCGCTGACCACGGCTGCAGCCTTGACGCAATTTTCCCCAGCGGGCCCGATTGCCGCCATTTTTATTTTATCGTCTTTGAGTTCTTTCTGCAGGATCTCCTCCGCGTCGTAGGTTGTTTTGCCCCAGACAGATTTTGCGTCCCTCAACTCCGCCTTTCGATCCTGTATCCACAAGTAAACAGGATTTTCCGCCTTTCCTGAAATCACCACGTTGTCAAAGCCCGCGTATTTTAACTCCGCCCCGAAATGGCCGCCGAAATTCGCAGAGCCTATCCCGTTGTTGAAAGCGTTTTTTGAGTCAACGGATACCCGGCATGCGCCAGGCGTCAGCGTGCCCACGAGAGTTCCAACACCAAAACATAATAGATTCTCTGGGTCTGACCACTTAGTTTCTGAATTCATCTCGTTAAGCAGGATCAGGTCATTAATCCCTCTGCCGCCCAACAACCTTATCGCATATTTTTCCGTGTTTTCAGTTGATATTCTCTCATTTGTCAGATCCACCCTGAGGATTTTTCCTGCTAAGCCTCCCTTAATTTTGTTGGAGTACATCTCAACTCACCACCTTCAAGGCTCCGTAAAAACAGTATTTCGCGCATAGGGGCTGTTTTTCCCCTTTACATAGATCACAGGTTATATCGACCTTGGAATCAATTTTGCCGGTGCCCTCGTCTCTCTTGATTTTTATGCTGCTTGATTCGGGCGAGAAGGATCCGGTATGGTGGAAAGAACATATTAATTCGCAAGCCCTGCACCCGTAGCAGGCCCTTGGATCTATCGCTATCATCATCGTGGTCATCAGAATTGTTTGCGTGGTGGATTAATAACATTATCACGCGCTTCAGTTTCGCCTCAGATCTAAAGATTGGTAAGCACTCAATCGCTCGGATAGTCTCGGCTGTTGTACTTTCTCTTTATAAATCGGTGCAGAGGTACATCAAACTCCTCTGGGAACTTGGGCTTTTGCTTTATTAGCGAAGCAATCTGTCTTCCCATCTCGTAAGCCGTTTTTATCGCCCTCTGGTCCTTGGTGATTGCGCCTTTCTCAACGGCCAAGCCATCGGTGTGCTCGACGGAATACATGTGGTTGTTAGCAAAGTAGCGTAGAAAGACATCCAGCGCACCTTGGGCACCCTGTCTCCCAGCGACCGCTATTGCCCCGCCGACCTTGTTCGCCAGCTGTATCTTTGGATATCTCAGCGCATAGGTCCTGTCCATGAGGATCTTCGCCTGCGCTGAGACGGTCCAGAAATACACCGGGGTCCCTATGACGATACCATCGGCATTTAACATTTTTTCGTATATCGGCTGCATGTCGTCGTCAATGTGGCACTTGCCTGTTCTGTGGCACGAGGAACAAGCATCGCATGGTTTGATATTTTTGTCCCACAGGGTTACCAACTCGGTTTCCGCCCCGACTTCGCTGGCGCCGACCAAGGCCTCCCTGACCAAGATCTCCGTGTTGCCTCCTTTTCTAGGGCTGCACACAATTCCCAAGACTTTCATGTTTCACCAACAGGGATTAGTTAGGCTTTCATTAAGACCCTTTTCCCTTCAGAAAGACACCTAGCCTTCAGGTAAATAACAGTGGGCGAGGTGGTGAAGATAAAAATTGATCACTCCTTCTTTTTCACCGTCTATTCGCGTTTAATGAAAGGGGCCAGGGCCGGGATTTGAACCCAGGACGCAGGCTCCACAGGCCCGAATGTTAACCAAGCTACACCACCCTGGCCACGTATGAAATTTATGCTCCCTCATATTTTAGGTTTGCCAAGATTTACCTGATCATTTGTCCTGATTTTTGTGTGGTGTTAAGCGCGGTTTTTCTCCGCGCTGGCACGGGTTAACGAAAACTATTTTAGGGGGCCAAATGAACCAAAAACGGAAAACTGAAATCGGTGGAGGTATTTCATGAACGAGAGATTATTTGTTGTTGGAAAACCTGTTCCTAAATTGGACGCGATAAAACTTGCAACTGGAAAAGCTGAGTTTTTGGATGATATCAAACTTCCCGGAGCCCTGCATGTAAAGCTGCTCGGTAGCACATGTGCTCATGCCAGAATAAAGAAAATAGATTTGGGCAGGGCGGAGAAGCTGCCCGGCGTCAAGGGCATAGTGACCTATAAGGACTCGCCCAGAGTCCCGTTTAACCCCGGATTCTACTACTCGCAGCCCAAGGACAGGTACATTTTCGATGAGAAGGTGCGCTTCGTCGGGGAGCCGGTTGCGGCAGTGGCGGCGGTAGATGAGGACGTCGCTGAGGAAGCGGTGAACTTGATCGAGGTGGAGTACGAGGAACTTCCCGCAGTTTTTGATCCCGAGTTGGCTATGAAGCCGGACGCGCCGAAGATACACGGTGCAGACACCAACGTCGCCGCCCACGTGACAAGGGAATGGGGAGACATTGAGAAGGGCTTCAAGGAAGCCGATTACATATTCGAGGGCAAATATACGACGGCAAGACAGGTCCATGCCCCTATTGAACCGCACGCCTGCGCGGCATCCTATGAGTCAGGAAAGTTGACAATTTGGACCAACAGCCAGATACCTTTTCACGTTCGCTCGGTAGTATCCGAAGTTTTTAACATGCCTCAGCATAGGATAAGGGTAATCACCTCCTTCGTCGGCGGAGGCTTCGGCGGTAAGGACGAAGTTATCCTTGAGCCCATCTGCGCCCTGTTGGCGATGAAGGTTGGAGGTACCGTGAAGCTGAAACTGACTAGGGAAGAGGTTTTCTGCGCGACGACGACCCGACATCCCTCAATAATTTGGTTAAAGACAGGAGTCAAGAAGGACGGGACCTTGGTAGCCCGGCATGTGAAGGTAATTCTGAACACAGGAGCGTATGCCTCTCACGGCCCGTCAGTGGCCGGTGCTATGAGCACCAGGGAGCTGGGATTGTTCAAGTCACCCAACGTGAAGTTTGAGGCCGACGTGGTGTATACCAACAGCCCCATTGCCGGGGCCTTCCGAGGCTACGGGAACCCGCAGCAGAGCTTCGCGGTTGAGTCGCAGCTGGACGAGATTGCGGAGAAGCTAGGGATAGACCGCGTGGAGTTGAGGTTGAAGAACACAATTCGACTCGGCGACATGAACCCTGGGACAGGCTTCAGGATAGAGAGCTGTGGCTTGGAGGAGTGCATAAGGAGGGCCACGGAGAAAATAGGTTGGAAGCAGAAGAGCAGGGATATAGAGAGCGGCAAGGTAAAGAACAGGGGGCTGGGCATCGCTTGCCTGATGCACAACAGCGGAGGCTTCCCGTATATAAAGGAGTTCTCCTCAGCAATTGTCCAGATCAACGAGGATGGATCGGTGCAGGTGATGACGGGTGCGACCGATATCGGGCAGGGGATCACGACGACCGTGGCCCAGCTGGTAGCTGAGGAACTTGGCGTAAGTTTGGAGAAGGTGACGGTTTCGCGCCCCGATACCGAGTTTGTACCTATGGACAGAGGAACCTATGCCAGCGGGGAACTCTACATAAGCGGGCAGGCGGCAAGGCTGGCCGCCGCTGATGCCAAACAGCAACTTCTCAAGAAAGCGGCAGAGGTGATGAAGGCCAAGGCAAGTGATCTGGAAATCGTAGAAGGGGTTGTTCGCTTAAAGAAAAAACCCGAGGTAGGGAAGACGATACATGAAATTATCGGGGAGGTGGCGATAGTGGGCCGGTCTGCCTATACGCCGCCCAGCAACGCGCCGTCGTTCGGTGCCCAGTGTCTGGAATTGGAAGTTGACCCGGAAACCGGGGCCATCAGGGTCCTGAACATCGCATATGCCGCCGATGTGGGCAGGGCCATAAACCCCATGATCGTGGAGGGGCAGATTGAAGGCGGTGCCGTAATGGGCATGGGGTTCACCCTCACGGAGAATTTAGTGCTGGACAACAGAGGAAGACCGATCAACAAGAACTTCACCGACTACAAGCTCTTGCACGCGACGGATTTGCCAAAGATCCAGCCCATCATAGTCGAGTCCTTGGAGCCGTCAGGCCCGTTTGCCGCGAAGGGCGTCGGTGAGCCTGCTCTTGTGCCGGTGGCCCCAGCCATAGCGAACGCGATATATCAAGCATCGGGTGTGAGGGTGAAGGACCTCCCGATAACCCATGATAGACTCCTGAAGGCATTGAAAGGGTAAGGTTATTCGAAAGCCCAAACGTTGCATCTCGCCGACACACGCGAAGATGGGGATCAAAATGGTTGGCAAATAACAATCTCATTTTCGTTGTCTTTATTCTCTTCTGTATGGAATCAACAAACCAGCGGGCGGTCGTGCTCTCCTGTACACAAAGAGAATAGTAATTATGGCCAATAGGTAGGGCAACATCAGCAAGAAGTGATAAGAAACTTGAGCTAGGCCTAAGACTATCAGTCTTGCAGCGAGGGAGTAGGCAAAGCCAAATAGAAAGCTTCCACCAATGGCTATGGTGGGGTTCCATCTCGATAATATTACAACGATGATTGCCAGCCAGCCACGTCCGGCGATCATCCCCTCACCGAAATGTCCCAAAATTCCAATGGTGAGGGTCGCCCCGCCTATCCCGGCCATGGCACCCCCGAATAATAGGCAAATGAACCTAACGCGGTTCACGTTTATGCCAACAGTGTCTGATGCTCTTGGGTTTTCTCCCACCGCTCTTATTTTTAAGCCCGCAGAAGTTTTGAATAAAATCAGCCCCGCGACAACAGCCAAAAATAGCGCGAGGAAGACCAGGATACTCTGTCCAAAGATAATCGCCGGAAATGTTTGTATGCGGATGTAAGTGCCAGCGCTGGTGACAGCTTGGAAACCAAAGCGGGAGATGCCATCGCCAAGCATCAGGAGAAGCAACCCCCCTATTACCTGATGGACACCGATTCTTATGCAGACAACACCCATTATCAAGGTGAGCAGGAGACACGCCACGATTGCACCCAGTACTCCAATCCACAGGGAACCAGAGATGAAGGTGAACCAGAGACCCATGAAAGCTCCGGTGGCCATTAATCCCTCAATTCCGAGGTTTAATACCCCGGAACGTTCGGTAAATGTTTCCCCTATCGCTGCGAAAAGTATCGGTGTAGTCATGGTAAGTGATGTGGCTAAAAGGTCGCTTAAAAAAGACAGGTCCATTTTTATCACTCCTTCTGCCCCATTCGCTGAAAGGCGAAGACAAGGAGCGCTATCAACGCCACGATGACGCTTATCATCCCGTAGGGCACGTTTGCGCCCCTTTGCATGGTTTCACCACCCACCATTAAAGCCGCAAAAAAGATAGCTGCCGGGATTATGCCCAAAGGATGAAATCTACCCATCACGGCGACTAAGATACCCGTGAAGGCGAAGCCCGGAGATATGCCCGCTATTAAAAGATGATGCGCACCCAAGATTTCTTCCATACCAGCCAGGCCCGCTAATCCACCACCGACAAGTCCGGTGATCAGGAATAGCCTTGAGGTTTTAATTCCCGCATAATTTGCCGCCCTGATGCTGCTCCCTGAAACCCTGATCTGATATCCGAGGGAAGTCTTGTATATGATCAGGTAAAACAAAATTGCCAGGACAAAAGGCAGGATTATGCCGATGTGAATCCTGGCAGGCGGGAAAAACCTGAGCAGCCATGTGGAGGCAGGTATTACCGGTGTTTGAGGGTTGACATTTCCCGGCTCTTTTATTGGGCCAGTCACAAGAAAATTTATGAACAGAATCGCGATGAAATTTAACGCGACGGTGACAAAAATTTCATTAATTCCTAATTTAATTTTGGCAAAGACTGGCAGGGCTATCCAAGCCATCCCTGCAACAAAAGCCGCCAACATTATCAACGGGATAGAAATCAAGCCCGGTATTTCACCCATGTTCAGAGCAAGGACAACCGATGCCAAAGCTCCTATGTAAAGTTGTCCCTCGCCGCCGATGTTCCAGAATCCAGAACTGTAGGGCAGGGCGAAAGCTAAAGCAGTTATCAACAAAGGAATTGTCCTAACAAACACTTCACTGATGTTATAGGGGGTTCCCAGCGAGCCCTGCAGTATTGCGCCAAAAGCTACCAAGGGATCGACATTGATTAAAAGGAGTACAATTGAGCTGATTATTAACGCAGCTAAGAACCCTAGTGGATAGACCAAGAATTTTTTTAAACTCACCATCCTAATTTTCCCTCCCACATACCATAGTCCAGCGTTATTTAAAGATTTCCAGTTTTTCCGTTGCAAGGACGATTTTTGTTTTCTTAATTTCAGCGGCTCGAACAGCTTCCAAAAGCTATTTAAAAAGTCTTAGGCAAGAGAGAGTGATAAAATGAAAAGTATAAAAGGAATATCAACTGTGGTGGCAATCGCAATAGTAATAGTTCTTGTGATAGTTATCGCCGTTCCGTTGTACGTTCTGATGCAACCAGCAGGACCGGGGCCAGCTACAACTACAACAATAACTACAACTACAGTGACTACTACATCACCGACTACAACAGGCAAAAAGTTGAAGATAGCTTTTCTGACCACGACAGATGAGACAGATCTTGGCTGGAGCAAGTCAGTTATTGACGCAGCGAACTACGTGAACCTGAAATATGGGTTTGAAACGAACATCACTAGGTTTACTCCCTACGCCGACACGCCACGCATAATGAGCGATTATGCTGAAAAAGGATTCGACATAATCTGGACGATGGGCGCAGAATACCATCACCCAGAAGTTGCTGAGCAATACCCCAACACACATTTCGTGTCTATTAACCCCTGGAGTGAAATGCCGGTCAACATGATCGGGATCACGGAGGTTCACTGGGAGGGCAGCTATCTGGCCGGTGTTCTGGCAGCACATATGACAAAGACGAAAGCAATAGGGCACATCATTGGAGATAACTACGTCCCTCTACACATGAGTGCCGTTTCGTTTGAAGCCGGAATACACAGCGTTGATCCATCGATAAAGTTCTATCTAGTTTATGCTGGTTCATGGACTGATGCCTCTCTAGGATATTCCATAGCCCAGGCCATGATTGAGGAGCACAATGTGGATATAATCATGCAGGAAGCCGACGTTACCGGACGTGGTGTAGTTTCAGCCTGTGAGGACAAGGGCATCATGGTGATTGGTGTTTATGGGGACCAAAGCGCGCTTGCCCCAGCAAACACCCTGACCAGCGTTGACTTGAAGACATACGTGATGCTGGATACCGTGGTAAAGATCTTCCAAGCTGGAAAGTGGAACGATTACGGTGGCAAATTCTGGGAGATGGGATTGGCCGAGGGGATAGTCGATTTGTCCCCCTTCCATGAGTTTGAAACAAAAATCCCGCAGGCGGCCATAGATGCAATTGAAGCAGCTAGGCAGGGCATAATCAACGGCACGATTCAGATGCCTGATAAAGAGACTTACCCCGGATACCCGCGATTGTCTTTCCCCTAAATAGATTTGAATCCCTTTTTTTATTTTTTGTCGGTTTAGCTTTGACTATATTTTTCAGGATTGAGAAATGGTGCGGACGGAGGGATTTGAACCCTCAACAGCCGGATGTCCAATCCTGGGATCTTCAGTTTTGCCCCCTCGGCAATCAACAGGGACCGGCACTCTCCCAGGTTGAGTTACGTCCGCACCGCTGAAATTTCGAGCTACCTATTTATTAGGCTTTACGAACTGGTGGGAGCATCAATTTAAGACGGCAGGTAGTATCGTAAGCTGATGGTGATGCCCGGTTACAGAGGAAATGTCCAGAAACTTTTGAAGAAGGCCTCGGTCAAGGTTGGGGATAAGATCAGGGTCGAGAGCCGCAAACGAACCTACATCGGTGTGCTGATGCCACGCACCGAGCTTGGCGACCTGAACCATTTGGTCCTGAAGCTGAACAGCGGTTATAACGTGGGTGTACGGGTGAACGGCACGACTAAGGTGACGTTGCTTGAGAGTGGGAAACTTCCAGAGCTATCCGTGCCCAAGCCCGAGATGGTGCAGGACCTGACCAAACCCAAGGTGACAATCATCGGGACGGGGGGGACAATCGCCAGCAGGGTCGATTACCGCACGGGCGCGGTCTACCCGGCGTTCACGCCCGAGGACATTTACAGCGCAGTGCCAGAGATAGCTGAAATCGCGAACATCAAGGTCGTGGAGGCCTGTAATGTCTTCAGCGAGCACATGACTCCGGATCTCTGGGTTAAAATAGCAAGGGTGGTGGCAAAGGAGATCAACGGTGGGGCAACGGGGGTCGTCGTGGCTCATGGCACGGACACCATGGGCTACACCGCTGCGGCACTGAGCTTCATGCTTCAGGGGTTGTTCCGGCCTGTGGTTCTGGTGGGGTCTCAGCGGTCTTCCGACAGGCCGAGCAGTGACGCGGCCCTCAACTTGATCTCGGCGGTAACGGTGGCGGCCAGATCAGACATCGCCGAGGTCACCGTGGTGATGCACGGGTCAACCGACGACGACTTCTGCCTGATTCACCGGGGAACAAAAGTCAGGAAGTGCCACACCAGCCGGAGGGACGCCTTTCAGAGCATCAACGACATTCCTCTGGGCATGGTTCGCGATGCGCAGGTTAAGATGCTTCGCGATGACTACAACCGGGCCAGCCCAAGCGGCAGGGTGAAAACGCGGGGCAGGTTTGAGAAGAAAGTGGCTCTGGTTAAGGTCACCCCAGGAATACCGTCGAGCGTTATCAGGGGCATCGTTGCTTCTGGTGACAGAGGAATTGTGCTAGAAGGCACCGGTCTTGGTCATGTCCCCGAGTCGCTTTTTGATGGGATTGAATTAGCTAGGAAACGTAAGCTGCCGGTGGTGATGACCTCCCAGTGCATCTGGGGGAGGATTGATATGAACGTCTACTCGACGGGCCGGGATCTGCTCAAGCTCGGGGTCATTCCAGGGGGGGACATGCTCCCTGAGGTGGCCTGGGTGAAGCTAATGTGGGTATTGGGCCGGACCAAGGATCCAAAAAATGTCGCCAAGCTGATGCTTCAGAATCTGGCCGGGGAGATAACCCCAAGGACAAGGCCCGATGTTTTTCTGAAACCAATTTTCACGCTTGAGTGAGCTTTTATATTGCTGCGAGAGCTCGGAGGGTGAATATTGCCCCCACGCTGATCAAGGTAGGCACGAACAGACTTTGGGAGGTTGATTTTACATCGAGGTCAAATCTGGAGATAATCATCAGGTTGGTGACGGCTGGCGGCATCAGGGACATTATCAGAAGGGTGGTTTTCACCACTTCCACAGGATTGAATATCGCTAGGAGAGCAAGGGCGAGGATGGGTGACACCAGAAGCCTGTTTATTGTGATAATGCCGGTGATGCGGTTGCTAAAGACAAGCAGCGATTCCCTTGAAAGTGGTATGATCATGCCAACCAGTATTAGACTTAGGTAGACGGTCAACAGGCCCAGCTGGTGCAGCCAAGCGAAAGCAGTCGTGGTTTCAAATCCAGGTATCGCGGGGCGGGCCAAAAAACCGAGCAAAAATCCCAGCAGCGGTGGATAGGTGATGGCCCTAGTCAGAACTTTCTTTTCAAACTTGCCATGTCCCCAATATGATGCCAAGAAAACACCAACCGTGTTGTGAAGGATCATCGTTGGGAGGGAGAACAGCAAGGCGGCGGAGAGATCGCCGTAAAACGTGTAGATGAGGGGAAAGGGCAGAAAGATGTTGTTGAAAAAAGTTGAGTTGATCACCACGGTTCCCCGCTCCTTGCTGTTGTACTTTCTGGACGAGAAGTAGCTAAAGCTGAAGCAGAGACCCAAGTAGGCGAGCGAGAGCATCACGATGTTTCCTAGGGTGAGTCCGGTTAGGTTTGCTTTGAATATCTCGGCGAACATCAGAATCGGGGCCATGATATTGATGATGATAAACTCCAAATGCCTTGCTTTTAGCCCCTTCCTGAGCTGCCCGAGCAGAACTCCCAGAACCATCAGAGAAGGGATCAGCAGAATATTGGTCATGTCGCTCAATTCATCCTCCCTCAATAGCCACTCTTTTAGCCCATATAATCGAAATTCATAAAGCTTAAAGAGGGTTGTGAGTGATTCCCACCAACCTATTTACTAAAATACATCAACGTCAGAAATTGATTTGATGAAGGAAACTAAACCAGATTATAGAAAAATGGGGCTGCGGGTGGGGTTCGAGATCCACCAAGAGCTGGACACCCACAAGCTCTTTTGCAATTGTCCGTCAAAGCTGCGCGATGAGGATCCCCACATGCGGGTGAGGCGGAGGTTACGCCCGACCCAGAGCGAGTTGGGTGAGGTTGACCGCGCTGCCTTGGCCGAGGCGATAAAGGGAAAGACCTTCAGCTATCAGGTCTATTCAGACTGCACCTGCTTAGTTGAGCTGGACGAGGAGCCACCCCACCCCGTAAATGAAGAGGCGCTTGATATCTCGCTTGAGGTGGCGCTGTTGCTCAACGCCAGTCCTGTGGACGAAGTTCATGTGATGAGGAAGACCGTGATAGATGGAAGCAACACCTGTGGTTTCCAGCGAACAATGCTGGTCGCGACTGATGGCAGCCTTGAAGTCAGCGGCAAAAGATTTCAAATCCTGTCGATATGTCTGGAGGAAGACGCCGCCCGAAAGGTCGGCGAGAGTGCGGGGCTTGTGGACTATCGCTTGGACCGGCTCGGCATCCCTCTCATCGAGATTGCGACAGGTCCCGACTTCAGCGACCCAATCACTCCTGCTAGGGCCGCCCTATACATCGGTCAACTGCTCCGCGCCACCGGTAAGGTAAAGCGCGGGATTGGGACCATCAGGCAGGACATAAATATATCAATTGCCGCAGGCGCGCGCCAAGAGATAAAAGGGTTGCAGGAGCTAGGGCTCATCTCAACGGTGATCGAGCGGGAAGTGCAGAGGCAGCTGGCGTTACTGGACATTCGCGAAGAGCTCAGGCGCCGCGGAGCGGTAAAAATAGCGAAAGACATTGTTGACGTTACTGAAATTTTTTCAAAAACAGGTTCAAAAGTCATAAGCAGGGCCTTGGCCTGCGGAGGCTCCGTGTTGGCTTTAAGGATGGAGAAATTTGCTGGGCTCTTGGGCAAAGAGATCCAGCCGGGTCGGAGATTGGGGACTGAGTTATCCGATAGGGCCAAGATTTATGGAAATGTGGGCGGCCTCTTTCACACCGATGAGCTGCCAAACTATGGAATTTCAGGCGAAGAGGTCGACCGGTTGAGACGAGAGTTGAATGCCGGGGAAATGGACGCCGTTGTTCTTATAGCAGACCAGAGGGTAAAAGCGGCGACAGCAATGGAGGCGGTGGTAGATCGTGCCAATGAGGCCCTAGTTGGAGTTCCCGAGGAGACCCGCCGCGCCCTAATGGATGGAAACACAGAGTTCATGCGTCCATTGCCCGGGGCCGGCCGCATGTACCCCGAAACTGATATACCTCCGATCCCAATAACCACAGCTAGGATTAGAAGGATCAGAAGCAGGCTGCCTGAGCCTCCGGAAAAAATACGCGCCAGCTTCATGGAAAAATACGGTCTCAGTCAAGAACTCGCCGAGCGGATGAGCCTTTCAGAGAATCTGAAGCTTTTTGAGGAATTGGTTGTGAGTACGGGAGCTGATCCGACCCTAATTGCCACAACCATTGAGGGGACCATGATCAACCTCCGCCGCGATGGTGTGAAAGTTGAGGGAATAAGTGAGAAGATGCTGAAAGAACTGTTCACAAGTGTGGCCAAAGGAGATTTGGCAAAAGAGGCCGTGCCCGAAGTGCTGAGGTTGGCTGCCCAAGGACTCGGGATCCAAGAAGCGATGGAAAAACTCGGCCTTTCCAAACTGGGCGTCGCTGAGCTGGAAAAGCTCGTGGCCGCGGTTGTCTCAGAGAATCGTAAACTTATCGAGGAGAGAGGGTCGGGGGCGATAGACCCGCTCATGGGAATCCTCATGACGAAAGTCAGGGGTAGGGCAGACGGAAAAGTTGTGCACGAGGTCCTGAAAAGAGAGATAGAAAAGTTGCTTTAGAGGGTGAAAGGCACCACCCCCCCACGTTTATTTTAATTTGTAACCACCAGCTTACTTAGGTAATCGGATGTGCGGTATTGTGGGTTACCTAGGTAGCCGCCCTGCAGCGCCCATACTGCTGGAGGCACTCAAGCGGCTCGAGTACCGTGGTTACGATTCAGTTGGAATAGCGACCCTCTCCAAGAAAATCTTCGTCAAAAAGGACAAGGGAAGAATAGCCGAGATTGATCGTAAGCTCAAGTTAGCGGAATTGCCAGGCAACCTAGGCCTAGGGCACACGCGTTGGGCAACCCACGGGGAGCCCTCCCGCGCCAACGCTCACCCCCACCTAGACAACTCCGGCAGAATCGCGGTGGTCCACAACGGGATAATCGAGAATTATTTGGAAATTAAAAAGTTTCTCCAGAGGCAAGGCTACCGTTTTGTTTCAAAGACCGACACCGAAGTGATTCCTAACTTGATCTCCCATTTCATGAAAAAGGGGAGGTCCTTGGAGCAGAGCGTTAGACAAGCGGTCAAGCGGTTAAAGGGCAGTTTTGCGCTAGCTATAGTTAGTCTGGACGAACCGGACAAGATGGTCGCAGCCCGCAAGGACAGCCCGCTCATAATAGGACTGGGAAAAGGCGAGATGTTCCTAGCCTCAGATGTTCCCGCGATGCTTCAGCACACAAAGCGGGTGATTGTGCTTGAGAACGGCGAGATGGCGGTTTTGACCCCCGTCCAAGTGTCGATTAAAAATTTCAGTACCGGTGTCGAGATAGAAAGACGACCCATGGTTGTCAAATGGACGGCCGAGATGGCAGAGAAAGGAGGGTATCCTCATTTCACCTTAAAGGAGATATTTCAACAGCCCGACGCCGTTCGTGACACGCTTTGCGCAGCACCTGAAGAGCTGAAAAAACTTGCGAGGTTTCTTCTCAACGCGAAGAGAGTTTATCTCGTTGCCTGCGGCACCTCCTCCCATGCGGCCCTCGTCGCGAAGTATGCCTTCGCAAAGCTGGCGGACTTCCCCGTCGAAGTCATCATCTCTTCAGAGTTCAGGGAAACTTGCAGATTGGACAGCGAAACAGCGGTGTTGGCGGTCACCCAGTCCGGCGAAACGGCTGATACCCTGAAGGCTGTTGAAGCCGCTAAGACAGCTGGAGCAAGGGTGGCCTGCCTGACTAACGTCGTCGGCAGCTCGATAACAAGGTTGAGCGATCTGGTCAGCTATACATTTGCGGGTCCAGAGGTCAGCGTTGTGGCGACGAAGACCTTCGCAGCGCAGGTCGCATATTTGTTGCTGCTTGCAATTAACCTGGCTGAGGAGAAAGGCCTGCTGAGGTCTAGAACTAGAGAGCTCGTTTCAAGCCTGAAGGCGATTCCAAACACCATGCGGAAAATTTTACTAGAAGTCGAGCCGCAGATCAGAGACCTCGCAAGGCGGCATCTCGACGCTAAGAACATTTACCTCATCGGCAGAGGGATCGGGTACCCGATAGTGCTGGAGGGTGCGCTGAAGCTAAAGGAGATAACCTATATTCACTCTGAGGGCATGCCGGCAGGGGAACTCAAGCACGGGACGCTAGCGTTGATCGAGAAAGGTACTCCCGTAATTGCGGTTGTACCTCCAGGCGGGAGCCGGGTAAAAATGGTCAGCAACATCGAAGAGGTAAAGGCGCGGGGAGCGAAGGTTATAGCCATTGGGGAGGATAGCGACGATGTCAGGGGGCATGTTGACGAGCTGGTACCTATCCCGTGCACCCAGGAGCTGTTCAGCCCGCTGCTTTACATAATCCCGCTGCAACTGCTCGCGTATCACATAACCGTGGGGCGGGGCCAAGACCCCGACTGTCCAAGGTCGCTGGCAAAGTCTGTGACGGTTGAATAGCTAAATATTCAGCCTGCCGTCCTGCATCAGTACTTTTCCGTCCAGCTTCACGGTAGGCCTCTTGAATATGCCATCGATATGGCTGCTAGCTCTGACTTTGCCGCCGAAGGTCGAGTTGTCTCCAAGTGCCACATGGCAAGTTCCGAGGACCTTCTCGTCCTCGAGCACATTTCCCATCAAGCGTGCCTTGGGGTTGGTGCCGATTCCAAACTCGGCCAAGTTCCGGGCCTTTGGCCCGACCTCCTCCAGCATCCTTATCAACCTTTTAGCAAGTCCACCAGAAATTTTTCTCGCCAATCCTCTTTTTATTGTTATGTTGATCCTGCCTGTGGCGGTGTCGAGCATCGATCCGTCTACAACCACCAGGCCTTCTCCCGTTCCCTCAACGGGTGCGATGAAAGCCTCTCCAGCCGGCAAGTTTCCGAAGTCACCGGGTTTATGATATATGCCGGTGTCTGGGTGCGCTTCACGCCCTTGAATGCTGAACTTTAAATCGGTCCCGGCCTTGGTCGTAACCTCAACATCCGATGCTTTGTCTAACCGTGCTACAACTTTCTTCGTCAGCTTGGCGACCTTTGAGTAGTTGGCCAACATAGCCCCACTCCGCATCATCTCCTCCGTTATCATCGGCATGGTCGCTATCCTGGCACCAGCCTTGCAGGCGCGTAGTCTAGCTTGGGTGTGAGTTAGGGAATAAGTAGTTGGTGCTATAATCACATCAAAATAGCGCATGGCAAGGGCGACCGGCTCTGGTGGCTCCTGCCCGTGCCTTTTTCCAACTGGCATGCAGATCAGCGTCGCTTCAGCACCGAGCTCGCGCGCAGCACCTGCTATGCTTTTAGCTATTCTGATTCTGGGTGGATCAGTGATGACGAGGACATCCTCACCCCGCCTGATCCCCATACAGGTGTTCACAACGATTCTGGCACCGTGGAGCATGGAGTCCATGGTTATTCCAACTAAATCAGACCGGCCTTGAAAAGCTCCTCCCTGAAGGCCAGCAGGACCTCGCGGACCTCACCCTCGTCAGCCGCATGGACTTCAATGTAACCATTTGGGAAAAGCAGCAGGTAGCCGCCGCGCTTGACGGCGAACCTCACGACGCTTTTGTTTGAAGTAGTTATTGATTTTACATTGGGAATCCGGTTTAGAACTTCCCCCAGGTTTATGTTTTTGTGAATTTTTGTGGTAGCTCTTACAGATTTGATCTTCGGGACATCGAATACATCATAAATGCGCGGCATCTCGCTTATTTGAGGGTGGCTTTCTTCCACGTTAATCCCGAGTTAATTTACGCGATGGGGATTAATATTATACGCGTTTCGCGGCCAGCCTTATGTCGACATCCCGCACGGTTCTTCTCCCGGCATGCTCAGCCAGCTTGGCCGCCTCGCTCGCTATTTGTAGTGCTCGTTCCTCTAAGACTTCCGCGAGTGCTATGGCGGCTTCCTCGCTAACGCGCTTGGCGCCAGATTTCCGTATGACACGATCTATCGCCGCTACTGGCAATTCGACCATTTTTCTACCTCCTCTATTCTTTCCAGCCCACAAAGAGCATTCTTTCCTTTATTTTGGGCACTATTTAAAGCTATCTACCTAAGCCCGTCTTCATTCGGTATTTTTTATTTAAATCAGCTTTTTATTTGGGTTAGTTGAGTTGAAACAGGGCCAAAAAGCGTTGGAGGAAATTTTCAAAATAGCAGAGAACGGCCGGTGATTGGCCTCAGGATTAAATTGAGATGAAGGCTCCAGCCCTGTGGTCCTGTTGTTTGAAAGAAAACTGCAGCGGTCGGACCGATAATAGTCGTAAATCTTTCCTAAAATCAAATAATTGAAACTATGGACAAAAATCTTCAGGTAAAAGTCAGAGAAAGGAAGAAAGGTTGGGGGGTTTTGAACCTCAGTTGGTATCGTTAGCAATTTTTCAAACGGCACGGGCGTCCCGAATAGTTCAGCTTTCTGTTCGGGCCAAATTTTTTCTCAGCTTCAAGTTTTAAAGGAGCTACCCATTCTTTTGCCGGCATCCCTTTAAACACACCGGTGAAACGTCGTGCAGGGATGTGAACTTTGGAGAAAAGTTTTTGAAGAATAAGCCGCCTTGTCCACTAGGGCTGGTAGTTGGGCCGGTCCATAAAACAACACCGGAGAGGGGTGAAGTATTTTTCCCGCTTTTCTCTAAATATCTGAATAGAATCCTCTCTGAAAACAAGGCCTTGGCGGTCATGAGCAGATAAACGAACATTATGCTGATGGTATCGCCTAGCGTCGCGTTTCACCTGCTCGGGAAAGCGCCGATCAGGAAGGCCAAGAGGCCGATAACCATAGCGATCAGGGTCGATCTTCTGTACTTTTCCAACGGTGGATTTTCTCCGACGATGAGAGTCGCAGCCATAATAATGAAGATGACATCGGTTACTCCGACTAAGAAGAAATAGAAAAAATTTCTGTAGTATGATGTGAACTCCGGCAATGAAAAGGGAATGAAACTGGCAACGACCGCGATGATGTAAAAGATCGCTGCTACTCGACAGGCATTCCTCTTGCCAATGTGAATCGGGAGGGATTTAACGCCTAGGGAACGGTCACCGGTCATGTCCCTGATATCTTTCATTATCTCGCGCCCCACCCCGGCTAAAAATGCAATTAGTGCCAGAAGCCAGACCACCGCAGGTATTGTCGGTGAGATAACCGATGCGCCAAAGAGAAACGGAACCGCCATAATGTAGGCGATATACAGATTGCCGAGAATTTTCGTTTTTTTCATCCTGATGTCATAAAATATCGCAAACAGCCCCGTTACGAGGGCTATGGCGAAGCACTGCAGGTTAACCAGAAATGAAAACACCATGCCAAGAGGGAAGAGCAAGTAGAAGACGGTGAGAGCTGTGTTTGGTTGAAGGTCTCCCCGGACTAAAGGCCTGTCCACTCTCTTATTCTTTTTATCGATCTCAAGGTCCACGTAGTCGTTTAGTGCGAAGGTGCTGGCTTCAAGGAATAGTGCGGTCAAAAAGGACAGCATCAGCTTGATTAAATCAGGAATAGCGCCGCTGTTCGCGATCACAGAGCCTATCAGTACAGCCACGAACAACATTATCCCGTGGTCAAGCCGCATCAGGTCGTAAAGCGCTTTAGGTTTCATTGGAATAACTATTATGGGTTAAAGGTAAATATTTTTGCGGAGGCTAAAGAGCGCCAGCTCGACAGAAATTTAAGCCCGAACCACATAGTGTGCAAAGGTGAAAGCTTGCCCTGCGTGATAATTGCTGGAGGGCAGTGGGGTGATGAAGGCAAGGGAAAGGTGGTGGCTTACCTCGCGCTCACCGACAAACCAAAAATAATCGCTCGCGCAGGCGTTGGCCCCAACGCGGGGCACACGGTTCATTATAAGGGCAAGACGTACGGCCTGAGGCAAATCCCATCGGGCTTTGTTTATGATGGCGCTCGTCTTCTGATAGGTCCGGGTGTCTTGGTCAATCCTGAAGTGCTCCTGAAGGAGTTGGAAATTACCGGAGTTTCCGACAGATTTGGTGTCGACGGACATTGCGCGATCATTGAAAGTTCGCACATTGAGCAAGACAGGACATCGGATTATCTCCAGAGCAAGATAGGTACCACAGGCACAGGCTGTGGTCCCGCGAACGTGGCGAGGGTCAGTCGCACGGCCAAACTTGCCGAGGATGTACCCGAGCTCAAGAGATTTTTGGCGGATGTGCCGAAGGAGATAAACGAGTCAATCGACGGCGGAGAACTCGTTTTTGTCGAGGGTTCCCAGGGCTTTGGACTTTCACTTATTCACGGCACATATCCATACGTTACAAGCAAGGACACGGCAGCAGCGACCCTTGCGGCGGATGTCGGCATTGGGCCCACCAAGGTGGATGATGTTTTGCTGATCTTCAAGGCTTATGCAAGCAGGGTCGGGCTTGGCCCATTCCCCACGGAGATATCACAAGAAAAGGCTGAGGAACTCGGGATAGTTGAGTTCGGGACGGTGACCGGAAGGCGCAGGAGGATTGGGCTGTTTGACTTTGATTTGGCCAAGCGCGCTGTTATGATAAATGGCGCGACGCAGCTGACAATAACAAACTTGGACAGGATGTTCAAAGAGGCCACGGGAGCCAAAAAGTGGAGTGATCTCCCCAGAGATGCAAAAGATTACGTCGACAAGATTGAAGATGTGCTTGGTGTGCCGGTGACTTTAGTTTCAACTGGTAGCGACATTGAGGATATAATAGATCTACGTTCGGAGAAGCTTTGAGGCGATCTGTTGGTTCGCTCAATTATAGCGGTCAGCGGAACTCCCGGAACTGGAAAGTCGGTTTTTTCTAGATTGCTCGCCAGGAAACTTAACGCGCGATTATTGGATTTAAACGCGTTTATCGCGCGGAAAAAAATTTACACCCCCGATGCTAACGGTACAAAGGTTGTAGACATCCCAAAATTGCGCAGGGAGTTCGCGAGAGAAGTTCGTTCATTTCGTGGGACAATTGTAGTCGAGGGTCTTTTGGCGCACTTTCTCCCCAAAAGGCTCATAACCCACGTTGTTGTCCTTCGCACACATCCGCGGGTCTTGGAGCAACGGCTCAGGAAAAGAAAATACACGAAGAAAAAGATCAAGGACAACGTGGATGCCGAGGCGCTGGACATAATACTCTGGGAGGCGGTCGAGGCCCATGGCTTCGATAAAGTCTACGAGATAGACACCACGAATCTTGAGGCTGCAAAAGCCGTGAGGATGTTCCTGCGGGTTCTGGAGGGAAAAGTTACCGCAAGGCCAGGTAAAGTAGACTGGCTTGAAGAGCATTTTAAAATAGAATAGTAAAGACATACTGACCTGTTTTATCGGCTGCGGATTTTCCTCAGGATTCCTGAGTTGCAAGCTTTTTTGAAAATACGGTCTAAAAGTTTCTTTGTTGTTGGCTCAGATTAGTAAGCTCGTGGAGATCCTTCGTGAACTTCTTATTCACTCTCTTTAAAG